>OHKI01000582.1_pt1 | contig 14479 bp, 17 predicted proteins | sample 1568771 | NCBI WGS metagenome assembly OHKI01 (sample SAMEA3879540, study PRJEB24766) | human gut metagenome | biome: human-associated habitat; feature: feces | place: USA | collected 1985/1987 | reverse complement strand
TGCTTCACAGAATGTTTCGGTGGTCTTGGTCGTGCAGAGACCGCGCAGGAATGCGAACGGCTGGATTACTATACGGCGCGGTTCGAGGACTATTTGCAGCAGGCACGCCGCGCAGCACAGCGGCAGGCCGGTCTGCCGCACCGTCTGGGACTGGCAGGCGGCATGATGCTGGCGCTGCTCTTTTTGTAAAGGCTGTATGGGACAAAGGAGAAACGGATGGATATCGAGCTTGTGTTTAAAATTGCGGCCATCGGCATCATAGTCGCGGTGCTCAATCAGCTGCTCATCCGCTCCGGGCGGGAGGATCAGGCCATGATGACCACGCTGGCCGGGCTTGTGGTGGTGCTCTCCATTCTCGTCAAGCAGATCAGTACCCTGTTTGCTACCATCCGGTCTTTGTTTGCGCTATGAGCGCGGCAGTTCCGGTACTGACGGCGCTGTTGCTGACAGCCTTTGCAGGCATTCTATTGCAGCGGTACTCCCCGGCGTTTACACTGCTGCTTTCGCTGGGTGCTGCGGTGTGGCTGCTGCTCCGTCTGGCACAGCCGCTGCGCGGGGTACTGCAAGCATTCGTGCAGCTGGGGCAGCGCACCAATGCGCAAGCATTTTCCTGCCTTTTGCGCAGTGCAGGGATTTTGCTGCTGGCAGATTACGTCCGCACCCTCTGCGAGGAAGCCGGAGCGGATACGCTTGCATGGTGCGCCGGGCTGGCGGGACGGTGTCTCGTGCTGGCGGCGGTGTGGCCGCTGCTGGAACAGATATTCCAGACGATTTGGGGGCTGGTGGGATGAAAAAATGCGGCCTTATCATTTGCATGGTAATACTGAGCATCCTGTGCAGCAAAACCGCTCTGAAAGCTGCGGCGGCAGAGACAACGCCGTGGCAGACTTATCTTGACAAAGCACCTGTACAGGCCGAGCAGTTTGCGGCAGATCCGTTGGGCACCCTGCTGCGTTTGTTTGCCGCCGAGCCGGTGCAATTGCTGCGGGATGCGCTGCAACAATATGTCGCTATTCTGCTTTTTTTATCGCTTGCAGCCGGGCTGGCATTTCTCTTGCAGGACACTGCCGACAAAGCACTGCTGGAACTGGCTGCTGCCGGTGGCTGTGGCGTTTTATTGTGGCAGGAACTGGACAAGCTTGCCGCCGCGCTGTGTACCCGGATGGCCGGGTGGAAAAGCTATCTGCTGGGCTTTTTGCCGGTATATAGCGGCGTACTGGCGGCTGGCGGGGAGTGGAACGCCGGAGCGGCTGCAAACGGCTTTCTGCTCACGGTGCTGTGTTTTATCGCACAGGCGGTCACTCTCTGGCTGCAGCCGCTGCTGCGCAGCTACCTTGCCATCAGCATGGCCTGCGGCATCAGCTCCCGCAAAAGCCTGTCCGAGGGCTGCACCCTGACCGGGCGGCTGCTGCGGCAGGCTATCGGCTGGGCGGGCAAAGCATTCGCTGCCCTGATGAGTATTCAGCGCGTGGTAACGGTGCAGTTGGATCGTTCAGCCTCCCGTCTGGGACAGCTGCTGACCGGCAGCGTGCCCATTGTGGGGCAGGCGCTGAGCAGCGCGGCAGACGCGGTGTTGGCCGGGATGCAGCTGCTCAAAAGCACCCTTGGTATTGCCGCATTGCTCAGCATCGGGGCAGAGTTTGCGCCCTTGTATCTCGGGCTGCTGGTACATCTGTTTTTTCTGTCCTGCTGTAGCTGGCTTGCCGGGATCGGCGGGCTGGAGCATTGCCATAAGCTGCTGCAATGCTTTGCTGAAGCCGCGCGCTGCATGGCGGCAGTCACGGCCTTGTTTTTCATGTTGTTTGTGGTGGGCATCGTGCTGCTGATGCTGACAGGGGGTGGTTAGATGCAGGCATTTCAGCGGGCTGCGGCAGTGTTCTGCATGGCGTGCATCGGGGCGGAGCTGGTCAGTCTTTTTGGCGGACAAGGCTGGGCTGGCCGGTGCATAAAAGCCGTAGCCGGGTTATATATTTTAGCAGTCCTTCTTGCGCAGCTGCCGCATCTGCCGGGCAGGGTCGCGGCCGCTTTTTCGGGCAATACAGCCCCGGCGGCTCTGTCTGCTATACAGTCGGATGTACTGGAAACGGAGATCTTGACCCAGACCAAAGCCCGGCTGGAGGAGTATTGCGCCGTACAGTGCCGTCAACAGTTCGGGCTGGATATTCGTGTGACAGTCACACTGGAAAAAGCCGGGCAGCAGGTCGTGGTAAAAAAGGCTGTTGCTGCTTTCCCGGCGGGCTGCACCGCCGCCCAAAAGCAGGCAGCGCTCAGCTTTTTGCAGCAGACGCTAGGTGCTCCCACGGCAGCGGAGGAGAGCACACCATGAAAAAGAACGAATTGATTTCCGCTTTTCGCTCTCTGCAAAGCAGCAAGGGCCGCACTTCGCTGGCGGTGGCTGTCGGTGTGCTGGCAATGCTGCTGCTTTTGCTGTCGGAACTTTTACCCGGTGGCGATACGCAGAAAGCGGCGGCATCCACCGCCCAAACAGCCACCGTCAGCCAGTATCAGACCCAGCTGGAGCAGCAGCTGGAAGGGCTTATCAGTCAATTGCAGGGGGCGGGGCGCACCACAGTCATGATTACCCTGACCACCGGAGAGGAGACCGTCTATGCGGTGGACACCCAGACCGGGGAGCTGCAGCAGCAGGAGACCCATGTTCTTTTGCAGGATGGCTCTGCGCTTGCCGAGACAACCTATCTGCCGCAGGTCTGCGGGGTCGCCGTGCTGTGTGAGGGCGGGGGAGATGTCCGCATTGCAGCCCGCATCACCGAGCTGCTGCATTCGCTGCTGGATCTGCCCACGAACCGCATCTGTGTGGAACAGCGCAAGCGCTGAGCCGCTGCTTTGATCAAGTACCGAAATAGTTTTACCGAAAACCCAAAGGAGGAAGCGTTTTATGAGAGCACTTTCCAGAAACACCCGCAGGGTCACCGCCCTGACACTGGCGGCGGCACTGGTCATTGCCGTCTACTTAAACTGGCAGTATGCCCGGGCGGACATCACCCCGCAGACAGAGGACGACACCCTCATGGTCTCGGCAGAGCCGGTGGAAGCAGATGCCGAGACCACCATCACGGATGCGCTGCCCACAGAAGCAGAAGCGGCCTCCGGTGCCAGCAAAAACTACGGCGAAGCACAGCTTGTCAGCGTTGCAAACGACAGCGGCACCCGCTTTTTTGAACAGGCCCGTCTCAAGCGGGAAAAGGCACACGATGAAGCCATGGACACCCTGCAAAAGAGTCTGAAATCCTCCTCCCTGACAGCGGAGGAGAAAAAGGAGTACACCGCACAAATGGCGGCAGGGCTGGAAGATCTGAACGCAGAAAATGAGATCGAGACACTGGTGCGCGCCAAGGGCTTTGCGGACTGCCTGTGCTTTTTACAAGCAGGGCGGGCAGACCTGACCGTGATGACGGCAGGCGAGCCGCTCACGGCGGCACAGGTGGCGCAGATTCGGGATGTAGTGATGAACAAAAGCAGTGTGACCGCCCAGAATATCACGGTGGTGGAGGTAAAGTAAGCACACTCTATTTATGCGGACACCCCGGCGGCGCAGGTGCAGTTTTTCTTGCAGGCAGAAAGCTGTATGCGCTGCCGGGATGCCATTCTATGCTGATTTCCATCTTCTTTTCCAAACAAGTATTGAAATTGCCCCCGCATTGATGGTATAATAACTCTATCAAAAATGAATGCTGCGTGCCTTTATGCACCGCACAAGGGCGCGTTTGAACACAAAAGGCGGGCACGGCAGACCGGTTCCAACAATTTGAGACCGCCGCCGGAGCAGCCTTTGGATGGAGGACAGCACAATGGATTTACAGAACATGGATCTTCAGGGCGGCAGCCTTCAGATTTCGACCGAGGTCGTGGGTAAGATCGCCCGCTGCGCCGCACTGGAAGTGGATGGCGTTGCCGAGGTATCCTGCGGCGTGCAGAACAAAAAGCTGAAAAGCCTGCTGGAATCTGCCAGCATCCAGCCGCCTGTGGTGGTGGAGATGCGGGACGGCACAGCCAGCATCACCCTGCACCTGATGATGCAGTTCGGCGCACGGATTCCCTCTGTGGCTGAAAAGGTACAGGAGAACGTCAAGTCTGCTGTACAGAACATGACCAATGTGACGGTCAGCCGCGTGGATCTGGTCATTGCAGGCCTTACCGAAGCGCAGTAACAAATTCAGCAAAAAATCATATCAGAAACGATCCTCCTCCCGGCACGCCCGGCGGGGAGGGTTTGTATTGCGAAAGGAACATTATGGAAAATATTCTGCCCCGTAGAGAAGCCCGTGAAAACGCCTTTTTGCTGGCGTTTTCGCAGACCTTTGGTGACATTCCTCTTGCCGAGGCACTGTCCAACCATGCCGAGAACGATGAAGAGCATCCTGTGGATGCATTCAGCCGTCTGCTGCTGAATGCCTACTATGATCATTCCGCAGAGGTGGATGACGAGATCCGTGCCCATCTGCGCAACTGGACCATGGAGCGTCTGCCCCGCGTCAGCCTGACCGTGCTGCGTCTGGCTGTGGCCGAGATGCTGTTCGGCGGCGAGAACAAGCCCGGCGTTGCCATCAATGAGGCTGTGGAGCTGACCAAGAAGTACGGCGCGGGCGAGGACTACCAGTTTGTGAATGGCCTGCTGGGTGCTGTGGCACGCGACCACGGCCTGAGTGATGAAGCCGTCGCGGAGTCGGCTGAACAGTGAGCCGTTATACGCTCGGGGTCGATACAAGCAACTATGCAACCTCTCTGGCAGTTTTTGATACAGCCGGGGAGGTTGTTTGTGCAAAAAAGCGCTTTTTGCCGGTAAAAGCCGGGCAGCTTGGCCTGCGGCAGAGCGATGCGCTGTTCCATCATACGGCGGCTCTGCCGGAGATGCTGCAGGAATTGGCGCAGGAATTCGACCTGACAAAAATAGATGCCGTAGGCGTTTCGCAAAAGCCGCGCCCGGTGGAGGGCAGCTATATGCCCTGTTTTCTGGCTGGTGTCAGCGCCGCAACTGCCTTTGCGGCGGCGCGGGACATTCCGCTGATCTACACCACCCATCAGCAGGGACACGCTGCGGCAGCGCTGTATGCCGCAAAGGGCGAGGCGCTGTTCTCCCAGAAGGTGCTGTTGTTCCATATCTCCGGCGGCACCACGGATCTTTTGCTGTGCGATCAGGTGCGTACCATCACCACCCTTGGCACCAGTACCGATCTGTACGCCGGTCAGGCGGTGGACCGCGTAGGCGTACGACTGGGCTTTGGCTTCCCCGCAGGTGCCGAGGTCTCGCGCCTTGCTGCGCAGTGCACCGAGGAGATCCGCCCAAAATCCAGCGTAAAGGGGCTGCAATGCAGCCTTTCCGGGCTGGAAAACCAATGCAACGCCCTGCTTGCTGCCGGAAAAGCACCGGAATACGTCTGCAAGTACTGCCTGCTCTGTGTGGCAGATACTGTTGTCCGCATGACAAAGGCTGCGCAGAAGGAATACCCCGGTCTGCCGGTGGTCTGTGCCGGCGGCGTGATGAGCAGCGATATCATCCGCACATGGGTGCAGCAGCGTCTGCCGCAGGTCTATTTTGTGCCGGGGCAGTATTCCAGCGATAACGCCATCGGCGTATCCATTCTTGCTGCGCGGGAGGCCGGGCTATGGCTGATGTGATCTCGGTATCAGAGCTGAACCATTATGTCAAAACGCTTCTGGACGTCAACGACGGTCTGTTTGATCTTGCCCTGCGCGGCGAGATCGCAAACTTTGTGCAGAACGCCCGCAGCGGACACTGCTATTTTTCTCTGCGGGACGAAGCCTGCAGCGTAAAAGCAGTGATGTTTCGCACCGATGCCCGCCGTATGGCGTTTCGCCCAGAGGAAGGGATGCGGGTGGTGGTGCGCTGCCGTGCTACCCTTTACGAGCGGGACGGCGCGTTTCAGGTCTATGTGAACGAAATGTTCCCGGACGGTCTGGGCGCGGCACAGCTTGCGCTGGAACAGCTGAAGGCTCGGTTGGAAAAGGAAGGTCTGTTCGACCCCGCACATAAAAAGCCGCTGCCTGCGTACCCCAAATGTATTGGTGTCGTCACCAGTAAAACCGGGGCGGCGCTGCAGGATATCCGCAACGTGATCAGCCGCCGCTGGCCGTCTGTCCGGCTGCTGCTGTGCCCGGTAACGGTGCAGGGCTTTGAAGCCGCCCGGCAGATCGCTGCCGCCATCCACACACTGGATCAGAGCGGGCGGGTGGACGAGATCATTGTGGCACGGGGCGGCGGCAGCAGGGAGGATCTGTGGGTGTTCAACGCTGAGGAGATCGCCCGGGCGGCGTTTCGCTGCAAAACGCCGCTGATCAGCGCTATCGGACACGAGATCGACTACACTCTTCTGGACTTTGTGGCCGACCAGCGTGCACCCACACCGTCCGCTGCCGCAGAGCTTGCAGTGCCGGATCGGGAAGAGCAACAGCGCATTTTAAAAAATATTGAAGAAAATATTCACAAAAATATACAAAAACGGCTCGCGTTGTGTTATAATGGTCTGGAACAATACAACTTTTTGTTGGAGCAGAACGCGCCGGATAAAATCTTACAGCAGTATTCAAGCCGTCTACAGCAGATGCAACAGGCCATTCAGACGCGGCAAAAAGTGCGTATGAATGATAAAAACGTGCAGCTGCAGCACGCGGCTGCACTGGCGTCATCACTGGATCCGTACCGTGTGCTGGCTCGCGGCTATGCTCTGGTGACCGATGCAAAAGGCAAGGTCTGCACCATGGAGCAGCTGCAGCCGGAGCAGACCATCTGCGTGCGCAGCCGGCAATATCAGGCACGATGCCGTGTAGAAACGGTGGAGGAGATCAATGAGAGCACCCAAAAGCTTTGAAGAAGGAATGGATCGGCTGAACGCGATCCTTGCGCAGATGCAGCAGGAGGATACCTCGCTGGCAGATTCCGTCAAGCTGTATGCGGAAGCTGCCACCCTGATGCAGTACTGCCACGCGACACTGGAAAAAACGTCGCTGCAGATCGAGGAGATCAATGCAAGGCTCGCACAGACCGTAGAAGCACCACAGGAGCAGGAGGAAGAATAATGGAATACAAGGCGCAATATCAGGAATATCTGCTGCAGGCTACGGCTGCACTGGATGCTGCCAGTGCCCGTTTTCTGCCCGAGGAATCGGAGGTGTGCAGAGCAGCCCGCTATAGTCTGCTGGGCGGCGGAAAGCGCATCCGCGCAATTCTGACGCTCAGCGTCTGCGATATGCTGGGCGGCGAGATGCAGGCGGCCGCACAGTTTGCAGCAGCTGTGGAGATGCTGCATTGCTACTCGCTGATCCACGACGATCTGCCCTGCATGGATAATGATGATCTGCGCAGGGGACGCCCTTCCTGCCACAAAGCCTTCAGCGAGTCAACGGCAATGCTTGCCGGTGATGTGCTGCTGACCGAGGCCTTTGAGGTGATCGCCAATACGCCCGCTGCACCGCAGATCTGCGTAGCAGCCGCCCGTGCGCTGGGCGCAGGTGCCGGCAGCCGCGGCATGGTCTACGGACAGGAGCTGGATCTGAAATATGAAGCGCTGGCAGCCACCGAGGAACAGCTGCGCCTTATCCATCGCAACAAGACCGGTGCGCTGATCAACGCCGCCGTCCAGATGGGCGCTGCTGCGGCCGGTGCAGCACCGCAGCAGTGCGAGATACTGGCCTCCTACGCATACGGGCTGGGACTGGTGTTCCAGATCGTGGACGATGTGCTGGATGTTACCAGCACTCCAGAGCAGCTGGGCAAGCCCATTGGCAGCGACAGTGAAAACGGTAAGACCACCTTTGTCACTCTGTACGGAGTGGACGGTGCAATGGCGCTGGCGCAAAAGCTGAACGAGCAGATCTGTAGTGATCTGCAGCAGCATTTTGGTGCAAAGGCGGCTTTCCTGCAGCAGCTGGCACAGCAGCTTTTGGTGCGCAAAAACTAAAGAAAAAGGAATACAGATATGCAGCTTATTCAAAACATCTTATCGGCCAATCAGATCTTGACCGCATCGCTTCTCAGTTGGTTCGTTGCACAGGTATTAAAGACGATCATCAACTTTATTCTGCTGGGCAAGTTTCAGCTGGAGCGGATGTGGGGCGATGGCGGTATGCCCAGCGCACACAGTGCGACCGTCTGTGCTATGGCCATTGTTACCGGGCGCAGCGCTGGGGTCTCCTCGCCCATTTTTGCGGTGGCCTGCGTGGTGGCTATTATCACCATGCACGATGCTATGGGCGTCCGGCACGAGACCGGCGAGCAGGCAAAGGTGCTGAACCAGATGATCGCCCAGTGGATCGATGTGAGCGAGAAAAACGCTCCCTTTTTGCAGAATATGCATCTGAAGGAAATGGTCGGCCACACGCCGCTGCAGGTCGTGGCAGGCGTGCTGCTCGGCTCGCTGGTGGGCTTTTTGTTCCCAGTTGTGTGATGAAATGCGGCCTTCTGCAGAAGCTGCTTTGTATTTGCGACAGAGCAGTGCAGAATGGCTGCGGTAGAAAAAGCGAAAGAACAAACGCATAAAGGACGTGTGAATATGGAGTCGTTGCTGGACAAGATCGATCAGCCCAGCGATCTTAAAAAGCTGAATGCACAGCAGGTGGAGAAGCTTTGCGCGGAGATACGGCATTTTATGCTGGAGAATATCTCCAAGACCGGTGGACATCTGGCCTCTAATCTTGGCACTGTAGAGCTGACCGTGGCACTGCACCGAGTGCTGGAAACGCCGAAGGATAAGATCGTATTTGACGTGGGACATCAGTGCTACACCCACAAGCTGCTTACCGGACGCCGGAAGCAGTTTGACCATTTGCGGCAGCTGGATGGCATTTCCGGCTTCCCAAACCCCAACGAAAGTGTGCACGATGCCTTTATTGCCGGACATGGCAATACAGCACTTTCGCTGGCCATTGGCATGGCATGGGCAAAAAAGATCAAGCATGAGCCCGGACTTGTGGTGGCACTGATTGGTGATGGCGCCTTTACCGGCGGCATGGTGTACGAGGGCATGAACAACATCGGCGGGCTGGACAATCTGCTTGTGATCCTGAATGATAACAAGATGTCCATCTCCAAAAATGTAGGTGCGCTGGCGCGGTATTTGACCCATCTACGCACGACTACGGCATATTACGACGCCAAGGACAATGTGCGCAGCTTTCTGGACGGTGTGCCATTGATCGGCCCGCCGATGAAAAAATCGCTGATGGGCGCAAAAACACTGGTGCGCCGCGCTATGTACCACTCCACCATGTTTGAGGATATGGGCTTTGAGTACATCGGCCCGGTAGACGGCCATAATGTGGAAGAGCTGGAGCGCACTCTGCGCTCGATCTACCAGCGGCCGGGTCCGCACTTTTTGCACGTTGTGACCAAAAAGGGCAAGGGCTATCAGCCGGCAGAGATGAACCCGGGCAACTATCACGGTGTATCTGCCTTTGACCCGGATGGAATGCCGGATCCGGAGGTTGCGCCGAAGGAGTCCTTCTCCACAGTTTTCGGTAAGCTGCTGGTGCAGGAGGGAACACAAAACCCGAAGCTCTGTGCGATCACTGCTGCCATGAAGTACGGCACCGGACTGCAGTTCTTTGCTCACCGCCACCCGCAGCGCTTTTTTGATGTGGGTATGGCAGAGCAGCACGCTGTTACTTTTGCGGCAGGCCTTGCCAGTCAGGGAATGCTGCCGGTGGTGTGCATCTACTCCACCTTCCTGCAGCGCTCCTATGACCAGATCATCCATGATGTCAATCTGCTAAAGGAAAATGTGCTCTTTGCCATTGACCGTGCTGGCTTTGTTCCCGCAGACGGCGAGACCCATCAGGGCATCTACGATGCAGCCTTCCTCAGCCAGCTTAACATCCCGGTCTATGCGCCTTCCAACTACGAAGAACTGCAATACTGGCTGCACTATCTGCTGCAGGATACGATCTCCGGCCCTCGTGCCATCCGCTACCCCCGCGGCGGCGAGAACACAAAGCTGGCGCAGTATCCCTGCACAAAGCAGGAGTACGACTTTTTGCAGCAGCTACCCGGGGCAGAGATCCTTCTGGTCAGCTATGCAGACGAGCTGGAGGATCTGCTGGATGCTGCCGACCAATTGAACGCTGCATCGCAAAATGCGGATGTCCTAAAGCTTGTAAAGCTGTATCCCTTTACAGATAAACTTATCGATGCTGTGTCGAAATATAAAATCGTGCTGTTTGCAGAGGAGTGCGTTGCTGCCGGCGGGATCGGTGAGCATCTGGCTTACGCTTTGCAACAAAACGGCTGGAATGGCCGCTTTTTGCACTGTGCTGTCCGCACAGCCTGTCTGCCTCATGCAACTGTCCCGCAGATCAAGCAATGCACCGGTCTGGATGCTGCGGATATTGTGCAGGCAGTCCGGGCTGCCCTCACGAAAGGAGAAAACGAGCTGTGAAAATTCGGTTGGACCAATATCTTGTACAGAACGGACTTGTGCAGAGCCGGGAGCGCGCCAAAGCTTTGATCATGGCCGGTGTGGTTTTTGTTAACCAGCAAAAGGTGGACAAGGCCGGCGAGATGATCAAGGAGGACGCAGTTGTCGAGGTGCGTGGCCACGATATCGGCTATGTCAGCCGCGGCGGCCTGAAGCTAGAAAAGGCTATGAAGTGCTTCCCGCTTACCCCTGACGGCAAAGTGTGCATGGACATCGGTGCGTCCACCGGCGGCTTTACCGACTGTATGCTGCAAAATGGTGCAGTGAAGGTGTATGCCGTGGATGTTGGCTACGGTCAGCTGGCATGGAGCCTGCGGACGGATGAACGCGTGGTAAATATGGAGCGGACGAACATCCGCTATGTCACGCCGGAGGATCTGGCAGAGCCCATTGAGTTTTTCAGTGTGGATGTTTCTTTTATTTCTCTGCATCACATCTTCCCGGTGGCGCAGCGCATCACCACCCCGGACGCTATGGGCGTCTGTCTGGTGAAGCCGCAGTTTGAGGCAGGCCGCGAGAAGGTGGGCAAAAATGGTGTGGTACGCGACCCCGCGGTGCATCGTGAGGTACTGCACAATGCCATGTCTTATGCTGCTGAAAACGGCTTTGTGGTGCGCGGGCTGGATTACAGCCCGGTCAAGGGGCCGGAGGGGAATATCGAGTACCTGATGTTTGTGCAGAAGAGCGATCAGCCCGCAGTGCTGGATGATGAAGCTGCTGCACAGGTGGTGGCGGCAAGCCATACCACACTGGATCGCTGAGGCTCAGCCGTCAGCAAAGGAGAAGCCGGTATGACGATCTACATTTCGCCCAATCCGGGCAAGACCTCCGCAAGCGAGATCGCGCTGCGTGCGGCGCAGATCCTGCTGACCCACGGTGCCGCTGTGCTGATGAGCGATGCTCTGCGGGAAAGCTGCAGCACGGCAGGGGTCGTTTATCTGCCGCTGGAGCAGTGTCTGGAACGCACGGATGTGATCCTGACCATCGGCGGGGACGGTACCATCCTGCACGAAGCGAATCTTTCGCTCCGGTACGCAAAGCCCATCCTCGGCATCAATCTGGGACGCTGCGGTTTTCTGGCCACCTGCGAGATCGGCGAAATGGAAACAAAGCTGGCCGCCGTGGCACGTGGCGAGTTTCAGCTGGACAACCGGATGCTTTTATATGCCCGGGTGCTTGGTCAGGATGGCTGGGAAGGTCATGCCCTCAACGATGTAGTTGTGACCAAGGGGCGCTTGCAGCAGGCCATCGACTTCAGCATTTACTGCGATGATATTCTGGTAGAGCACTACCGGGGCGACGGTGTCATTGTGGCGACCCCCACCGGCTCTACGGCCTACTCGCTGGCAGCCGGCGGCCCGATTCTGGACTCGCAGACCAAGGGCGTTGTAGTGACCCCTATCTGCCCTCACAGTCTGGCCAGTCCGGCCATGGTGTTTGCGCAGGAGCGCAAGCTGAATGTCTGTGTGGGACAGGTGGCAGATGATGAAGTGTTTATCAGCTGTGACGGTGGTGTGGGCTACCCCCTCAAGGCGGGTGCCACCGCAGAGATCCGCCTGTCTGATCAGAACGTCAAGCTTATCACTTTTGGGCGGGCAGACCAGTTTCAGGCCATTGACCAGAAACTGCGTAAAAGACAATAACACGGGAGGCGATTTTTAAGATGGCACGCAGCCGCAAAGAAGATACAAAAACAAAAGCGGAACGCTTGCAGACGATCCTGCGTCTGGTGCAGGAGCATCCCATCAGCCGACAGGAGGTGCTGCTGGAGCACCTGCGGAACGAGGGCTTTGAGGTGACGCAGGCCACCGTTTCCCGCGATATCCGGGAACTGTGCCTTGTAAAGGCAGCTACTACTGAGGGCTATCGCTATGTTTCCAGCCGGAACGAAAGCTTCAACCCCAAGACCCAAGGGCGCTTTGAGACCATCTTCCACGAGTCTGTTCTGGAGGTGGATTATGCCGGGCACGTTGTGCTGGTAAAATGCTATTCCGGCATGGCCAATGCCGCCTGCGAGGTTTTTGACGCTTTGCAGTGGAAAAACGTTGTCGGCACCCTTTCCGGTGATGACACCTTTTTAATCGTTGCGCGCTCTGAGCGCGATGCCAAGACCATTTGTTCGGAGCTGACCCGTTATGTGGGACAGAGATGACGGTAGGAGAACGAAGCCATGCTGAGCAGCCTGCAAATTGAAAATGTTGCCGTGATCCAGAAGGCAGAGGTGCACTTTGAACCGGGGCTGAACGTACTGACCGGCGAGACCGGTGCGGGCAAATCCATCCTGATCGATTCCATCAATGCGATCCTTGGCAACCGCACCTCTAAAGACTTGGTGCGTACCGGGGCTTCAAAGGCGGTGATCCGCGCCGCCTTTGAACAGGTGCCGTCTGCTGTGCTGGATAAGCTGGAGCAGTCCGGCTATGAGCGCTCCGAAGCACTGCTGCTCAGCCGCGAGATCACCGCTGAGGGTAAAAGCAGCTGCCGCATCAACGGAATGCCGGCTACCGCAGCTGTTCTGCGGGATCTGTGCGGCGGTCTGATCAACATCAACGGTCAGCACGATTCCGTAGGTCTGCTCAATCCGGCGCACCATCTGGGGATTCTGGATGATTATGCGCAGAATCGCACTGTTTTTCAGGAGTACTATACCTTGTACCGGAAACTGGTGCAGGTCAAGCGGGAGCTGGATGCTCTGATCACTGACGAAGCTGAAAAGCAGCGCAAGATTGATCTGCTGCAATATCAGGTGCAGGAAATTCGCCGGAAGGTGCTGTCCAATGCATCTGCCATCCGGGATCGTCTGGCACAAAGCTATGCGCTGCTATCCGGCAGTGATGACGCTGCAGGTGCGGTGGATCTGCTGGGGGAAACCTCTAACGCAGTGGATGCCGCTGCGCAGTTGGACCCTGCGCTTACAGCCGCCGCTGCGCAGCTGCTGGACTTATATTATAATGCCAAGGACGTGGCCGCAGATCTGATCGGGCGGCTGGATGCCTATGACACCAACGATGCAGAGCTGGACGAGGTGGAGCAGCGGCTGGATCTTTTGTACCGGCTGAAGCGCAAGTACGGCAACACGGTGGAGGATGTGATCGCTTTCGGGCAGAAGGCCCGGGAGGAGCTGGATAGCATCCAGCATTCCCAGCAGCGCTATGATGCCTTGCAGGCGGAAAAATTGCGTCTTTACGAAAAAGCGCGGGGAAAAGCAGAGGTGCTGACCCAGACCCGGCTGAAAGCCTTTGAGGAATTGAACACCCGCATTTCCGGCACGCTGGACTTTTTGAATATGCCGGGCGTGCGCATGACCTTGCGGCACACCCGCGGTCCGCTGGCCAGCCACGGGCAGGACAGCGTTGAATTCTACATCTCAACAAACCCCGGTGAAGCGCCTAAGCCGCTGGCTAAAATCGCGTCCGGCGGCGAGCTGAGCCGTATCACCCTTGCCATCAAGAACGCAATGGCCGATAAGGACGCTGTGCCAACCGTGATCTATGATGAGATCGACAGCGGCGTGTCCGGCAAGGCGGCGGGACGCATCGGTGAGGTGCTGCGCCAGAGCGCACAGGGACATCAGATCCTGTGCATCACCCATACGGCGCAAATCGCAGCGCTGGCCGACTGCCATCTGCTCATCCAGAAAAACGTGTCCAACGAGCGCACCTATACCGAGATCCATCCGCTGGACGAAAATGGCCGCGTAGAAGCCTTGGCGCGTCTCATCTCCGGCGACCATGTCACCGAACTTTCCCGCGCCAATGCACGGGAAATGCTGCAGGAGCGCAAGCACAGCGGTTGATTCATAGGAATGCATTTATGCAGAAAAAGACAGCTCTTGACAAGGCGGCGGTCTTGTGATAGAGTAGACACTGTTAATGGCGATGAAGGGAACAAGTACCCTGAAGCGTTCTGTCCAGAGAAGTCCCGGTTGGTGCAAGGGATCACAGAACAGCGGGGGAAATACCTCCCGGAGCTGCAGGCTGAATGCGTAAGGCTAGTAGGCTGTGCCGCGTGCGAGCGTTAAAGACGCAGGA
>OHKI01000577.1_pt1 | contig 14528 bp, 13 predicted proteins | sample 1568771 | NCBI WGS metagenome assembly OHKI01 (sample SAMEA3879540, study PRJEB24766) | human gut metagenome | biome: human-associated habitat; feature: feces | place: USA | collected 1985/1987 | reverse complement strand
GGGCTATGTGACCGATGACAAATTTCAAAAACGGCAAAAAGACAGGGCATAAGAATAGAACTCCTTACTCCTCAAAATTGTTCAAGTTATTTTTTCACCATTACTTTTGCGTGCAAGGGAGGTAAAGGCGGTATAATTTTCCGTAAATCCGCCTGACTTCCAAACCTGGGGTTGCTGCCCGGCAGGCTGAATTTCTAATTACAAACATTTGAAGATGAACAATATCGGACGACTTCTATGGGTGGACGATGAGATTGATTTACTCAAAGGGCATATCGTTTTTCTGGAAAAGAAGGGATATGCCGTGCAAACGTGCTCTAACGGACCAGACGCCATCGACCTCTGCCGGGAAAACAATTACGACCTCATCCTTCTCGACGAGAATATGCCGGGACTCAGCGGACTTGAGACGCTGGCGGCCATCAAGGAGACTACGCCCAACGTGCCAATCGTGATGGTGACAAAGAATGAGGCGGAAGACCTGATGGACCAGGCCATTGGCTCGAAGATTGCCGATTATCTGCTCAAGCCTGTCAATCCGAAGCAGATTCTGCTGACGCTCAAGAAGAACATCCACCGCACTGAAATTCAGCAGGAGGTGGTGCAGACCAACTATCGGCAGGAATTTGCTCGCATCAGTATGCAAATCGGTGACGACCTCAATGCTGAACAGTGGAAGGAGCTATACAAGAAGCTTGTTCATTGGGAACTGGAATTGGACGAAGCCGACGAATCGATGCGCGAAATGCTGGGCATGCAGAAAACGGAGGCCAACCTTGCCTTTGCCAAGTTCATCAAAAAGAACTACGAAAACTGGATTGCCAATCCCGACGAACGCCCGCTCATCAGTCCGGATTTGTTTAAGAAGGTGGTGTTTCCCAAGCTCTCCGCAGGCCGCAAAGTGTTTCTGCTCGTGCTCGACAACCTACGTTTCGACCAGTGGCGGGCCTTGAGCAGTGAACTCGCCGAGCAGTTTGACATTGAGGAGAACCTTTATTTCAGCATCCTCCCGACGGCCACACAATATGCCCGCAACGCCATCTTTGCAGGCCTGATGCCAGAGAAGATACGCCAGATGTATCCCGACCTCTGGGTGGACGAGGATGAAGACGAAGGAAAAAACCTGCAAGAGGAGGCCCTCATACGCCATCAACTGGAGCGCTACCGCCGAAAGGAGCATTTCACCTACAACAAAATCAACGATTCGCAGGCGGCCGACCATATTCTCTCGACATTGCCGCAACTGACGCAATCGCCTTTCAACGTGCTCGTCATCAATTTCATCGACATCCTCTCGCATGCCAGAACGGAATCGCGCATGGTGCGCGAACTGGCGGGCGGGGAGGCGGCTTTCCGCAGCATCACGCTCTCATGGTTCCGCCACACGGCCATCAAGGAACTTTTCCGCGCTCTGTCGCTACTCGACTATGAAATCGTGATTACCACCGACCACGGAAGCATACGCGCCACGTCGCCCATCAAAGTGGTTGGCGACCGCAACGTGAATACCAATCTGCGCTACAAACTGGGTAAGAACCTAAGCTACAATCCGAAGGAGGTGATAGAAGTGAAACGCCCAAACCGCTTCGGACTGCCAGCGCCCAACCTCTCAACGACCTATATTTTTGCACAGGGCGACAAATTCTTCGCCTATCCCAACAACTACAACTATTACGTGACCTACTACCGCAACACTTTCCAACACGGCGGTGTCTCTATGGAGGAAATGATTGTGCCGCTCGTGGTGTTACACCCCAAGAAACGCGGCTGAGACAGTGCAAAGCGTAGCAAGGACACCTTTTTATATATAAGGAGTAACGGAAAACTAACGCCTGACAATGGTGTATTAATCTCCAATCATCCACCCAACAAATGAAACCAGAAACTCTTCTTCAAATAGCACTGTCCGCCGCTGTGGAAGCTGGCGAGGCCATCATGAAAATATACACCCATCCCGACCTGGACTGGGAAGTTGAACGCAAATCCGACAATTCGCCTCTCACCCTGGCCGACCGTCGCTCACACGCTGTCATCGCGCAGGCGCTCGACATGACGCCCTATCCTCTGCTCAGCGAGGAAGGCTGTCACGAGGACTATGCCGTTCGCAAACAATGGGAAACGCTGTGGATTTGCGACCCACTCGATGGCACGAAGGAGTTCATCAAGCGCAACGGGGAGTTCACTGTCAACATCGCCCTCGTCAAAGGTGGTGTGCCTGTCATGGGCGTTATCTATGTGCCAGTGTCGCGCACGCTTTTCTGGGGACACACGGAGGCATTCAACGGACAAATCGCGGCCTGGCGCTGCGAAGTGGACGAAACGGGCAGCCTCGTCGGACAAACGGCCCTGCCACTCAACGATGACGCCGAGCGGCCCTACATCGTGGTGGCTTCACGCTCCCACCTCTCTCCGGAAACGGAAGCTTTCGTGGCCCGTGAGCGTGAAGCCCACCCTGGCCTCGAACTACATTCTGCGGGCAGTTCGCTAAAAATCTGCCTCGTGGCTGAAGGCCGGGCCGACATCTATCCGCGCCTCGCCCCCACCATGGAATGGGACACGGCTGCCGGACACGCCATTGCCCTCGGTGCTGGCTGCGAAGTGGTGAAGGCTGAAGACGGCAAACCAGTGGTCTACAACAAAGAGGACCTCCTCAACCCGTTCTTCATCGTTCGCCCAGCTAGACAGAAGGGGTAAGCCCCCCAATATACCATATTTTAAACACGCTACGTTCACCTCCTCTTTTAAACAACCACCGTGGGATTCCAAGCCATATTTGTCATCATCATATTGTCGGTGCTCATCATCGCGCTCATCAAAGACCGCATGCGCCCTGGCCTCATTCTGCTTTCGGGTGCCGTGGCCTTCATGTGTGCCGGCATCTTGAGTCCGAAGGAACTTCTTGAGGGTTTCTCCAACAAGGGCATGATCACCGTGGCAATGCTCTTTCTTGTGAGCGAAGGCGTGCGGCGCTCCGGACTGCTCAGCACGCTCCTTGAGCACCTATTGCCCAAACGCCGCGCCACCATACGGGGCGTACAGGCTCGCATGCTGCCCGCCGTGGCCTTCATCTCAGCTTTTCTCAACAACACGCCAGTGGTGGTTATCTTCGCCCCGATGATCAAACGCTGGGCGGAGCGCCACCGACTTTCGCCAACGAAGTTCCTCATCCCTTTGTCATACGCCACCATCCTTGGCGGCGTGTGTACGCTCATCGGAACAAGCACAAACCTCGTTGTCCACGGCATGGTCATTGATGCTGGATATACTGGCTTCTCCATGTTTGAACTGGGGAAAGTGGGCATCGTCATTGCCGTTGTCGGACTCCTTTATATATACATCGCCTCGCCGCGCCTGCTCCCCGACCGTCGGGAAGACCGCGAAGAGCAAGTCACGAGCGAAGAGCGGCGCGATGGTCTGCAACGCATTGAAGTGGTGCTTGCGGCCCGCTTTCCGGCCATCAACCGTCGCGTGCGCGACTTCGACTTCAAGCGGAAATATGGTGCCACCATCCTGGAGATACGACGCGGCGGCGACACCATCATCATCCACGATATGCGTAAGGAGCGCTTTCGCGAAGGCGACACGCTTGTTTTGCTGGCCGACAAGTCTTTCATAGAAAACTGGGGCGACTCCTCGTTCTTCCTCATGGTGTCGGACGGCCGAAAAGAAGAAGCGCCGATGAACAAATCGAAACGCTGGCTGGCCGTCGGCCTCATGGTGCTGATGGTGTTGGGCGCCACCATTGGCGAACTGCCCGCCGTGAAACAGGCGTTTCCTGGCATGACGCTCGACATGTTTTTCTTCGTGAGCATAACGACCATCATCATGGCATGGCTGGGCATGTTCCCCGCACGGAAATACACCAAATATGTCTCCTGGGACATCCTCATCACCATTGCCTCGGCCTTTGCCATCAGCCGCGCCATGCAAAATTCCGGCATGGCCGACGCCGTGGCTGCTTTCGCCACGGGCCTGAGCAGCAGCCACGGACCGCTGGTGTTGCTCGCCGTTGTGTTTGTCATCACCAACGTGTTCACCGAACTGATGACGAACAACGCCGCGGCGGCCCTGGCCTTCCCCATCTCTCTGTCAATGGCGCAACAACTCGGCGTCAGCCCCATGCCTTTCTTCGTGACCATCTGTATGGCGGCATCGGCAAGTTTCTCCACACCCATCGGTTACCAAACCAACCTCATCGTGCAGGGTATCGGCAACTACCGCTTTGCCGACTTCGTGAAAGTGGGCCTCCCGCTCAACCTCATCGCCCTCATCCTGACGGTGTTGCTCGTGCCGCTCATCTGGCCGTTTTGAGAAGGGCCGCCAGCTCTGCCAAACCGCAGGAGGAAGACGCGGCACCGCCATGCCGCTTCACGTTTGCGGCAAGACTAATAAGTAGGTGGTCAAAATACTAATTATCTGCTCGAAATGAGTTCCCGCCACACTTCCATATCGTAAAATTTACTTCCAAATGATACGAAATCAGGCATTTTTTACCATTTGAACGAAACCGGACACCTTTTTGGTTGCCCGGTTTCATTCGTTTTTACTTAATTTGCACATCGGACAACGGCAAAGGTGCCGCTGTTCAAGACGAAAACCTCTCAGAATGTATTAGCGAAGGAAGGCTATATGAGGGCAACGAGCAAGTCAAGAATGCCCCCACAAATTAAAAGAACAAGAAAGGGATGCGGCAGCCGCCGCTGCAATGCTCCCGCCAAAAGCCTTTTATTCTTGAGGAACATTTATTCATATATTATCTCGTGTGCCACACACAGAACAATGGGATGAACGGCACACTCAGCGTTTTCATGGAACAAAAGCGGGTGCCCACCAAACTTGTGACAAGCAAGGGACGGTGCCCGCTTTTAACGCGCACCCGTTAATCACGCTCTCCCATTTGCCCCACCTCGTTTTCCAACGCGTCCCCCAAAAAATCGGCCCACCATTCGCCCATTTCAAGCCTTTTCCTTAAATTTGCTTGTTCATAGAATCGGGAGAAAATACTGACGGAACGACAAGGGATGCCCATCATCAATTCTCACAGCATTTCTGTTGTCTCCTGCCAAGAAGCCCTTCTCCCTTTCCGTTTATTGTCCTACATCATCAAGGCGCCGACCTAAGTAATGGTAAAAAATCTTTCACCATTACTAAAGCATTGCATACCCCAACCGAAAGCAACTGCCGCCGCGCCTGCCATCTAAAAAACAAAAAACATCATGAAGACTTGTTCTATATGCGGTCATCAGTTTCCCGACGACCTGAAGGAATGCCCCGTGTGTGGCGCACCGGCCCCTAACGCCGATGCGAACACAAACACCACCATTAACACGAACAACGGCACAACGCCGCCCCCTGTGCCCGACGACATCCCGCCGGTGCCGGAAGTCGATGCTTCACCAAAAACGCGCATCGTCAGCAACGGCACCGTGCCGCCCTCCAATCCTGGTGCCGTGCCCCCTTCTGGCCCGGCAACCGTGGCCTCTGGTGCCGTTCCGCCGTCAAACCCTGGTACCGTGCCGCCCTCAAATCCTGGAACCGTGCCGCCTTCCAATCCTGGCACTGTGCCGCCCTCTGATTCTTTCAACCAGCCGCCGCGCCGCAACAACACGGTTCTCTGGGTCGTCATCGGCATTCTGAGCGCCATCATCCTCATTGGGGCCACGTGGTTTATCGCCACCAAGGTGCTGGGCGACGATTCTAAATCAAGCGACAACAGCGAAGACAGCATCGGCAGCGATGTGGAAGTAGTGGATTATGAAACCGACGACACGCCGACACAATCGGACACCTACGATGCCGACACGCTGGCTGAGCCCGACGTTGAAGAAGTGTACAACACCGACGACACGTCAAACAGCCATTCGTCCAGCACTTCCAGCGACGACAACACCAACGTCATCACGGGTTATCTCCACCACAGCGACGGCGACAAATCGTGCTACGTACGCCTCGTGTTCACCGTTGACAACGACAGCGAAGTGAGCGGAACGGCCAGTTTCAACAACACCACACTGGACATCTCGGGCAACTATTATGACGGTTCGAAGAAACTGCTCATCTACGAGAATGGCGGCGGACGCTATGAAGGCTACGTCAACGGCAGCACCTACTCTGGCAAGTATTACGACAACGACGGCACATGGTCGTTCAGCATGAACGTCAACTAACCCCTCCCTCTCGGAGGCCAACCCTCCCCCATTGCCTATGCACAACCATTTGAAACTCCTTCCGAGCGTCTGCCGCATGATGGCGCTGCTGCTCTTTGCGGGCTGCAGCCTGTCGGTCTGTGCCCAACAACGCAAGGTGCAAAACAAACCGTTTATTGATGAGCGCCGCTTCCATTACGGATTCACCGTCGGCCTGCACGACCAGGGGCTCTCTCTGACCAACAACGGTTTCATCGACCCCGCAACGGGAGCACAGTGGGTTGCCGCCAACGACCGCCACAATTTCGGGTTTTCTGTCGGCGTGCTCGGCGAATGGAAACTCAATCCGACGTTCTCCCTGCGCCTCATCCCCTCGCTCCACTTCGGCAGCAAGCACATACGCTTCCGCAATCTGGCCGACGAAGGACGCAACTCGCAAGACATGAAGTCGACCTACGTGGCACTGCCCATAGACCTCAAAGTGAGTGCGCCGCGCTTCAACAACTATCGGCCCTACGTTGTGGCAGGACTCTCGCCGATGTACGACCTGACGGCCAACAAACACACGCTCCTGCGCACCAAAGCCTTCAACCTCATGCTTGAAACGGGAATCGGATGCGACCTCTACCTTCCTTTCTTCAAACTCATCCCAGAAATCAAATTCTGCTTCGGGCTGGGAAACGTTTTGGAGAAAAACCGCAAGGACCTCACCGACCCCACGCAATTTGTCTATACACAGAGCATCGACCGCGCCACGACCTCAATGGTGGTGCTCTCCTTCTATTTTGAGTAGGTGGTTTTACGCAATGTTGAAAGCATTATTCTTTCACCACCACTAAGTTTTCGACAATGGGGGTGTTCCGAACCGCATGGTTTGGAGCGCCCCCTTGTCTTTTTTTCTCGGCCATCCTTCAAAAAACAATATTTTTGACCACCGGCTAAAAAAAACTTTCCTTTTCTTGTCACAAAATCCATCCCTTCGTGTTATAACAATAGAAACACGCCACAGAAGGCAGTCACCTCTGGCCTATACTTCGGCTCTAACCTCAACGGCATGAACACGCAAAGCTTCGAACAGAAATATCTCCAACTGACTCCGCGCCTCTACAGCGTGGCCTTTTCTGTTCTTGGCAATGCGGAAGATGCGGAAGACGCCGTGCAAGACACATTTGCCCGCCTGTGGGAAAAGCGAAATGAACTTGAACGCATGGAAAATGCCGAGGGCTATTTCATGACCACGCTGCGCCACATCAGTCTCAACATGCTACGCAACCGCCGCGCCGCCACCGACATCGCTGAAGCGCACAACGCGCCCACGGACATCGACGCCGCCACAGCACAGGCTGAAATGGAACACCGCGAAACGCACGGCCTGCTAAAGCGCCTCCTGGCGCGGCTCTCCCCGCGGTCGCGCCGCGTTGTAGCCCTGCGCCACGTTGGAGAATGCAGTTTCCACGACATGGCAGAGATTACGGGGGAAACGGAGGTGAACCTGAGAATGATTCTCTCCCGCGCCCGCCGACAATTGCGGGCGGCCTACGAAGAGGAAATGAAACACGGATAATCCAACGGCCCCATCATTAACCAACACAAAAACCCAATACAAAATGATGACATCTGAAGACATACGCCAACTTTTGCAACGCTTCTACGACGGAGAAACGACGCACGCCGAGGAACACTCGCTGCGGGAGTGGTTTCGCACGAACGATTGCCCCGAAGACCTACAGCCCGACCGCCAGATGGTGATGGCCCTGTCGGAAACGGCCGACGTGCCTATGCCTGTGGGCTTGCAGATGCGCATCTCAAACCGCCTCCGAAAGCGTGAACGCCGCCGCCATCAGCGTGCCATGCGATGGCTGACCATGACGAGCATCGCCGCCAGTGTCGCTGCCCTTGCCGTCGGCGTGTGGTGCTGGATGATACCGCAACAGACGGTCTACGCCGACACATGCCAAACGCCACAAGAGGCCATCGAGGAAGTACACCAAACGCTCAACATCATCTCGCGCGACCTCTGCCAGGGACTCTCTGGCGAAGAGGACTTGGGAGGCCCGATGCCTTGACAAGTTGGAGTCTGATTTATTATGACTACCAACCTACGCCCCATCCATTGCCCAGAACAACCATTATCATAACCGTTTGGAAGTGTTCCAAACTGAATATTCTCAGGACACTTCCCTTAGTAATGCTGAAAGAATAAGTCCAGCATTTTTCCACCATTACTTAAAGCGTGGGGCACGACAGGCGGCGGGTATAGAAACCTGCCGATATTTTCTGTTTTGCACAGGTCGCTCGCGACCACCCAAAGGTAACGAAGTAGGTTTTCTTTACATAGATTTCATACGCCGTTTCACTTGCCCAACCGCCCTGCCGTCCCCACGCCTCTTTAGTAATTACTTATTCTCATCAAACCAACTCCACCATGAAACGATTCATCCTTTCCTCCATCTTTCTGCTCTGCGGTGCGCTCCCCCTTTCCCATGCGCTCCACGCTGAAGAAGTGCCGGTGGTTTTGACCATCACGGCCGACAGCAATGTCAAAGTTTTCTATTCCTTCGACCATTATGCCAACAACAGCAAAATGGCCCGCACCTACGTGTCGGAAGAAATGTTGCAAGCGGCCAAAAACAGCAACATGCTGCAAAGCAACGTGTGGGACGTGTCGGGCGTCATATCGCGACTGACAAGTCTTTTGGCGCTCCACACGCATTCGCGTTCCACCACGACTTCCGTGCGGAAGGACATGGAACGCGTGACAGCGAAAAAGGAATACGAGCGCGTGATGCACTCTCAATGGGACGACAAGGAGATTGCTGTGTACGTTCACCGCACACACGGCAAAAACATCAGCGAACTGCTCATCTTCAAGTTCCGCAGCAACTATTGTTCACGCATCATCCAGCTCACGGGAAAACTCCGCACCACCGACATCGCGGCCATCATCCGCATGAATGAAAACAAATACTAAGTAGGTGGTCCCACCGCTTCACTAACCCACCATCCTTACACGACCTTTATGAAAACCTTTTCCAAGGCATCCATCAAAACGCTCCTGCTCGCCCTCCTCGCCGCCTGCACGCTCTCGCTGCACGCCGACAAAGTGAAATTCGTTTCGGGCGGGCTTTACCAAATCCGAACGGTCTGCCGAACCGACGGTTGCATCATGCCATCGAGCTACATCGAACAGGCCATCACATACAACATTGAATGCGAGGGCAACCAGATCCAATCGGTGATGTATCTCAACAACGGCGAAAACATGATGCGCAGCGTCGCCGTCGACAAAAGTGCATGGTGGGTCATCACGAAAGACAAAGATGGGAACTACACCATCTGCAACGCCGCCACCAACCGCTACTTCACCTTCGACGGACAGCGCACCGCCAACCGCCGCTACATCTATCTCAGCACGAACGACCACGGCGACAAATCGCGCTGGACGATTTATGCCGCCAGCATCGGCCTCGGCATCAAAAACGTTCACATCCCCTACCACTATCTCGATGTGCGCCTCAACAACCACATCGTTGGCACCTACGGCAACACGAGCACCACGCTACACGACAACGAGCGCTTTTTCCTCATCGACCAGAAGGGGCGCGTGGTGACGGAATTTGACGGCGAAAAGGTCAACCTGCCAGAAAACTGCTTCAGCGGCAACGCCAAGACGCGCACCTACACGGGAAAGATCGTTCGACACAAGGCACCCTCCGTGGCCGTCACCACAGAAGTGCGCCGCATTCAGGGCAACACGCAACAGCTCTCGTTCACCATCAACGGCCTCCGCCCGGTGTTCAACAGCCTTTCGTCTTCCCATCTCTTCGCCATCAGCGAAAGTAAAAACGCCAAGGAATTTACGGGACGCATCGCCACGACTGAGAAGAGGGGAACGCTCTTCGTCGACGGCAAGAAGGTGGGAACGGGCGGCACGTTCCGCTTCACGAAGCCCACCGACGGCCACACCTACCGTCTTGCCCTCGTGCAAAACAACGACACGGTGCAGGGGGCATGGCTGACGTTTACCTTCCTGCCCGTCATCGAACTCACCACGAGCCGCGCGGTCTCGAAATCCAGTTTCAGTCCGGCCACCTTCCGCCTTCTCGACCCGCAACACCGCGACACCGACTCCACGCTCACTGCCGCCGTGCGCCACCGCGGCGACTATGCCACGCTCTTCCCGAAGAAGGCCTACGCCGTGAAGTTCGTCGACGCCACTGGCAAGAAGCAAGACCGCCATTTTCTCGACCTCCGCACCGACAACTATTGGATTCTCGACGCTATGGCCGTTGACCACGCCCGCATGAGAAACCGCGTGGCGATGGACCTCTGGAACGACATGGACGTGCGCCCTTATTATGCGAAGGGGAAAGTGAAGACGGGGGCCGGCGGCCGCCTGGTGGAAGTGTTTGTCAACGGCAGCTACCAGGGCATCTATAATTTCTCAGAACGCATCGACCACAAACAGCTCGACCTGACGAAAACGGAGAAAAACGGGCCGCGCGGCCTGCTCTATAAGTCGAAACAATGGAGCACATGGACGCTCTTGGGCTACGACCGCAGGACAAACAGGACCGTCGGCAGCCAGCCGCCTTCGTTCGACAACGCCAGCGGCGTTTGGGACCACTGGGAATGCAAATACCCAAAAGTGGAAAACAACCACAAAACCGACTGGACACCGCTCCACGACGGGGCGGCACTCGCCGCCTCGGCAAGCGACGAGGAATTTGTTGCCAACGTGGGAAAATGCTTTGACCTCTCTGCCGTTTGCAACTATTATCTCTTCATCGAACTGCTTCACGCAACAGACAACAGCGGCAAGAACATGTATTGGGCGGTGGGCGACGTGACGAAATCGAAGAAGCTCACGCCAATTCCCTGGGACCTCGACGGCGTCTTTGGCCGCGACTGGGGAGGACGGCAATATGGCTGCGATGCCACCGACAACTATCGCAACTTCCTCCGCAACTCCAACACGCAAAATGCGCTCTTCGAGCGACTGACGCACCTGAATGCCAACAATTGGAACGAGATGCGGGCTAAACGCTATTGCGAACTGCGCCGCACGGTTTTCGCCCCCGACAACCTCAACCAACGTTTCTCTGCCTACTGGAAACTCATGAGAAGCAGCGGCGCCATGAAGCGAGAAGCTAAGAAATGGGGCAGCGCAGGCAACGCAGGCCTCAGCTTCGAAGCGGAAGCCGACTACATCAAAAATTGGATTGAAACTCGCGTGGCCACGCTCGACGCGCAATATGGCTACAAATAACTAAATATCTGCTTGCAACAATTAGTGATTCATACCCCCAAGGGGCAATACCTCCGAACAGGTTCTTCCGTATTGCCCCTTTTCTTTCTAGAATTTATGCCGTCGCATTTCTTGACGTCGAAGAAAATATTTACTTTTGTACTTACAAGAAACAACCCCACCGTATGAACAAAATCCTCTCTCTCATCTGCTGCCTATGTGTCTGCGCTGCAAGCGCACTGGCGGGCGGCAAAAACGTAAAAATCAAAGTAGTGACGCCCGGCACACTGACGGAACTGCTGAAAGGCTATGCCGACAACGACATAAAGGGCCTCTCTGTCACCGGAACGCTCAACGCCAACGATGTGCAAAGCCTGAAACGCTTTGCCGGACGCAACAATTCGGAGAAGAAGCATGAAGGCGGCCTGTTGGAAGTGCTCAACTTGGGAAAAACCACGCTGACCGATATGGAAAGCGGATTGAATCTGGCCGAGGTCATCGAAGGCTCAACAACGCTCCGCAAGGTGATGCTGGGCAACGTTTTCTACGTCAGCGCCCACACGTTCTCCGCGCTTCCCAACCTCGAAAGCGTGGATTTCATCGGAAACGTCGGTCACATCGACGGCTACGTCTTCAACAACCTTCCCAAACTTTCCCGCATCACCTTCCATCAAAGCGTGCTGAGCACGGGCGGCGCACAGTTTGTCAAGAACTGCCCCGTGCTGACAAGTGTTGTCTTCAAAGGCCCTATTCTCACAACATACTACGGACAGCCCATTGAATGCCCGCAACTGAAGGGCTACACGCTGAGGGCCCCTGTGCTGCAAAGCAATTTTGCAGCGTTTTTCCCGCAGACCACCGACGCCAAGGCGCTCAAAGCCTGCAATTGGAAGGGCTGCATGGCGTATGTTGAGACGTGGGGAAAACTCTGCCTGACAGGCACCTCGGATTTCTTTGTCGATTCTCCGGGAACCATTGTCAACCTGCTCTTCGACATGGCAAAGAAAACGGGCAACGCCCCGATGACGAAGCAGCTGGAGGCTGTTTCGAAGAAATTCCAAGAGGCCGCTGCGGCGCGACCGAAGAAAGAAACCAAACTGGAGATTCTTAAGCAATCGGCGCCCTACAAACGCACGGGACAAACAACGCCCCTCTTCACCTACGCTTCGCCCAACGATTCTCTGCTCACCCGCACCCGCGATTTCTTCCATCTCGACGAGGTGGCTGGAACGGGCGACGACCTCTCACGCATCAAACGCCTGCTCTATTGGCTGCACGACCTCGTGCGCCACGACGGCAGTTCAAGCTGGCCGAAATGCCGTTACAATTGTGTGGACCTCTACCAACTCTGCCAAACGGAAAAGCGCGGCCTCAACTGCCGCTTCATGGCGGAAATGCTATGCGAAGCGCTCTTGGCGGAAAACATTCCAGCACGCTACATCACCTGCCAGTCGAGGGAATACGACACAGACAACGACTGCCACGTCATCACCATTGCCTGGAGCCGCCAGCTGAACAAATGGGTGTGGGTCGACCCCACTTTCTGCGCCTATGTGACGGACGAAAACGGCCTCTGGCTGCATCCAGGAGAGGTGCGCGAACGCCTGCAGGCTGGAAAGAAACTCATTCTCAACGAAGATGCCAACTGGAACCACGAAAGCAAACAGACTGTGGAAGGCTACCTGGAAGAATATATGGCCAAGAACCTCTACATCTTAGCATCGAACCTCCATTCAAGGAGCGAAGCCGAATCGCCCGACCGCACCCAGAAATCGGAAAGCATCACGCTCGTTCCGGAAGGATTCAAATACAAATGGGGGCAAACAACCAGCGACGACGAATATTTCTGGCAAGCACCGCCAAAAGAACTGGTTGAATAATAAGAAAGCAGGTGGTCAAAAAGGCAAAACCTTTCTGACCACCTGCTTGGTTTATAGGGGGGCTAATAGGTTGGGGGCAAGAAACGGAAAAACTTACCTTTCATATCCCTCATAATAATAGCTCTGCTCAATTCCCTTGAATATCACTTCGCGGTTCTCCGTATCGGAGGTTAGATTCTGCGAGAGGAGAAAGCGGAGTTCAAGGTCGTTGACGGGTGAGCGCTCCATAGCGGAGAGATATTGGTCTTTGTCCACATACTGCCAGTTGACCACTTTTCCGAGCGAGCGTTTCAGCATCATGTCGAGCCAGATGCGGGTGGAACGGCCATTGCCTTCCATGAAGGGATGACACACGTTCATCTCAACATATTTCTCTATGATATGTTCAAAGGTATCTTCTGGCATCCGCTCCACGGCAGCCAAAGCAGCGTCGAGATAGAGCGTATTGGCAAAACGGAAGCCACCCTTGGCAATATTCTTGTCCCGAATGACGCCTGCAAAAGCATACAAACCTTCAAACAGATATTGGTGTATCTGCTGAAGACCAGCCACAGTGCCAACAGAAATCTTATCTAAATCACCAGACTCAAAGAGGCGGCATGCGTAACCAAACGACTTTTCATCTATTTCATTTGTGGTCATAACTCAAATTTCGGATTTAGAACTGGCCATTGAACAAAAGGACTTTGAGTACTTCCGTATATCACGGAAAATAAGCAAATTAGATATAATAAATAACATCACTCAAAGACTCAAAGCTATAAGCAAAGATACAAAAATCCCATCAGAAATCCACAGCTTTTTCAGTAAAAAAGTCGTAGTGCTGTTATGGCCGCACAAAGGAGAACAAAGACCGATCTGGAAAATATGAAACAACATATCCAAGAAAGAGGAGAAGCCGCAAAATCGGGCGATGTCGGACGGTGTATCGCCGCCGACATAAATTTTCATAACTCGATAGCCCGGGCTACGCATAACGAGATATTGTCCGAGCTTTACCACAGCATGACGGTTCACCTTACCTCCGGATACGACTACATTTATGAGGACACCACTTATCTTATGAAATCGCAACCGCTACACGAAAGGCTGTTGCACCACATCGAAACAGGAAATATAGAGTCGGCCATGCGAGCGGCCAAACTATTATGGAAGGACGTAAACATAGAAAAGGAATCCGATGAAGAGCATTTTAATTAAACTCAAAGGGCATCCCCATGCCCAAAAAGGTACAGCCCATACAATATTGTTCGC
>OHKI01000567.1_pt1 | contig 14740 bp, 8 predicted proteins | sample 1568771 | NCBI WGS metagenome assembly OHKI01 (sample SAMEA3879540, study PRJEB24766) | human gut metagenome | biome: human-associated habitat; feature: feces | place: USA | collected 1985/1987 | reverse complement strand
CACCGGCTCCTATTTCTTGGGAACCTACCACGGCAATGTCGCCGTCTGGCGCGGCCTGCCCGGCAAGACGCTCGGGGTCGAGCTCCACTGGCTCGAGAGCGAAACCAGCATCAAGCTGTCCGACCTGCCCGAAGACACGCAAAACCGCCTGAAGGCAGGCATTCCGCAAACGAGTGTCGACGATGCGCAGGACACCATTTCCAAGTACCGCCATCAGATTGACGAGGAGCAGACCCGTCAGGTGATTGACGCGCAAACGATTCGCGACAACACCAATCAGGGATCGACCTCCGAATCAGATTCCGAGAAAACCGCCGAACAGTCCGCCGAGGCCGAAGCCTCCGATAAGAATTAGAAAGGGAGTGCCGCTTATGAGTCGCCGCAACACCGAGCTGCTCTTGCTCATCGCCTCGGCGTTCCCCGTCTTCCTGCTGTATGCGATGTACGTCCTCACCGCGGGCGCTGCCATCTCCTTTGAGACGCTCGCCGTACCGATCGGCCTCTTTGCCGCCTTTGCCGCGGCCCACATTGCCGTGCGCATCTTGGCGCCCGGTGCCGACCCCGCCATCCTGCCCATCGTATTTATACTTTCGGGCATCGGCATCACGTTCGTGACGCGTCTCGCCCCCGCTCTCGCCATCTCACAGCTCATCATCCTGTTTGTCTCGGTGGCGCTCATGGTGGGAACGCTTGCACTAGTCAAAAACCTCGACGTGGTCATGCGCTACAAGTACACCTTTGGCATCATCGGCATCATTCTGCTGATGCTGCCTATCTTTATCGGCACCACGATCTCGGGTTCCAAGCTCTGGATTCGCATCGCGGGCTTTACCATCCAGCCCGGCGAGTTCGCCAAGGTCTTTATCGTCCTGTTCCTGGCCGGCTACCTGGCCGAGAACCGCGAGCTGCTCTCCATCTCCAACCGCAAGATCCTGGGCCTCAAGATTCCGCGCTTCCGCCTGCTGCTGCCGCTGTTTGCCGTGTGGGGCGTGTGCCTGCTCATCGTCGTCTTCGAACGCGACCTGGGCTCGGCCGTCCTGTTCTACACCATCTTTTTGCTGATGCTCTATGTTGCCACGGGACGCTTTTCGTACGTCATCATCGGCCTTGCGCTGCTGGCCGTTGGAGCCGTGGGCGCCTACAAGTTCCTGTCTCACGTTCAGGTGCGTTTCCAGGTTTGGCTCGATCCGTTTAAGGACGCCCAGGGCCAGGGCTACCAGATCGTCCAGTCGCTCTTCTCGCTTGCCGATGGTGGTCTGGTCGGTGTTGGCATCGGCAACGGCATGGCCAACAACATCCCTGTCGTCGAGTCCGACTTTATCTTCTCGGCTATCGGCGAGGAGATGGGCCTTTTGGGCGGCGGCGCCGTGCTCATCCTGTTTATGCTCTTTGCCGTGCGTGGCCTCACCACAGCTGCCCGCGCAAAGTCCGACCTTGCCGCCTTTAGCGCCACCGGTCTTACGGCAGCCATCAGCTTCCAGGCCTTCTTGATCGTTGGCGGCGTAACCCGCCTGATCCCGCTGACCGGCGTCACCCTGCCCTTTATGAGCCAGGGCGGCTCCTCGCTGCTGGCAAGCTTTATCATCGTCGCACTCCTGCTACGTGCCGGTGACGAGGCGACCGGACGCGAGGCCGAGCTTACCGGCACCGGCACCATGGCCGCCATCACCGATGATCAGGTCGCATCTGCCGCCGCCCCGACGGGCTCGCGCTTTGCCACCTCGTCTTCCTACGGCAGCGGCAGCCATTCCGTCGGCTCGCGCATGCGCCGTCGCCTGCTCGACACGCCTGAATCCGGTGTGCTCGGCCGCGTTGCGCTCGCCAACCGTCTAACCCGCGTGGTGCTCGCCTTTACGGCGCTGTTCGCCATCCTTATCGGCAACCTCACCTATGTCCAGGTCATCAAGGCCAAGGACTATCAGGACATGCCGACCAACAACCACACCATCGCCCGCTCCAAGTACATCCAGCGCGGCTCCATCATCACGTCCGACGGCGTGACGCTGGCCGAGTCGCTGCAGCAGGAGGACGGCACCTACGTACGCTCCTACCCCAACGGTAACCTGGCAGCGCACGTGGTTGGCTACGTGAGCCAGCAGTATGGCACCACCGCCATCGAGAGCGTCATGAACGACACGCTCACCGGCTCTAAGGATTACTCCAGCTGGAACAACGCCATCGCGTCGCTCGCGGGCCAGACCCAGCCGGGCAACACCGCCAAGCTCACCATCGACTCGCGCATCCAGACGGCTGCTGAGCAGGCGCTCAAGGGCTTTAAGGGCGCTGTAGTGGTCATCGACCCGCGTACCGGCGCGGTGCTCGCATGTGCCAGCTCGCCCACCTACGACAACACCAACATCGACGCCCTGCTGCAGGCGGGCGGCGGCGAGGACGGCTCCATGTACAATCGCGCCATGGACGCGCTGTACACGCCGGGCTCAACGTTTAAGGTCGTTACGCTTTCCGCGGCACTCGAGACCGGTACCGCCAGCCTTACCAGCACCTACCAGGCGCCCGGCTCCATGGACATTGGCAACGCGCCGGTCACCAACTATGCCAACGAGAGCTACGGCACCATCAGCCTGCAGCAGGCCTTTGCCGTGTCCTCCAACGTCGTCTTCGGCCAGGTGGCAAACGAAGTTGGCGCAAACACGCTCGTGCAGTTTGCCAACGCCTTTGGCTACGGCCAAAAGCTCGGCCAGGACCTGACCTCCGCGGCCTCCATCATGGCCGACCCGTCGCTCATGACCGAGTGGGAGACCGCCTGGGCCGGCGCCGGCCAGCCTGTCGGCATGGACCACACGCCCGGCCCGCAGACCACCGTCATGCAAAACGCCGTGATTGCCGCCGCCATCGCCAACAGTGGCGTGGTCATGGACCCGTACTTTGTAGCCCAGGTACTCGCCCCGGACGGAACCGTGGTCAAGACCACGCAGTCCCGCTCGCTGGGTCAGGCCGTCAGCTCCGCCACGGCCGACCAGGTCAAGCAGGCCATGCTTGCCGTCGTCCAGTCCGGCACCGGCACCGATGCCCAAATCCCCGGCGTCAAGGTCGCCGGCAAGACCGGCTCGGCCGAGATTGGCGGCACCAACGTCAACTCGATGTTCGTTGGCTTTGCGCCTTACGATTCACCCACGGTCGCCATCTCGGTGGCCTTGGAGGATTACGACAAGCATGACGTCAAGGCCGCCAAGATCGCCGGTATCGTCCTGACTGCGGCGCTTGCCGCACAGGGAGCGTGATGCCCATGATCGAATCGGACACCCGAGGCGCGCCGCGGCCGAAGAGTTAGCGGCAACGCGCCACACGGCCCCAGCGGCCACATCGTAGGTACTACACACATCGTTGAGCGAATAGTTATGTTAGGAGCAGGAATGGAACAGAGGGTCCTCGGGGGAAGATACCTCCTCAAGGATAAGGTGGGAACAGGCGGCATGGCGACCGTCTACCGCGCACAGGACCAGGTCCTCGACCGCACGGTAGCCGTCAAGATTATGCTGCCGCAGTATGCTGGCGACGCAACCTTCGCCGCACGCTTTAAGCAGGAGGCCCAGGCAGCAGCCGGTCTCTCCTCCCCCTATATCGTGGGCGTCTACGATTGGGGCAAGGACGGCGACACCTATTACATCGTCATGGAGTACTTGCGCGGCACCGACCTTAAGAGCGGCATCAAGAGCCACGGCGCCCTCGACCCCAAGAAGGTCGCCCAGATCGGCTCGCAGATTAGCTCCGCGCTTTCGGTCGCCCACAAGCACGAGATCATCCACCGCGACATTAAGCCGCAGAACATCATGGTGCTGCCCGACGGCAACATCAAGGTGATGGACTTTGGCATCGCGCGCGCCAAGAACAGCCACCTCACGCAAGACAACAACGTGCTGGGAACCGCCCACTACGTCAGCCCCGAGCAGACCCGTGGTCAGGACCTCGGCCCCACCTCGGATATCTACTCGCTGGGCGTCGTGATGTACGAGTGCGCCACCGGCCGCGTTCCCTTTGACGGTGACGACGCTATCTCAGTCGCACTCAAGCAGGTCAACGAGCTGCCTATTCCGCCGAGCCAGATCAACTCCGGTGTCGACGCCGACCTTGAGCGCATCATCCTCAAGTGCATGGAGAAGGATCCGGCAAACCGCTTCCAGACCGCCGACGAGCTGCGTCAGGTGCTCAACAGCTACCTGTCGGGCCGTGCCGTCAACGTCTCGGAGCCCACGCGCATCATCGGTGCCCCCGGTGAGCTGGGCGCCACCAAGACTCGCGAGCTTTCCGATCAGACGCGCGCCATGGTGCGTCCCGTCTCGGGCGTGAGCGGCCAGAATACCGCCCGTAGCTCGGTTTCGAGCTCCACCGGCTCGTACGAGGTCGAAGAGCCCAATTCCAACAAGAACAAGATCATCGCCGCCGTGGTGGCAGCCGTTGCCGTCATCGGCATCGTGGTGGCCTTTGCCACAGGACTCTTTGGCGGCGAGCAGGTCACCGTGCCCGATGTGCTGGGCAAGGACCAGCAGACTGCCGTCGAGCTGATCAAGGAAGCCGGCCTCGAGGTCGGCACCATCGACCAAAGCTACAACGACGATGTCGACGAGGGAAAGGTCGCCGAGCAGACCCCCAACGGCAACACCAAGAAGGCCAAGGGCACCAAGGTGAACCTGGTAATCTCCAAGGGTCCCAAGCCCTCCGAGAAGGTTGAGGTTCCCCGGCTTGTCGGCCTGACCAAGGACCAGGCCGAGGCCGCGCTGGCAAGCGTTGGCCTGAAGGGCAACGCCTCCGAGGAGGCCAACGAGGCCGATGAGGGCCAGGTCTTTGAGCAGGGCACCGAAGCCGGTAAGGAAGTCGCGAAGGGCACGACCATCTCGTACAAGGTCTCGAGCGGCCCGGATACCACGTCCGTCCCCGATCTGACCGACATGACCGAGGCCCAGGCGCGCAACGCTCTCGACATGGCTGGCTTTGGCGTCGACGTGAGTTACCAGGAAAACGACTCGGTTACCGAGGGCACCGTGATCAGCTGGAACCCCAGTGGCAAGCAGAAGCCCGGCGCCACGATTACCGTCGTCATTGCCAAGAAGTCCGGCAAGGCCAGTGTTCCGGGCAACCTGTACGGCAAGAGCATTTCCGCCGCCGTTACCGCGCTCAACAACGCCGGTTTCTATAACATTGGCTTCTGTGACCAGAACGGCAATCCCGTGAGCGGTAACGAGGATGCCACCGTTACGGGCGTCTCCCCCACCGGCAAGCAGTCCACCGACAGCACGATCACGCTAACAGTCGCACTTTCTGGCTCGGGCTCTGGCTCTGGCTCGGACACGGGTGACGATTTCGGTACGACCAACTAGTCGCCACCCCACCGCTCATCACGGCTCTCGCCGCAAACATATTCGCTCACAGGCGCCCGCTTGCTCCCCCAGCAGCGGGCGCTTCGTTTTTGACATGGTATGAACCAGAAGAGCCCGGCACCGTGGTGGTACCGGGCTCGGCAAATCTCTGGTGCCCCCGGGCGGATTCGAACCGTCGACACCCGCTTTAGGAGAGCGGTGCTCTATCCCCTGAGCTACGGAGGCATGTTGCTAGTGTAGCAGATTTACTGCATCGCAATACGTCGCATGACTAGACTTCGAAGTTGCGGTGGAATAGTTCCTGTCTGAAGCATCTAAAGCCGTATTTAGGAACTATTTCACCGCAACTTATGAGGAGCTAGTTACCTTTGTGGAAGAGGTTTTTGATAACGGAAGGGATGCTCTTGGCACCCTTGGCCGTCACATCGATAAAGTCGGGCGAACGCACGAGCTTATCCTCGTCGACGTACTTGCGGACCGCGCGCAACGTCTCTTTGTCGTCGCGCGTCGAAAACGTAAAGTGACCGTTGTCCTTGGTGAAGATGGCAAAACGCGTGATCTTCTTGGTGCCGCGTAAAACCTCGGCGGCAATATAGTCGACCTCGTCCCACGGGATTTGAATATAATCCTCGGGATTGCGCTCGTTGTAATACTCGAACGCCTTATTGCCCACCATCACGTTACCGTGGCTGGTAAGCCCCATCAGGCAGGTTGCCGGCGTTGCCAGATCGACCGTGCTGTTCTGAGATTGCGCCATACGCGCCTCGCCCTCCAATAAAAACAATCGGACCGCATCCAGTGTACCCACCGGGTGCGGTCCGTTTCAATGGCTCAAAAGCCCTTACCTAGCAACTCTCGGTCTTAAGCCGAAGCGTGCTTACATGAAGCCGCAGAAGCGACCGATGATGCCGACGGCGAAGAGAGCCAGGATGATGACGATCGGGCTGACCTTCTTCTTGAGGAGCTTGCAGACCAGCAGGGTCAGGCACACGGCGGCAAGGCCGGGGATGAGCTGATCGAGGTTAGCCTGAAGCGTGGTGACCTTCATCTGATCAAGGGCGGTAGCACCGACGGAGTTGTACATCGTCAGCGCTTCCTTGATACCCTCGGAACCGGAGGGCAGGCTAGCCCAGTCGATAAAGGCGCCAGCAGACTGCGTGACCTTGGAGACGACCGGGGTGAAGGAGATGGACACCCAGCGCTCGACCAGGGCGCCGATGATGAACATACCCAGGATGGAAGCGCCCTCGGTGACCTTGCCCATCAGACCACCGGAGAGGTCCTTGGCGATGGAGGAGCCGACCTTGTAGCCAAACTCCTGCGTGTACCACAGGAAGGCGTAACGGATGATGTTCCACGCGAAGAAGAACAGCAGCGGACCGGCGATGCTGCCGGACAGGGCCATGGAAGCGCCCAGAGCGCCCAGAATCGGGCGAAGGGTGAACCAGAAGGCAGGGTCGCCGACGCCGGCGAGCGGGCCCATCATACCGACCTTGACGCCCTGAATGGCGACGTCGTCAATCGGGGCACCGTTGGCGCGCTCCTCCTCGAGGGCGAGGGTAACGCCAATGACGGGGGCGGAAACATAGGGGTGGGTGTTATAGAACTCCAGGTGGCGCTTAAGAGCGGCAATCTGGTCATCCTTGCTGGTGTAGAGCTTCTTGATCGCAGGGATCATTGCGAAGCACCAGCCGCCGTTCTGCATGCGCTCGTAGTTCCACGAGCCCTGAAGGAACTGATGACGGAAGCAAACCTTCTTGCGGTCAGCCTTGGTGAGCTGAATCTTGTTCTCTGCCATATGTATCACTCCCCTCCTACTCGTAATCGTTCAGAATGTCGCCGAGCGGGTCGCCGGAGCCACCGCCCATGCCGCCACCCTGCTTGGCCAGATCCTTAAGGCCAAGGTAGATGAGGGCAAGGGAGATGCCGATGAGACCAAGGGCTATCAGCGTGAGCTGAGGGATGGCAGCAAGGACAAAGCCGAGGACGAAGAACGGCCAGGTCTCCTTGGTGGCCATCATGTTGATGACCATGGCGTAACCGACGGAAGCGACCATGCCGCCGCCGACAGCCATGCCGCCGGACAGCCAGTCGGGCATAGCGTTAAGCGCGTTGGTAACGGCCTCGGCCGGGATGACGCACAGAAGCACTGCCGGGATGGCGATACGAAGGCCCTGCATAAGGATGGCAGCATACTGCCAGCGCTCGATGCCGGAGAAGTCGCCCTTCTCGGCGCAACCGTCCATGGCGTGAGCGATAGCGGTAGCCAGGGTACGGCAGATCATGGTCAGGAACAGACCAGCGACCGACAGTGGGACGGCGACGGCGATAGCGGTGGTAACGGCCTTGGCCGAATCGGTGGCGCCACCGTTGAGGGCGAGCACCATGATGATCGAAGAAGCGACCGAGGCCAGAGCGGCGTCAGGCGCGACAGCGGCGCCGACGTTAGCCCAGCCAAGGGCCATCATCTGGAGCGAACCGCCCAGGAGGATGCCCTCCTGAAGGTGACCGGTTACGAGACCGATAAGCGTGCATGCCACGAGCGGCTGATGGAACTGGAACTCATCCAGAATGCCTTCCATACCGGCAAGCAACGCGACAATCGCAACAAGCAGAATAGTGATTGCAGACATGTATCGGACCCTCCTTTACTATGCTTGAGCGGCCAGTTCGGCCTTAGCTTTCTTCAACATGGCGTCGAGATCCTCGGAGGAATCCGAAGGAACCTTGCGGACCTCGAACTTGACGCCCTTGGCCTTGAGGGCCTCGAGAGTCTTGACATCGTCATCGCCCATAGCGACGGCGTTGGTGACGACGACCTTGCCCTTGGAGTGAGCCATGGAACCGATGTTGACTTCCTTGATGTCGACACCGGCCTCGATGGCCTTGAGCAGATCCTGCGGGTTCTCAAAGAGCAGCATGGCCTTGGTGTCACCAAAGCGCGTGTCCTTGACGACCTCGGCCATCTTCTTGATGGGCACGACGTTGGCATGGACTCCCGGAGGGGCAGCCTGCTCGATCATGGTCTTGCGGAGCTCGTCGTGAGCAACGCCGTCGGAAACCACAATGATGCGGTTGGGGTTGATCTGCTTGGTCCACGTGGTGGCCACCTGACCATGCAGCAGACGGGTGTCGATACGGACGTGGGCGATCTTGATGTGCCCATCGCCGATGACCGTTCCCGGAGGGATGGCGCCTGCAGGAGCAGCGGCGGCCGCAGCCGGCTTCTTCTCCTCGGGCTCCAGAGACTCGGGCTTGACACGCACGCCAGCCTTAGCCTCAGTCACGAGATGTTTTGCGATCGCATGTGCAGTGTTCTTTGCGTCAAAGCGCTGCGAATATGCCTCGATGAGCATAGGCAGGTTGACACCGGTGACGATAGCCCAGGAATCGTGGCCCTCGATGAGCCCGCTGATCTGGTTGAACGGCGTGCCGCCCCACAGATCAACGAGGAAGAGCACCTGCTCCTGGTCCTCGAAGGAAGCGACTGCTTCCTCGACCTTGGCACGGAAGTCGTCGGGGCCCATGCTCGGCTCGAGCGAGACCACGGCTACAGACGGCTGATCGCCAAAGACCATCGAGCCCGTCTGCTTGATTCCAGCTGCCAAGTCCCCGTGGCTAGCAAGAACAATACTTACCATCACATAACCTCCTTTTTGTCTACGTATTTCCTACACGACATTAAGGAAGTATACCTGTTTGGTTTGTGGAATTATAGCTAAATTCGCAAAAGGTTGGTTTATTTGTTTAAACGTCTATGTTTGTTACAAATTGATTACGTTACCGCTTTTTGACTCATTACACGCCAAGGCGTCGCACATCAAGCCATGCATTTTACAGATACAAACAGGCTGTTCATTAATATCGATTTTGGCAAGCGCGAATGCGCTTGTACTGCCGCTATTTTGTTTAAACAGACATGACTTGACTAACCGAAGCAAATATGTTTAGAACTCTAGCCCATGTAGTCATTGGATGTTAGGCGATGTGGAGAGGGTTGGCGGCGTCGACGGCATCGGGGGCGTCGGAAGGACCGTCGGGGACAGCGTCTGCCGGATCCTCGTCGGGGGTCTCGATCTGTTTGATCATTACCTCTTGGCCCTGCAGCAAATAGGTCTCGCCGCTACCGCACTGGGGACAGGTCTTGCCGTACTCGACCGTCGCGTAGTCGCAGCCGCACGCCTCGCAATGTGTCACGGCCTCGACGGGCTCCACGATAAGCTCCGCGCCCTGCGCGATAGGCTTTTTATCTGCTGCCCAGCGCCAAGCGTCGAGCAGCAAGTCGGGAACGACGCCCGAGACCTCGCCCAGCAGCAACGTCACGCTCGAAACGCGACGCACGCCATGAGCGCGCGCCACATTCTCGACATCGCGAATAATGTGATAGACGATTCCCAATTCATGCAAGGTAGAAACCTTTCAACAACGGTTGATGCGATGCAAATTCAAAGCAAGGGGACGGCGAAATCTAGTCTGCGCCGTCCCCTTACCCGCCATGGTTACCTATTTACGACCGAACTCGATTTTGATTGCACGCTTTAAAGCATACTTGCCCAGGCTCGGGAGCTTTTGCTCGTATTTGACCATCGTTGAGCACTCGGGGCGGTCGCGATCCAGATGGATGGCGTCGAACGCGCACTTGGTGGTGCACAGGCCGCAGCCGATGCACTTGTTGGGGTCGACGATCGAGGCGCCGCAGCCCAGGCAGTGGGCGGTCTCGGCGCGCACCTGCTCCTCGGTAAAGGTCTCAACATACTCGCTAAACGGCGCAGCCTTCTCGCGTTCGCGGTCCACGTGGGCAACCTCGCGGCTCGCGTTGTCGTAGCTCTCGATCACGACATCGTCGCGGTCGAGAGCGGTGTAGTGGCGCTGGTTGCGGCCGATGGTGAGCGTGGAGCCTGGCTGCACAAAGCGATGGATGGACACGGCGGCCTCGTGACCGGCGGCAATGGCGTCGATGGCAAAGCTCGGACCGGTGTAGACGTCGCCGCCCACAAAGATGTCGGGCTCGGCGGTCTGATAGGTCTGAGGATCGGCAAGGGCACCCTGGCCGCGGCCGAGCTCCACCTTGGAGCCAGCTAGCAAGTCGCCCCACACAATGGACTGGCCAATCGACATGACGACACGGTCGGCATCGACACGGCGCAGATCGTTCTCGTCGTACTCGGGCGCAAAACGGCCCTCGTCGTCAAAGACACGCGTGCAGCGCTTGAAGGTGATGCCGCACACACGACCGGCCTCGTCCAGGTGAACTTCCTTGGGGCCCCAGCCGCAGCTGATGTGAGCGCCGTCCTCAACGGCCTCGCGACGTTCCTCCTCGCTGGCGGGCATCTGGGCCTCGCTCTCCAGGCAGAACATCTCAACGTGCTCGGAACCCAGACGGCAGGCGTTGCGCGCGACATCGATAGCCACGTTGCCGCCGCCCACCACAATGGTGCGGCCGGGCAACGCGTCGATCTTGCCACTGTTGACCTCGCGCAAAAAGTCGACGGCCACGGTCACGTCCACGGCATCCTCGCCCGGAATACCGGCAAGGCGGCCGCCCTGGCAGCCAATAGCAACGTAGAAGGCCTTAAAGCCCTGCTCGCGCAGCTCGTCGAGCGTCACGTCGCGACCGACCTCCACGCCATAGCGGAACTCGGCACCCATCAGGCGAATGATCTCGACCTCGGCCTCGATAACATCCTTCTGCAGCTTAAAGCTGGGAATGCCATAGGTGAGCATGCCACCCGGGCGCTCGTTCTTCTCGAACACGACGGGCTTGTAGCCCTTCTCGGCCAGATAGAAGGCGCAGGACAGGCCGGCCGGACCGGCACCGATGATGGCGATCTTCTGATCAAAGCCGCCAGCGCGCGTCGGCGTAACCACGGGCGGGACGTAGCGGGTCGCGGCATCCAGATCGCGCTGGGCGATGAACTTCTTGACCTCGTCGATAGCCACGGCGGCATCCACACGGCCGCGGGTGCAGGCATCCTCACAGCGGCGGTTGCACACACGGCCGCAGATAGCGGGCAGCGGGTTCTCGCGCTTAATGAGTGCTAGGGCCTCGTCATAGCGACCCTGAGCCGCGAGCTTCAAATAGCCCTGAACGGCAACGTGCGCGGGGCAGGCCGTCTTGCAGGGAGCGGTGCCGGACTCATGCGTCTCGATACGGTTGTCGTTGCGGTAGTTGGGCGACCACTTGGTGTGATCCCATTTGGTGGCGTCGGGCAGCTCCTGGCGCGGATACTCGGGCACCTGTCCGCCGGCCTTTTTGCTGTAGAGCTTCTGGCCGAGCTTGGCGGCGCCGGCCGGGCACACCTCAACGCAGCGACCGCAGGCAACGCACTTGTCCTTCTCGACCTTGGCGACATAGGCCGAGCGCGACAGGTTGGGCGTGTTGAACAGCTGCGAGGTGCGCAGGGCGTAGCACACGTTGACGTTGCAGTTGCAGATGGCGAAGATCTTGTTCTCGCCGTCGATGTTGGTGATCTGGTGCACAAAGCCGTTGTCCTCGGCCTGGCGCAGGATGTCGTAGACCTCGTCGCGGGTCACGTAATGGCCACGATCGGTCTCGACCACGTAGTCGGCCATATCGCCCACGGCGATGCACCAATCGGCCGGGTCGTCGGCGCAGCCCTCACCCATCACGCGACGGCTCGCGCGGCAGCTGCAGGTGCTAGCGGCATACTTACCCTCGTATTTGTCGAGCCAGTGCTCAATATGCTCAATAGGCACCGACGTGCTCGCGGCGTCAATGGCCTTCTCGACCGGAATGACGTGCATGCCGATACCGGCGCCTCCGGGCGGCACCATCGGTGTGGCCTTGGACAGCGGGCCCTTGGATGCCTGTTCAAAGAACTTGGCGTAGACCGGGTGCTCCTCGAGCTGGCTCACGCGCATGTTGAGGAACTCGGCGGAACCCGGCACCAGCATGGGCAGCACCCATTGCTTGGCGCGCTCGGGATTTTCCCAGTTGTACTCGAGCAGGCCCGTGTAGCTCATATCGTCGAGCATCTTCTCGATCTGGGCCTCGGGCATGCCGGTGAGCTTGACCATCTCGGGCAGCGTGTAGGGACGGCGCATCTTCATCTTGCAGAGTACCTCGGCCTGCTCGTCAGTTGCGGCCTCGGCAAACGACCAGTACTCGTAGCCCAGCAGCTCGTCGCGATGCAGCAGGCGGTTAGTGCAGTGCTCGCACAGTTTGACGATGGCCTCGCGCGGATGCTCCGGCAGCGGCGGCACAAACTCCGCACCGATATCGGGCTCGGTGTAGCTAATCCCCGGTCCGTTGAGAATCATAGTCGTCCCTTCTCTTGCCGCAGCCTGGCAGGCACGCAGCGCCCCTCTTTTTACGGGCTCGACATGCCCCCACGCCGTTCACCCGTTATTGTTGACATTGTGTCAAAAACAGTATTGACGAACCGTCAACAATATTCAAGACTGTTAGGCGAACGGTCAGGCAAAAGAGGATGAAAGGCGGCAAAACATGGGCAACAACGCAGCAGATACCTCTGTGGTCGATGCCGTCCCTGCATCCGATAGCGCGGCAAAGCGCCTGACGGGCGACGAACGCCGTCGCGAGATCCTCGATGCCGTGCGCACCGTAAGCTCCGAGCTGGGCGTGTCCCACCTATCGGTATCGGCCGTGACCAAGCGAGCCGGCTGCACGCGCTCGCTGTTCTACCACTACTTCGCCGACATGGACGCCGCCGTCACCGCCGTCATGGACGAGGCAATCGACGGTTTTATCTCCGAGCTCGAGCAGTGGAACGCCGGCCGCACCGTCGGTGATATCGAGGGCGCGCTCGACACCGTCGCCCCGCTCTTTAAGCGCTTGGTCGCCAGCGGCCACGAGCTGCCGAGTACGCTCACCTCAAGCAGTGGCGCGCTCTACGGCGGCTTTTTGCACAACGTGGTCCAGCGCGTGGCGCAGTATATCTGCGACACCACCGTGGTGGATTTTGTCGCCCATCATGAGCTACGCATCGACCATGTCTACGAGACGTTCTACACCCTCATCATGGGGTTGTTGATGTATATCCGCACGCACCCCGATGTGCCCGACGAGACGGTCAAGGAAATCATCGCCTCGACACTCCACATCGAGGGCTATACCGCCAAGTATCCGGAGCGCAAGCCCCAGAACTGACAACATTTGGCCAAACTGCCCGCGATCAGAAGAGGGGCCGCGGGCGTGTGAAAGGAGAGCAGCATGCTGTTCGATGTTTGGGGTAGCGATACCCTTATCCACTGGGCCGGCTGGGCCATGGTCTTTATCGGCCTGATCGTGCTCAACGAGGTCGGCCGCCGCACCAAGCTCGGCGCGGCAATCATCTTTGGCGTGGCTCCGCTGGCCATGACCATCTACTGCGTCGCCATCGCCGTGGGCGTTTCGCAGGGTGCTGAGTGGGCGCTCACCAACCCCACCCATGTGTACCAGAACAGCTGGTTCCACTACGCCAAGGTATACGCGGCGCTCGCCGGTTGCTGGGGCTTCATTGCCATTAAGTACCAGTGGGGAAAGATCGGCAAGGCGCATTGGTTCCGCGCATGGCCGTTTGTGATCGTCGCCATCAACATTATGATTGCCGTCGTGTCCGACTTTGAGAGCGCCTATCACTTCTTTGTCCTGGGCGAGTCCACCTGGGTCACCTCCGAAGGTGCTACGCAGCTGGCCGGCTGGAACAACGTGTTCAACGGCATCGCCGGTATCATCAACATCTTCTGCATGACCGGTTGGTGGAGCGTCTACGCCTCCGAGGACAAGACCGACATGCTGTGGCCCGATATGACCTGGGTCTACATCATCGCCTACGATATCTGGAACTTCTGCTACACCTACAACTGCCTGCCCACCCACTCCTGGTTCTGCGGCTTTGCACTGCTGCTGGCGCCCACCGTCGCCGCCTTTATCTGGAACAAGGGCGGCTGGATCCAGAACCGCGCCTTTACGCTGGCCATTTGGTGCATGTTTGCCCAGGTGTTCCCCTACTTCCAGGAGGAGTCCATCTTTGTGACCCACTCCACGCTCGACCCCGGCGCCGCCACCGCGGTCTCGATTGCCGCGCTGGTCGCCAACGTCGCCGCGATCATCTACATCGCCTACCGCGCCAAGAAGCTCGGCCGCAATCCCTACAAGCAGGATGTCTTTGAGGGCACCAGCAATTGGGAGAAGGCCACTGCCCGCCGCGCCAAGGTTGATTACGCGCACGCCGAGTAACGTGCCTGGCGCAGACATCGCTTGAGCGCGAAGCAGCATAGCCGGCTCCGCGCAACTCAACGCATTGCAGAGCCCCCGGAATGTAATTCGTGAACTGCACCCCAAAACTTGGACGGCTTAAATAAGAACTACGCCGCAAGGGACTGGCTCCGGAACTCCTCCGGGGTCAGTCCCTTCAGTTTAACCTGGCGCCTCCTCGTGT
>OHKI01000546.1_pt1 | contig 15150 bp, 9 predicted proteins | sample 1568771 | NCBI WGS metagenome assembly OHKI01 (sample SAMEA3879540, study PRJEB24766) | human gut metagenome | biome: human-associated habitat; feature: feces | place: USA | collected 1985/1987 | reverse complement strand
TGTAATTTATGTCTTGGCGGATAATCTGTTGATTATCAAGTAAGAGAGCTGTCTCGTGGTACATGAAATTGAACCACGAGACAGTCATTGTGCTTGATATTCAATCTGTTGAGTGCCACGGCAACACTTGCTTCGTTGACGTGGCAGATAATGCCTTGATTGTCAATATAATGAAATATCTCGTGGTTCATAAAATTGGACCACGAGATACCTTTTGATGCTCATTATTAGTTGGTTAGGTGCCACGAGAAGAATTCGAACAGCAGCCGCGCAACGTCAGATGTCGATGTGCCAAGTTCGTGGCTGTGCATCGGCTAAAACAGGCTAAAGCTCCACAGCGTTCAGCTGGGCGAGGGCTTGGTGGTAGTCTCGCTCGGCGGCGAGGGTCTGCTCCAGGGCTTCATAGTACTGGTCGGTCTCGACGAGATATTCAATCATCGAGATCTCGCCTCGGGACTGGGCTGTCAGCAGGTAGTCACGGCTGTCGGTCTCGCTTAGGGAGGCGCGCATCAGTTCGGAGTTCTCCTTGAGGCTGGCGGCGCGGTTGTACTGGACCAGAAGGTCGAAATAGAACTGCTGCTCTGCGGCAGCCTTGCGGGATTCTGCGGCGGCGATCTTCGCGCGGGACCGCTTCACTTTGTTGGCGTTGCTCCACAGAGGAATATTCACACCCACTGTCACGCCTCGAAACTTGTCTGATGTCGTGAGCTCGCTCATATAGCCGACGGTCAGTTCAGGTACCCAGGCAGTCTTGTCGATGGACAACTGTTTTTTGCCTACAGTAACCTCCTGACGGACATATTGCAGGACTGGATTTTTCTGCGACGCCGACTCGTACCACGAATCGAAATCGGATGGCAAGTTGTCTGAAAGGCCGTAGGCGGAATCTTCAAGAGCGATGTCGTTCCCACCGTTGAGGCTCTTCAGTTTCGCCAGCAGGGTCTGACGCTCAACTTCTACTTGTGAGATCTGGCCACGTACGCTTGTCAGATGCACCTTGGCCTTGTTGAGGTCGAGGACATTGGCTCCACCGGCTTTCAGCCTTTTCTCAAAAGACGACACGAGAGTCTGTGCCTGGGACAGATGAGTGTCCAGTTCGGCTTTAAGGGCGTTGTAGTAGATGAGATCGATGCAGGCTTGCTTGGCTTCGAGTAGCACGTTAAGCCTCTCGGCTTTGTATTGCAGTGTGGCAAGTTCGTTCTGTCCGGCTACTTGTCTGGATTTCATACCGGTCAGAGTGGCTGCATCGAACGCTTGGGTAACGCGGAAGTCACGTCTGTTGCCGATGCCGTCGGCTCCCCACAGGTAGTTGAACTCGAACTCCGGGTTCTCCAGCAATGCGTCTGCACGGTTGGCCAGTTTCTCGGCTTCCACTTCAGCGGCTGCGGCTTTCAACTGCGGATTGTTTGTCTCTATTTGCCGGAGGACGGCTTCTGTGGAGGTCTGTGCGTAGACCGCAAAGGTGCTTCCTGCACAGATATAAATAGTTAATAATAACTTATTAATATTACGGTGTTTCATATTAAAATATTACTATAATTCTTGTTGTTTTGGTTGGCTCGCCTCGACGGGTTCAGCGACCAATTGAGTGTGTGACGATGATTTTTCATCAGCCATGTTTCTTGGACTTGGAGTTGATGAGATAGATCACCGGCACGACGAACCCGTTCAGCAGGGTGGAGGAGAAGAGTCCGCCGAGGATGACTTTCGCCATCGGGGACTGGATCTCGTTGCCTGGGAGGTCGCCTCCGAGCGCGAGCGGAAGAAGGGCCAGCGCGGAAGTGATCGCCGTCATCAGAATCGGGTTCAGACGGTCGAGCGAACCGGTCATGACAGCATCCTCGCGGGAGAGTCCCTGTGACGAAAGCACATTGTAGCGGTCGATCAGGAGCATACCGTTGCGGGTCGCGATGCCGAACAGCGAGATGAATCCGATGATGGCCGGAATGCTCAGGATTCCGTCGGTGAAGAATATGGCGAACACGCCTCCGATGAGCGCCAGCGGCAGATTCAGCAGCACGACGAGCGACTGCGAGATGTTCTTGAACTCGCCGTACAGAAGCATAAAGATGATGAATATACTGAATATGCTCACGAGGGCGATGGTCTTGGATGCCCTTTCCTCGCTCTCGAACTGTCCACCGTATTCAATATGGTAACCTTCAGGGAGTTCGATGTTCTCGGCTATCTTCTCTCGGATGGCTCCGACGGCCTTGGCGAGTTCTCCACCGGTGGCGTTGCAGGAAACGACCAGCTTACGGCTGACGTTCTCGCGGTTGATAGTGTTCGGTCCGGCTGATGACTTGATGTCGGCCACATAGGACAGTGGAACCTTCTTGCCGTCACCGGTGTCTATGGTCAGATCGGAAATCCTCTCGATGCTTGAGCGTGCGTCATCATTGACTTTCAACGTGAGGTCGAACGAGCGGTTGCCCTCATAGACTGTCGAAACGACTTCGCCTTCCATCATCACCCTCACTACTTCGGCGAACTCGGGCAGGGATATTCCGTAGCGGGCGAGCATCTCGCGCTTCGGGGTGATGTTCAGCTCCGGCCTTTCGACCTGCTGCTCCACATTGATGTCAGCGATGCCTTCCACACCAGAGATTGATGTCTTGATCTTCTGGCCGATCTCGTACATCTTGTTGAGATCCGAGCCGAACAACTTTATGGCGATGTTGGCCTTTGTTCCGGAGAGCATCGCATCGATTCTGTGAGAGATAGGACCTCCGATCTCAATGTTCACTCCAGGAAGCACGGCTAATTTCTGACGTACCTCTTCGGTCAACTGCTTTCTGGTTTTCTTACCAAGCTCGAACGGGCATTCAAACTCAGAGCTGTTCACTCCGAATGCGTGTTCATCGAGTTCCGCCCGGCCTGTCTTACGACCCACGGTCTTGATCTCCGGGATGCTGAGCAGGAGCTCCTCCGCCGTGCGGCCCATACGGTCAGACTCCTCCAAGGATATTCCAGGAACAGTGCTGATGGAGATTGTGAACGAGCCTTCGTTGAAGGCGGGCAAGAAGCTTCCTCCGAGAGTGAAGAACATGACCACAGCGGCGACCAAAAGAGCGCCTACTCCGCAGAGAATCGTCTTCTTGTGGCCGAGAGACCAATTAAGGGCTTTCCCGTAGTATTTCTTCAGCCAACGAACCAGCGCCGGCTCACGTCCGGTCTTGTTGCTGTTCTGTGAGCCGAGAAGGAATGAGCTAAGGACAGGTGTGACAGTCAGTGCCACAAGCGTGGATGCCATCAGGGAGATGATGAACGTGATTCCCAGCGGCTTGAGCATCCTTCCTTCCATTCCGGAGAGGAAGAAGAGAGGCAGGAAGCTCGCGATGATGATGAGCGTTGAGTTAAGCATCGGCATACGGACCTCTTTCGAGGCCTCGTAAACAACTTTGATTACGCTCTCCCGCTCATTTTCAGGTTTTTCTCGGTTCTGCCGCAATCGCTTGAACACATTCTCCACGTCCACAATCGAGTCGTCCACAAGCGAACCTATGGCGATGGCGATTCCGCCTAGGCTCATCGTGTTGATCGTCAGTCCCATCCAACGGATCGCCAGCAAAGAGAAGACGATGGAAAGCGGGATTGAGATGAGGGAGATGATGGTGGTGCGCCAGTTCATCAGGAATATGAACAGCACGATTATCACGAATATCGCACCCTCGATCAAGGACTTCTTCACGTTGTCGATCGAACTGTCGATGAACCTGGACTGGCGGAAAATCTGTGAGTTGATCTTAACGTCAGCCGGGAGGTTCGCCTTGAGCTCGCCAAGTGCGTTGTCAAGCCTTCCGGTGAGAGCCAAAGTGTTGGTGTTCGGCTGTTTGGTCACGGTCAGCAGCACGGCAGGCTTGCCGTCGTTGGAGGCCACGCCGAGAACCGGAGTCTTGGGGCCGATACGCACGTCAGCGATTGCGTCCAATGTGATCGGCAAACCGTTTTCCGAGGTCTTCACCACAGCCTTTTTCAGTTCGTCTATATCGTTGGTGGACAGAAGGCCACGGACGATATATTCATTGCCGTACTCATAAAGGGTGCCGCCGGAGGCATTCTGGTTCATTCCTTTGACGGCGTAGATCACCTCGTCCATCGACACGCCGAAGCGGCGCATCCTGCCGGGGTCCATCAGGATCTGGTACTCCTTGATGTCGCCGCCCATCACCGCGACCTGAGCCACTCCTCCTGTCGAGAGGAGCCTTGGTCTGATCGTCCAGTCGGCGATAGTCCTGAGATCCTGCATGGATGTCGTGTCGGCGGTCAGGCCTATGATCATCAGTTCGCCGAGAATCGAGGCCTGCGGGCCGAGCGTCGGCTTGCCGACATTCTCCGGAAGGTCATCACCGATCATGGCAATCTTCTCGGAGACAATCTGCCTGGCCTTGTAAATGTCTGTCCCCCAGTCGAATTCGATGTTGACGATAGAGAAACCGGTGGCTGAAGAAGAACGCACGCGTCGCACGTTGGTCGCACCGTTGACCGCTGTCTCGATCGGGAATGTCACGAGCCTTTCGACCTCTTCGGGTGCCATTCCCTCGGCCTCGGTCATCACTACGACCGTCGGAGCGTTCAGATCAGGGAACACATCGACCTCGGTGTGCGTTGTTGAATATATTCCCGCCACAAGGCAGAGCGCGGCGATCACGAGGACCACCATCCGGTTGTTGAGCGAGAACCGTATGATTCCGTTCAGCAGTCCGTTTTCATGTCTGAGCTGTTCCATAGGCCTAGTGACTGTGTGTGTGACCTGCCGGAGCGGCGACTACCGAGGCCAGTTTCACCTGCATCGCGCCTGTCTGGACGATGACCTCGCCTTCGTTCAGACCGCTCTTGACAAGGACTCTCTTTCCGTCGGACTGTCCGAGCCTTACCTCGCGCTTCGTGAAGCAGGTCTCGTCCTCCTGGACAAAGACGTAGTGGATGCCCTGATCCTCGACCACGGCACCGACCGGGACGCTGACCGCCTTGGAGGAGGATGAGGATTTGAGGTAGACATCGACGTAGGAGCCGGCGACAAGGTCTCCCTTGTTGTCGAACTCGAATGTCACTGGAATATAATAGTCTCCTCCGGAAGCCTTTCCGTAGCCGACCAACCGGCCGTTCAAAGCCTTCAGATTGTAGGTCTCGTCGCTGTAGGATGTTGAGAAGTTGGCGTCCTTGATTCCGCTGATGAGTCCGTAGTATTTCTCGGAGACATCGGCGCGGAGCCTCAACCTTCTGTTCTGGCTGACAACCGCGATCGGGGTTCCGGTCTCGACATAGTCACCCTGGTTGACGTTGAGTTTCTTGATGAATCCGCCAAGCGGGGAAGTGACGCTGACGTTACCATCCTTGGATGTGCCGGAAGCCAGCGCATCGTACTCTGCCTTGGCCTGTTCGTATGCCAGTTTGCTTTGATCCAAATGGCTTTCGCTGACAATGTTGTCCTTGCTCAGTTGAATGTCTCGTTCATATTCTTTCTTCGCTGCCTCGTATGTGGCTTTTACCTTAGCAAGCTGGTCTCCGCCACCGAGTTCCTTGGATGAGATTGTCGCGATCAGCGAGCCTTTACCTACGGCCGAGCCCTCTGCCAGTTTCCCGAAGCTGACGACTCCGGAACTTTTCGCCACTACGGTCATCTCGTCTCCCATAGCGGATAGAATCTGTCCGCTTGTGTGGATCACCTCATTGAAATCACCCACGGCTACAGTGTCGGTCGTGATTCCGAATGTTTTCTGGCGCTCAAGGCTCACCTCGATCTCGCCATCGTGCCCGTGACCGTCCTCGTGCCCGTCAGCCTCACCGTGGCTGTGTTCGTGTTCGTGGTTATGCCCCTTGCAGGCTTCGCCACTATGGTTATGCCCGTGCTCGTGCTCGTGCTCCTCGTGAGCCTCAGCCTCGTGATCGTGATTGTGATCCCCGTGATTTGAATGGTTACCGCACCCTGCCAAAATAGCGCAGAATGCCATCAACGTTATTATCGTTTTCTTCATTTTAAGTGAATATATGTTTTTAAGTGAATATTTGAGTTATAAATATCCTAAAATTATTGAATAGGCTGATTCCGCCTCTCTCTATTCATTGTACGCGTCCCGACCTGTTAATTAGCATTATTGCCTCCGTTTGACGCTTATCACATCGCACGGATGGTCATTCCGTAAAAATGGCTGTTTCCCGTACTGTGTTGATAATCAGTATATTCGTAAGTCCTGCCCTCCGATTTAGCCGGGCAGGGATTTGCAACCGCTTAACATTCAGTAATTTGCGCTTATCGCACTTGATGCGGAACCAAGATGGTGGACTGAATGTTACGCAGCGACGGGCGGGGCGTTGGGAGCCATTGAAGAGACCAATGGCGGTGCGATAGATGGTATGAGATCCCCGGAAGCATATTCATTAGCGGTGCTTTCGGAGGTGATGGTCAGTAGGTTGGAGAGAATGGCAAGGATCGGGAATATGTCGCCGGCGTCAATGCCAAAATCTTGATTGTCAATGTGCAGCCTTTCCGACGGGCAGTACTGCTTGTGCGCCACGCAGCGGCTTTCGTCCTGATTGTGGTTCGCATCCGAATGGTGCGTGTGCTCGTCGTCGCAGCAACCGTCCATCCCGCAGACCTCCTCCACAATGCAGATCATAGTCTCATGGTGATGATGCGGCAGCACAGTCGCCAGCGTCACCATCATCATCGCCAGAAAGATCGGCACTATGGACAATTTCCTCAACATAAAGTCTTTCAGACAATCCGAGTGCGAATTTAGCAATTATTTCTGAATATGTGAAATTGTGAGATGGTGGCCGTCAATATATTGGCTGCGGATAATTAATGAATATGTAAGTTTAACTGGTAATAATCCCCTTTGGGTGACTTTGGCTCCCGAAGAGGGAGGGAACCCGCTTTAGCGGGGAGGATCACCCGAAGGGGATTCGGGGAATCCTTTCCCCGTGCCCCACCGGGGCTGTCACGGAGTGACTGGGGGTGAAGTATATCTCAGTTACTTGGAACTGAGATATTCATCAATCGCCGCCGCTGCCTTGCGCCCCGCACCCATCGCGAGGATCACTGTCGCGGCACCGGTGACGGCATCACCGCCGGCGAATATGCCCTCTCTGGTCGTGCGACCCTCGGCGTCAGCCTCAAGTCCGCCACGACGTGTGGCCTGAAGTCCCTTCGTCGTGTTGACGATCAACGGATTCGGAGCAGTTCCAAGAGCCATGATCACGGTCTCAGTCGGGATCTCGAACTCGGATCCCGGAATCGGGACAGGGGAGCGGCGGCCGCTTGCGTCAGGCTCACCGAGCTCCATCCTGATGCACTTGATCGCCCTTACCCAGCCCTTCTCGTCACCGAGAATCTCAACCGGGTTGGTAAGCGTCTGGAAGTCAATGCCCTCTTCCTTGGCGTGATGAACCTCCTCCTTTCTTGCAGGAAGCTCGTTCTCGGTACGACGATAGACAATCGTCGTGTCGGCGCCAAGCCTCAGGGCTGTTCTCGCGGCATCCATCGCCACGTTTCCTCCACCGACGACACAGCACTTCTTCCCGGCGTGGATCGGGGTCAGGTGGTCCTCGCGGAAAGCCTTCATAAGGTTGTTTCTCGTCAGGAACTCATTGGCGGAGAAAACCCCGTTGAGATTCTCGCCCGGAATGCCCATGAATTTCGGCAGACCGGCTCCCGTGCCGACAAACACAGCCTTGAAGCCTTCCTTGTCCATCAGCTGGTCGATGGTGACCGTCCTTCCGACAATCACATCGGTCTCTATTTTGACTCCGAGCGCCTTGACAGCGTCGATCTCGCGCTTGAGGACGGTGTCCTTGGGAAGCCTGAACTCAGGGATGCCATATTCCAACACACCGCCGGCCTTGTGGAGGGCTTCGAAGATCGTGACATCGTAGCCTTTCTTGGCGAGGTCGGAGGCGCAGGCCAGGCCTGCAGGGCCGGAACCGATGATGGCAACCTTCGCGCGGCCAGGGGTCGGAGCGGCTGGCGCCTCGACAGGATTGGTGTCGGTCGTGGCAGAGTAGTCAGCCACAAACCTTTCCAGCTTTCCGATGGCCACCGGCTCACCCTTGACACCGAGGATGCAGCTGCCCTCGCACTGGCTCTCCTGCGGGCAGACACGTCCGCAGACGGCTGGAAGGGAGGAGTCCTCGGCGATGATGGCGGCGGCTCCGGCAATGTCAACTGCGGCCACCTTGGCGATGAATTCAGGAATCTTCACGCTGACAGGGCAGGCCTGCACACAGCGGGGATTCTTGCAATGGAGACAGCGTGTGGCCTCTGTCGTGGCTTCCTCAAGGTTGTAGCCGTAGCAGACCTCTTCGAAATTATGCGCGCGTACCTTCGGATCCTGCTCGCGTACCGGTACTCTTGGTATTCTCTGTGCCATTATATTCCCATTTTAGATTTAACCTCCGTCTCCTCGGGCCTGTACTGTCCGAGACGCCTCATGGCCTCGTCGAAATCAACGTCGTAGCCGTTGAACTCAGGACCGTCCACGCATGCGAACTTCACTTTTCCGGCCACGGTCACGCGGCATGCACCGCACATCCCCGTGCCGTCCACCATCAGCATGTTCAGGCTAACGTCCTCAGGGATGCCGAGTTTCTTGCAGGTCAGGGTGCAGAACTTCATCATGATCATAGGGCCGATTGACACTGCCTGGGTATATTCCTTGCCCTCATTGACCAGTTCCTCAAGCAGGCCGGTGACCATTCCGTGGAATCCTTCCGAACCGTCGTCAGTGCAAAGGTAGAGGTTGTCACAGGCGGAGGCCAGCTCTTCCTTGTAGATAAGAAGATCCTTGGTCTTCGCTCCGATGATGACATCGACCGCTATGCCTCTCTCGTGCAGCCATTTAGCCTGAGGGTAGACCGGAGCGGTGCCGACACCGCCGGCGATGAATATGTACCTTTGGCCTTTCAGCTCCTCATCCGTCTTGTCAACGAAGGCGGAAGGGTTGCCCAGAGGTCCCACGACATCGCTGAAGAACTCGCCTTCGGCCTTGGAGATGATCGCGGCCGATGACGCTCCTATGAGCTGGGTGACGATGGTCACCGTGCCGTTCTCCCTGTCGTAGTCACTGATGGTAAGTGGTATGCGTTCGCCCTTTTCGTCGGAGCGGACAATCAGGAACTGCCCAGGTTTGGCGGCCTCGGCAATCCTTGGAGCCGACACCACCATCTTGCAGATGTTTGGAGTCAGCATCACTCTTTCAAGAATCTTGAACATAAGCTATCTAAAAATAGTGTTATTAAATGTAGCGGGCAAATGTAGGAAATTAAGTCGATATTCCAAATTATTCCCGAATATATGATGCGGGATCGCGCCCGATTGTCCGTTTTGCGTTCGTTCTGTTGATTTGCCATAATTTAGCATAATTTAGCTTCGGAAATGTGTGTTTTGAAGGATTTTAATTGTATATTCGCAAAATTAGAGATGAGTGCCGAAAGGTACTATGTCCGTGACGATAAATGACACATTGATATGGCAAAGAAATCTACCTTCAAGTCCAATTGGCCGAAGTATCTTCTCCAGTGGGGAGTGCTGGCGCTGCTGGTTTTCTTCTTGAGCGGACTCGCTTCGCTCGTGTTCACTGACATGAATGCTCCGGATCCGGAAAAATACTGCCCTTTCGGCGGCCTGGAGGCATTGGGAACCTATTTCGCCAACGGTTCATTGCCTTGCTCGATGACAAGCATGCAGATCGCGATGGGTGTTGTCCTCGCGGCGGCTGTCGTGCTTCTCGGCAAGCTGTTCTGCGGCTATCTCTGTCCCGTCGGAACGGTGGAGGATCTTCTGAAGAAACTCAGGCAGGCCATCGGGTTCAACGCCTTCAACATCAATGAGCGCAGTGTCGCCGACAAGGTGCTGAGGATCGTGAAGTACGTACTTCTGTTCATCACCTTCTACATGACATTGACCGCAAGCGAGCTCTTCTGCAAGAATTTCGACCCGTACTACGCCACGGCCACGGGATTCAAGGGTGAGATCACGCTTTGGATGTCCGTCGCCGCTTTGGCGCTTGTGCTTATCCCCGGTCTTTTTGTGGACAGGTTCTGGTGCAAGTACATCTGCCCGCTCGGAGCGATCTGCAACTCCCTCAAATTCTGGGTGTGGATGGTTGTGCTGGTGGGTGTGTGGTGGATTCTTGACCTTCTCGGACTACAGTTGCCTTGGGTCTGGCTGCTTGGAGCCATGTGTCTGCTCGGCTACCTGCTGGAGATCCTTTGCGGAAGGCCGAAGCCGCAGCTGCTCGGCGTGGTTATCGACAACGGCAAATGCAACGGCAACTGCCGCCTCTGCCAGAAGAACTGTCCTTATAATATTGATGTCCCGTCATTTGAAGGCAAGGTCAATTCTGTTGACTGCACCCTTTGCGGCGAGTGTGTCGCCTCCTGCCCTCTTGGCGCCCTCAGTGTCGGCGTAAGAAAGGAGGTTGATGGAAAACGCTGCAAGTCAGCCAAGTATATTCCTGCGGTACTGACTGTCGTGGCTGTCGCCATAGCGTTCATCATCGGAGGAAAGTTCGAGGTGCCTACAATCGACGAGAAGTGGGGGATAGAACCGGGAATGAAACTGGAGACGGTCAGGATGGAAGGCCTCAAGTCGGTCAAGTGCTTCGGCAGTTCGATGGCCTTCAAGGCCAGGATGGAGAAGGTGGCGGGAGTCCATGGAGTCAGGACATTCGTCGGAAGCCACACGGTCGTGGTCACCTATGACGCCAACGCCATTGATGCCGCGAAGGTCGAGGCTCTGATCTTCGTCCCTTCCAAGTTCAGGGTCAACAGCCTGGAGCCGGAGCAGTACGACTCGCTCAAGTGCGTGACCATCAGGACGGAAAAGATGTTCGACAAACTCGACCTTAACTACCTCGGAATGCAGATGAGACTCACGGAAAAGAAGATATTCGGTCTGGAGTCCATCTACGAGTGCCCTCTCATCGTCAAAGTGTACATGGCGCCTGACGAGGATCTGGACGAGGCGTGGTTTAAGAATATTGTCGAGAAGAAGACCCTTGAGATGCCGGTTCACGGCGGCGGGGTCAAGACGATTGATCTCGGATTCAAGTTCATCCGTTTGGAGAAGGGAAGCACCATGATCTCCACTCCAGACTACCTAAGGATGATGTTCGACCAGTTCGCCGCTGAGTATGCCCGTGAAACCAATCTTGACACGGCCCAGTGGTGGTACGAGATTGTTGACCGCAACTACGAGAAACCTATCGTGAAGAGAGGTATGCCTTTCCTCAGCAACCATCTGTCCTCCCATGAAGGGGTTCTGGGAACATATCTCACCCTTAACGATGATCTGGAGCCATGCATCCGCATACGTTACACGGCTCCGATGACCGAGGCCGCGCTTTTCGAACTGATGACGATGCCGAAATGGACCATCAAGTTCTCGGATGATGACATACGCGAGGTCGACGCCAAATTGAGTTTCGGAGAACCGGGCCGCAGCATCCCCGTCAAATAAGCGTTCATAATTCATAAATAGAGGGTTATTCTATTGCCGCTTAATTAGATGAAAGGAATAGTCATCGCGCTCGCCTTGCTTTTCGCCGCGTCTTTTACAGCCAGGCTTGATGCGCAGATCGTCATATCTGAAGATATGTTCGGACGCACATCGTTCAAAGTGACGGCACAGGTTCTTGACTCGCTCACCAAAGAGCCGGTCGCGTTCGCTTCGGCCTACCTGCGGCATCCCAAGGACACGGTCATCACAAGTTTCGCGTTGACGGACACCTTGGGAAAGGCGACATTGAAGGATGTGACCAAGGGGGAGCATCTGCTTTGCATTGAATATCTTGGCTACAAGCCGGTCTACAGGAAGATCTTCGTCCGAGGCAACTTCGACGCCAAGGTCATCCTGATGCAGCCGGACGACAAGATGCTGAAGGCTGCGTCAGTCTCCGCTGTCGGCACTCCGATGGAGATAAAGGGCGACACTCTTATCTATAACGCCTCTTCTTTCAGGGTTATGTCCAACGACAACCTTGCGGATCTGCTGAAGAAGATGCCCGGCGTGGAGGTAGGCGAGGACGGAACCGTCAAGGTCAACGGCAAGGAGGTAAGCAAGATCACGGTCGGAGGCAGGACGTTTTTCCTTGGGGACAACAAGGCCACTCTCGACAACCTTCCGGCCCGGATCGTTGACAAGGTGAAGGTCATCGACAAGGAGTCCGAGTCCGCCGAGTTCACCGGCATCAAGGGGGACAAGGAGAAGGTGATGGATGTGGAGTTGAAGGAGGAATATAAGAGCGGATGGTTCGGCAACGCCAAACTCTCGGGAGGAACGACAGCTTCAGGCAAGGATGACAACGGATTCAAGGAAAGGAAGGATCTGCTCTTCAGCGGCTCCGCTATGGTCTCGGCCTACGGCGAGAGGAACCAGCTCACGACCATAGCCAACGGCTACAACTTCATGGCTCCCGGATCCGGGATGCTGGTCATGTATGACGGTAATGAGAGCGATGTCCCGTCGTTGCCGTACAATGGCATGCACAGAAGATGGCAGGTGGGGACGAACTTGAACTCGGATGTGATAAAAGGCTTCACCACAGATGCTTCGGTTGTTTACTCATCAGAGAACGTGGACAAGCGTTCGAGGACTGACCGGACTTCATTCAAGGAGGATGGCGACCTTTTCGACACTTCAGGCGAGGTTGAGAACGGCAATCTGGACAAGTTCAGTGTGCGCGCCGAGTTCAAAAAGAAAAACAGGAAGAAGACATCACTTTACTTTGAGCCATACTTTTCCTGGTATGACTACAACAACACTTCCACTGGCAACACACAGTCGCTTATGGAAGGTGTGGAGAGAAACCGTTCGGTGTCAAACACATTTTCAAATATTACTGTCCGCTAAAACTTTTTGACAGTACAAAAAATTAGGCTGAATCTCCGATTGGGAGGTCCAGCCTTTTGGTTATCTTTGTTTCTGCAACAAAACTAAAGGAACCATGAACAAAGGTAGCCATTTTATCGGACAGCCGGCATATGGTCAGCTAATTAATTTACTCGATCGGACAGGAATTCTTGAAATAAGCCGTTCAAACGGCGGAGAACGCTATGTCAAGAACTTTGACGTGTGGCATCATCTGCTGATAATGCTCTACGCGGTCATAAAGAGGTTTGACTCTCTTCGCGAGATCACGGACTCAATGTTTCCAGAGGCACGGAAACTGGCCCATCTCGGCATCAGCATGATGCCACGCAGAAGCACCCTGTCCGATGCCAATGCGAGAAGGTCTGAAGCCATCTTTGAGAAGATATACCGCAGTCTGTATGCCAGATACAAGGACGAACTTTCCTCGGACAGCCGGAAGAATCCATCGTCAAGTTGGATAAACAGGCTGCAGATCATAGACTCCACGACTGTAACCCTGTTCTCCAACATGCTTTTCAAAGGTGTTGGACGCCATCCAAAGACGGGAAAGAAGAAAGGCGGCATCAAAGTCCATACGAACATACACGCCAACGAAGGCGTTCCTTCTGACGTCAAGTTCACATCTGCAGCCACAAACGACAGCTTCATGCTCAAGCCCACGAACTACATCGAGGGCGATATAGTGGCCTTGGATAGGGCCTATATCGACTATGGAAAGTTCGAGGAGCTGACCAGCCGTGGTGTAATCTATGTCACCAAGATGAAGAAAAACCTTGTGTATCAGATTGATGAAGATACCGCCTACATGACACCGGAAGGCCTAATGGAGTATAGAGTGAAGCATGTCACATTCACAAAGAAAGTAGCTGAAGGGAGTGACATTGTCCATAAGGCCCGCATCGTAACATACGTTGATATCAAGAAGAACAAGCAGGCAAAGTTAATCTCACTGCTCACGAATGATATGGAGATGCCGGTAGAAGAGATTGTCGCAATCTACCGCAAACGTTGGGAAATAGAGCTATTGTTCAAACAGATAAAGCAGAACTTCCCTCTAAGATACTTCTACGGCGAGAGCGCTAACGCAATCAAGATACAGGTTTGGGTCACACTTATCGCAAACCTGCTACTGATGGTCTTGCAAAAGCACATCAAGCGCAAATGGAGCTTCTCTGGCCTTGCCACAATGGTCAGAATCATGCTGATGTACTATGTCAACCTCTATACCTTCCTCGAGGACCCTGAAAAAGACTGGGCAAAACTGCTCTTAGAAGCAGAATCGGATCCAAATCCGCCTCCAGAAGAACTGCTTCTCTTCAGCTAAGGGGCTTGCCCTCAGAAAAATCATCCGCAATGCCGTTACAACAGCACTGCGGATGGATATCTCGTTGCTCGCTAACTTTTAGCGGACAGCAATAATTTTCAAAGAAGAGTGGAATCTCCACCGGAGGTGATTTGAGCGCCGGAATCAAGAAACTCGGCAAAGATAAACGCGCGTTGACCCTTGATCTTGACTACACTTTGAGTGCGAATGACGGAAAATCGACAGAATATTCAAAAACAACGTTCGCTTCTTCAGGCAAAGAGGACATTCGTGATCTGATTTACGACAAGGACGGCAGTTACAGTGACATAGGCGGATCGCTCAAATACGTCGAGCCGTTCGGCAAGAACTGGGCGCTGTCCGCGACATTGAGCTCGCGCTATAGTGTAAGGAAGTCAACCAGTGACGCGTCCAATGCTGACGGATCGGCCAACGACTACTACTCGTCTGTGTCGGACAACTACTATTTCTCCAATGTGGGGCAGATTCTGGCTCAGTACAACAAGGGAAAGACCAACGTGCAGTTCGGTGGTCAGGCAAGGCTCTACAAGAACGAGAACTACGCCCGCTCTTTCGGGCTTGACACCAAGACAGGGGTTGACGAGTGGCAGACAACGCTTTCGCCTTTCGTGAACGTGAGGTATTCAGACAAGAACAACAATGTGTATTTCAGACTGTCCAGCAGAACGGCCAGGCCTTCTTCCGCCAGCATTGTGCCGACATTCAACATTGTCAATCCTACAAGGATCACGGCCGGAAACATTTACCTTAAACCGGTTACAAAAGAATCTGTGACCACCACCTACAGGGGCTCTTGGGGGAAAGCCCGGTTCAATGGATGGCTGTTCGGAGATTATTCCTCCAATTCGCAGGTGTCAGCCATCTGGTTTGATGAGAACAGCGTCAGATATTCGATTCCGGTGAACACTAAGAAACCTTCCTATAGTTACAG
>OHKI01000537.1_pt1 | contig 15321 bp, 9 predicted proteins | sample 1568771 | NCBI WGS metagenome assembly OHKI01 (sample SAMEA3879540, study PRJEB24766) | human gut metagenome | biome: human-associated habitat; feature: feces | place: USA | collected 1985/1987 | reverse complement strand
TGGCATTTCTAGAAATATGTGCTGAAAGGAGAATTCTAAACAAACTGGCGTATGGCGGATTTGCCTGTGTCGAGGGAAATGCCTACTTTTGTAGCCATTACAGACGATGAGCTTTTGTATGACAGGAGAAAGAATTGTAAATATTGAGTACATTCCGGCCATCAGTTATGTGCTGGCCCGCAATGGCAAGAAATGCATTCAGCGCGTGGAAGTGGTCAACGACAGCGAGGAGGATTGGCAGAAAGTGGTCCTCACACTGGCGGGAGACCATGTGGCGGGCTGCGAGCGCACGTTTGACGTGCTACCTGCGGGCCAATCGGTAGAGATCACCGACCTCGACCTGCAGCCCCAGCTGGAGTCGCTGCGCCATCTTTCGGAGAGCGTAGAGACTACTTTCACCCTGACGCTGACGGTCGATGGCGAGGAAATGGAGGTCCAGGACCACGCCCTCCGCATCCTCACGGCCAACGAGTGGCCGGGTGTGGGTATCTCGCCAGAACTGATCGCCGCCTTCGTCACGCCCAATGCGCCGGAACTCCAGCCCGTGCTGGTCAGTGCCGCCCGTAAACTGGAGGAACTCACGGGCGATGCTGCCCTCGACGAGTATCAGCAGCAGAAGCCCAACCGCGTTCGCGCCCAGTGTGCCGCCATCTTCCAGGCTATCCGCGACTTGGGCATCGTCTATGCAGCCCCACCCGCCAGTTTTGAGGAAAAGGGGCAGCGCGTGCGTCTTGCCCAGCAGGTGCTGAAAGAGAAGTTGGGCACCTGTCTGGACCTCACCGTACTGCTCGCCTCGGCCTTGGAGGCTGCCGGCCTTCACCCGCTTGTGGTTATCAAGAAGGGCCACGCCTTCGTGGGCTGCTGGCTCATCGACAACTATTATCAGCAGACCACGTCCGACGACGCCGCCTTCCTCTCCAAGGCGATGAGCGACGGCGTCAACGAGATGGTGCTCCTCGAAAGCATCGACCTGACGAGTTCGGCCGACGTGAGTTTCGAGGACGCCGTGGCCAATGCCGAGCGCTACGTCACCGCCGAGGCCGACAGTATCGTCTGCTTCGTCGATGTCTATTGCTGCCGCGTCAACCATATCCTGCCACTTCCCACGGAGGGCGAGACGGTGGAAACGGAGGGCGTGGGTCATGGCGACACCACATCATGGGTGCGCCAGCAGCAGACCATCGAGGAGGAAGTGCAGGCGCAGCCCAAAGTGCTCACGCGCACGCAGATCTGGGAGCGCAAGCTCCTCGACTTCTCCCTCCGCAACAACCTCCTCAACATGCGCATCGGACAAAAGGTGATACCCTTTGTCTCTTATCATATCGACACACTCGAAAACCAGCTGCAGGATGGTGCCGACATCGAACTCGTCGGCAAGCCCGCAGGGGTCAGTACGCAGCCCAACGGCTGGGGCATCTATGATAGCATCAGCTACAAGAAGGATCTGGGCGAACTGGCCGATGCCAGTCTGCGTCGCAAGCGACTGGTCTCCTACCTTGACGATGAGGCGTTGGAACTCTCGCAGCGACGCTTGTTCCGCGAGTCGCGCACGGCGCTGGAGGAGAATGGTGCGAACACGCTCTTTCTCGTCCTCGGACTGCTCAAATGCTACGAGACGGACCGGAGCGAGCGGCCCCGTTACGCCCCTCTGCTGCTCCTGCCGGTGAAGTTGGTTCGCAAGGGGGCCAACCGCTATGTGATCCGGACGCGCGAGGAAGACCCCATCTTCAACACCACGCTGACGGAGATGCTGCGCCAGCAGTTTGAGGTGAACATGCCCGACTTCGACCCGCTACCCACGGACGACCACGGCATTGACGTGAGACGTGTCCTCGCCATGGTGCGTGGAGCCATCAAGACGCAGAAACGCTGGGACGTGGTGGAGGAATGTATGCTCGGCCTCTTCTCGTTCTCGAAGTTTGTGATGTGGAACGACATTCACAACAACTGCGAGAAGATGGAGCGCAACCCCATCATCCAGTCGCTCATCGCCAAGCGCCTCAAGCTCCACCAGCCTAAACGCCACCTTGTCAACGTGCGCCTCAGCGACCAGAAGGATCCGCCCAACTATTCCGCCGTACCGCTGCCCGCCGACTCGTCGCAGCTCGAGGCCATCCTCATGTCGGGCGTGGACCGCAGCTTCATCCTCTATGGTCCGCCGGGAACGGGCAAGAGCCAGACCATCACCAACATGATCGCCAATGCCCTCTACAAAGGCAAGCGCGTGCTCTTCGTGGCCGAGAAGATGGCGGCTCTGCAGGTAGTGGAGAATCGCCTGCGCAAGATGCAGCTCCACCCGTTCTGCCTCGAGATGCACTCCAACAAGATGACCAAGAGCCACTTGCTACGCCAGCTTCAGGAGGCCCTGGACGTGACCCGCATCAAGGAGCCTGAGGAGTATATGGAGGAGAGCCGACAGCTCTTCCGCCAGCGCCGTCGCCTCGCCCTCTACGTGGAGCGACTGTATCACCGCCCGCAGAGGTGGGGGGTGTCGCTCTATGAGTGTATCACCCGCATCACGGCAGTGGAAAGCGAACCTATTGCGCCGGGCGACTTCTACATAAAGCACTTCTCCATAGATCAGTTTATGCAGGACCTGGAGGAGATACGCATGCTCGACACCGTCTTCGCCGTCAGCGGCCATCCTGCCACCCATCCGCTGCGCGCACTGACCATCACCTCTGCGTCGATGGAACTGGAGAAGCAGCTACGCGGACCGATGGAGGTGATACGGGAGAAGATAGGCGTCGTGAGCGAGGCCGTAGGACGCTTCAACGACGCGACGGATCGTCCCGTGGAGGAATCGACGCGGGGTATGGACTGGATTCTGATAGCCGCAGAGGCGCAGGAAAAGATAGAAAAAGACTATACGAGAGAGATCTTCGACCTCGACTACCACCAGGTGCGCGACGAATGGAGGAAGGCGTGCGCAAAATGGTGGCTGCCTCGCATGATGGGCAAACGGAGGGTGCTCAGCCAGCTCCGCGCCTACCGACCCGGGATGAGGGAGGAGGACGTCGAGCCTTTGTTTGACGCGCTCAGCAAATATCACGGACTGCTAAGTGAGCACACTACCGCAACCGCCCTGCCTTTCACTGACGAGGAGGTCGAGGCCATGCGCCTTGTGGCGACGCAGCTGAAGGAGATGGAGAAGATGGGGTGTACCCCCGACAACAACACGCTATCCTTCCTGGGAATGCATATCGACCAGTGGGCGGACCATCTCGACAGTGTGCGCAACTGGACCATCTGGTGCCAGCGCAAGCAGATGCTCCGCGACCATCATCTCGGCAACCTCGTCGAGGAGATTTGGGACAATCCCACTATGCCGATGGCAGAGATAGCCGACGCCTTCGCCAAGGGAGTCTATCAGCGGGTGGCCATGAATATCATCGACGAGAAGAAGCCGTTGAACCTCTTCGACGGACGACTTTTCGAGGAAGAGATACGAAAATACCGCGAGATAGCGTCTCGCTACGAAGTGCTCACGCAGAAGGAACTCTACTACAAGCTGGCTTCCACTATCCCGTCGGCTCAAGTCGAGGCGTCGAAATCCTCGGAACTGGGCATCCTCAAGCGCTATATAGCCAGTGGAGGACGCGGGGCGAGCATCCGCAAAATCATCGACCAGATACCCACGCTGCTGCCGCGCCTCTGCCCCTGTATGCTCATGAGCCCGATGAGCGTGGCACAGTTTCTCGACCTCGACCAGCCGCCCTTCGATCTCGTGATCTTCGACGAGGCCTCGCAGATGCCGACCTCCGAGGCTGTGGGAGCGATAGCGCGCGGAAAGTCGCTCGTGGTAGTGGGAGACCCGAAGCAGATGCCGCCGACGAGTTTCTTCCAGATGCAGCAGACGGACGAGAGCCAAGCTGAGAACGACGACATGGAGTCGATCCTTGACGATTGTATCACGCTTTCCATGGCCTCGCGCTACCTCAGCTGGCACTACCGAAGCCGTCACGAGTCGCTCATCGCCTTCAGCAACAACCAATACTACGACGGCAAACTCTACACTTTCCCTTCGGTGGACAACCGCACGTCGAAGGTGAGCTTCATCCCCGTGGATGGCGTCTATGACTACGGACGCACGCGCAGCAATCGCGCCGAGGCAGAGGCCATCAGTCGCAAGGTGGTGAGCATCCTCCAGGACTATATAAAACATCCCTCCCATCCACGACGCTCCATCGGTATCGTCGCCTTCTCTAAGGTGCAGCAGGGACTCATAGAGGATATTCTCACCGAGATGCTGGCGAAAAATCCAGAGATGGAGCAGTTGGCCTATGACGCCGAGGAACCGATCTTCATCAAGAACTTGGAGAACGTGCAGGGTGACGAGCGCGACATCATTCTCTTCAGTGTGGGCTACGGTCCAGACAAGCGGGGGAAGGTGTCGATGAACTTCGGACCGCTCAACAACCAAGGAGGTGAGCGACGCCTCAATGTGGCCGTGAGCCGCGCGCGCTACGAGATGATTGTCTTCTCGACGTTGCAGCCCGAGATGATCGACCTGCGGAGAACGCAGGCCGCAGGCGTGGTGGGACTAAAACGCTTCCTGGAGTATGCGAAGACGGGACGCCTGGCCCTACAGGCCGAAGCGCTGGAGACGGGCAATGAGGAGACGGCCCATGACGCCGTCACCCAGAAAGTGGCCCGGATGCTGCAGGGTCGGGGCTACCAGGTCGATCTGTATGTGGGACGCTCGGCCTTCAAGGTCGATATCGCCGTGCGCAATCCGCACGACGAGGGAAGCTACCTCTGTGGCATTCTCTGCGACAACCCGAAATATTATGTCACGAAGACCGTGCGCGACCGCGAAATCTGTCGTCCCGAGGTGCTCCGCCATCTGGGCTGGAAGCTGCTTCGCCTTTGGAGCGTGGACTGGTTCCTCAACCCCGAGGCGACCTTCGAACGTCTGTGTCAGGCCCTGGAAGCGTTGTTGAAGGAGGCTGACGACGACGGCGACCTGTTCTCGCCCTATGAGACCAAGGAGCAGCCGCAAGAGCAAAGGCATTCCGCCACGTTTAACATCTCGGCGGAGGAGATCATCTACCCCGAGGACGAATCGCTGCTGGAGACTTACGAGGTGGCGGAGATAAACCATCTCGTCGGCGTGGGTGGCCTCGAGGTCTTGCTTCTCAATGGCCGACGCGCCACTATGGGCGTGAAGGAGATCGTGAGGGTGGAGCAGCCCATCCGTCTCAGCTACCTCGCCAAGCGCATCGCAAAGGAGTGGAAAATACCACGTGTCACGATCCGTCTCACCGACTGGGTGCGGCATGCGGCCTTGGGATGCTATTTCGATAAGGGAGACTCTGAGACCAATCCCACGGTCTGGACCTCTGAGGACCGGCTGAGAGGATGGAATAAATACCGCAAGGCCAGCGGGCGCGAGATAGAAGAGATACCACCCTGCGAGATCGGCAATTGTATCGCCTATCTTGTCCAACAGCAGGGTACCATCCCAAGCAACGAACTGAAACGCGTGGTGGCCCACCAGTTTGGTTTCCCCCGCGTGGGACAGAAGGTGGACAAGTATTTGGAGGAGTGCATCCAACTGATGATCGCCAACGAGAAACTGCGAGAGGACAACGGCATGGTCAGCTGCTAAGCAGATGGCCTTGCAGCTGTTCTGTGTTCCTCAAGATCATGTTCCACAAAAGTAAAAAATCAATAGTAAATAATAAGATGAGAAGAAAGACAACCTTCCTGCTTAGCCTGTTGCTGACGATCGCCCTGGGCGTGTCGGCCCAGACTTCCGAGCCGCGCCACGAGATTCTCCTGGAGACCGACAGCGGCAATGTGCGCATCGCGCTCTACAACGAGACGCCGCAGCACCGTGACAATATCCTCAGACTGGTGGAGGCTCATGCTTACGACGGCGTGCTTTTCCATCGTGTCATCAGCAATTTCATGGTGCAGACGGGCGACCTCGGCAGCATCGGTGCGCCGCAGGGCAAGCTCCTCGGTGACACGCCGGAGAAATACTCCGTTCCGGCCGAGATCCGATTCCCGCAACTGTTTCATAAGCGCGGGGCCGTGGCAGCAGCCCGCGAGGGCGACGATGTCAATCCGGAGCGCCGCTCTTCGGCCACACAGTTTTATATTGTCTGGGGACGCCAGTGGGACGATGCGTCGCTCGACAAACTGCAGCAGCGCATAGACCAGATGACGCAGGGGACAGTGAAACTCACGCCGGAGATCCGCGAGGTCTATAAGACGCTTGGCGGCACACCCCACCTCGACGGCTCTTATACGGTCTTTGGCGAGGTCGTGGAGGGACTGGAGGTCGTGGAACGTATCGAGAAGGCTGCCACCGATGACCACGACCGCCCGCTGAAGGATATCCGTGTAGTCCGGGCCACCGTAGTGAAATAGTCCGACGACCATCTCTCACCAAAGACGACATTCATGAAAACAAAGATCTTTTCTTTTCTGTTCCTCCTGATGGCGGCCACGCTGACGGTCCATGCGCAAAGCGACGTGGTGAGTCTGGCACAGGCCGTGCGTATCTTTCAGAATCCCAGGCAACAATCCGCCAACGACTTGCTCACGAAGCAGGGTTACCAGTACAAGGGCGTCTCGACGGCCTTTGGCAAGGAATACACCTGGGTGAAGAACATGGACCTGACCAAGGACGGCCTGCCCACGAAGTTTGCCAAAGGCAACTCCTCCCTCATCCTCCTCGACGCCAACGGCAAGTCCTTGTATCTCTGCATCTTCAACGCTGCTTGCTACAAGCAGTTTCAGCAGCAGGCCGTGCAGATGGGGTATAAGGCCGACAAGGCCGACGGCAAGAGCAGCACGCTCTTCTACATGAAGGACGATGCGCCGACCATCACCTTCATGCAGCTGGAGAAGCCCATGCCCTATTGCATCATCATCACGGAGTAGCTTCGGGATCTGCTGCCTCCGTTCCGCCCAAAGATCGTACGTAGTCGTAGAGTCGCTTGTAGAACGGATGGCGGCAGAGCGTGGCAGGGTCGCCCAGGATCATGAGTTTCATCCGCGCACGGGTGATGGCGACGTTCATTCGGCGCAGGTCGCGGAGGAAGCCGATCTGGCCTTCGGCATTGCTACGCACCAAGGAGATGAGGATCACGTCGCGCTCCTGGCCCTGAAAACCGTCCACTGTATTGACTGAGAGGAGGTGTCGGAAGGGTTTGAAGAAGGCGTCCTTCTTGATCAGCGCGCGGAGGTACTGTACCTGTGCACGATAAGGAGAGATGACGCCCACGTCGATCTGCTCGTCGAGCACGCGTCGCTTGCCGATCTTCAAAAAATAGCGGCGCAGCACGTCGAGGGTGAGTTCTGCCTCGCGCTTGTTCACCCGCCCGAAACTGTTGCCGACAAACTCCTCGCCACCTTCTCCCGCCTCGCCCTCTACGGCTATCCAGTCTATTGGGATGTCATAGTCGAGAATGCCACGGTGGCTCACTTGTGGTGCGCCCACCACTTCGCCGTGGTAGAACCAGTCGGAGGAGAAGCGCATGATCTCCTCGTTCATCCGGTACTGCACCTTCAGCAGCGTCACCACTGCGGGCTTCCGCTCTACGATGCGCTCCATGAGAGTCTTGCCTAGTCCGCCCTTGAGTGCGGCCATACTTTTCACGGTGGGTGGCAACTGGCAGTGGTCACCAGCCAGTATCACCCGCGAGGCTCGTCGGATGGCAATCCAGCATGCGGCCTCCAAGGCTTGTGCTGCCTCGTCGATGAAGAGCGTGTTGAACTTCTGGCCTTGCATCAGCCGGTTGTCGGACCCCACCAGGGTCGAGGCGATGACACGTGCCTCGTTGAAGAGCTCACTATTGATGCGTAGCTCCAGTTCTGTGGCGCGGCTCTTCAGCCTTTCGAGTTTCTGATGATAGTTTTCCGAACCGCCTCGCCGACGCTGTGCCCGCAGTTCGCGTATAGACTTGCGTATGGCCCAAAGCTGGGGATAGTCGGGGTGGGCCTCGAAGCGTCGCTCATAGGTGAAACCCAGCATCTTGTCGTTGACGCGCGAGGGATTACCAATGCGCAGTACGGGAATGCCCCTATCGACCAGTTTCTCCGAGATCCAGTCCACCGCCATGTTGCTCTGTGCGCACACCAACACCTGACTCTCGCGCATCAGTGTCTCGTTGATGGCCTCGACGAGCGTCGTCGTCTTTCCTGTGCCCGGAGGGCCGTGGACGACCATCACGTCCTTGGCGCGCACCACCTCGCTGACGGCTTGCTCCTGGGCGCCGTTGAGCCACGGCAGGCGCATTGGACCGAAACCATAGGTCTGTGCTGGCTGGGGACCGTAGAAGAGGTCGCGCAGGTAGGCCAGGCGGTTGCCCTTTGCCGAGATCACACGGTCGAGGGCGTCGAGCATCTCGCGATAGCTCGTCTCGTCAAACGAGAGTTGGCAACCGATCTTCTGTCCGCCGTCGGACTGAAGATCGAGTAGCGGAGCGCTATCGGGGACGACCACTACCATCCGCTCGCCATCGGCGTAGGAGACGGTGCCCGTGAAGGAAAAGAAATGGAGTTTGCCCTCGGTGGTTTGGCGGAAGAAGACTACGGGTTTGCCAAACTCAAAATTGTGCTCTATGTCCAAGTCTTGCTCTCTGTACACCTCCACCACGCGCTGGTTGAGGCTATTATAGTAGTTTTTGCCCACACGCAGGGGAAACCATGCGTCGCCGCGCTTCACCTTGCGCTGCATTCCCACGACCTCCGTCTGTTTGCGGAAAGTCTCTTTCTCAGCGTAATATTCCATCTGCAGCAGCAGTTTCTGCCGCTGGAGGGCTTGTTGGGCGTTCTCGTTGATTGTCATTGCTCGTTCACTCTTATCCTTGGTCGTTAGTTCACTCTTATCCTGTGAGTATATGATTTTTCGGTTTGCAAATATCGTGAAAAATGGTGAGAGAACCAAATAAAATGCGTACTTTTGCGCCATGGACATCCGCTTGCACCATCTCTCCATCGGCTATCGCCGTGGTCCCGTCGTGGCCCGTGATATTAACATTACTATCCTCGGAGGTCGCCTGACCTGTCTCATCGGCGACAATGGCATTGGCAAATCGACACTCCTGCGCACCCTGTCGGGCTTTCAGCCGAAGGTGGGCGGAGAGATTTGGCTGGGTAGCCGCGAGGCCGATAGTCTCTCGCAGCGCGAGCGATCACGGATTATTTCCATCGTTCTCACCCAGCGGCCCGAAATGGGTGGACTCACCGTCCACGACCTCGTCGGCATGGGGCGCAGTCCTTATACGGGCTTTTGGGGCAACCTTGCTGCCCGCGACGAGCTGGCCGTGCGCCAAAGTCTTGTCGAGACGGGGGCTTGGCCGCTTCGTGACCGTAAGATCGACTCGCTGAGCGACGGTGAGTGTCAGAAGGTGATGATTGCTCGCGCCTTGGCTCAGGAGACCCCCATCATTCTTCTCGACGAGCCGACGGCCTTCCTCGACTTCCACAGTCGCATCGACACGCTCCGGCTGCTCTCGCGCTTGGCCCACACCATGGGCAAGACTATTCTCCTTTCCACCCACGACCTCCAGTTGGCTGCCGAGTTGGCTGACCTCCTTCTTCTTCTTTCTCCCGACGGCCTTCGTCCTGTCGATCCCGCTACGATCAGCCAGGATATCCGTCAGTGGATCCAAGATTAGGTGGCGGGCATCATCTCCTTGGTGAGCACGCTCTCCAGCTGCTCTGCCGAGAGGCGCAGCTGGAATTCTCCCTTGATAGCCACGCTGATACGTCCCGTCTCCTCGGAGACGACGATGGCTATGGCGTCGGAGTCCTGCGAGATACCCATGGCGGCACGGTGGCGCAGTCCCAGTTCCTTGGGAATGTCCTGGTTGTGACTCACGGGAAGAATGCAACCAGCGGCCCGGATGCGCTTCTTCGTAATCACCATCGCACCGTCGTGGAGGGGTGAGTTCTTGAAGAAGATGTTCTCGATGAGGCGCTGGTTGATGCGTGCGTCGATATAGTCGCCTGTGTCGCAGATGTCGCTGAGCGAGATGCCCCGCTCGATGACGATCAGCGCGCCCACCTTGCCACGGCTCATGCTCATACAGGCCATCACGATGGGCATGATGGCCTCCTTGTCCGCCTTTTCTTCATCCTTGCTACTGAAAAAGATGCGCAGCACGCTCTGCACCTGGCGGCGTGCGCCGAGATTGTAGAGGAAGTGGCGTATTTCCTCTTGGAAGAGGACGATGATGCCGATGACACCGACGGAGACGAGCTTGTCCATGATGCTGCCCAGAAGACGCATTTCCAGCACCTGGCTCACGAAGAGCCAGACGAGGACAAAGACCATGATGCCGATGAACACATTGAGCGATCGCGATTCCTTCATCACCTGGTAGAGATAGTAGAGCATCAGGGCGACAAGGAGAATGTCGATTACGTCTTTGATTCCAAATTCAAAAAACATGACTGTGTCTGGGTTGTTGGTGGGGGATTGGCGAGAATTCTCTCTATTGCAGCCTCGGTACTATTTCTTCGATCCAGCCTGGTAGCAGCCGAAGAGGCGTACCGCCTCCGCTGCCGCCTTGACGTCGTGGACGCGGAGGATGGAGGCGCCGTTCATCAGGGCCAGCGTATTGACAACGGTCGTACCGTTGAGGCTGCCGTCGGGATTGGTGCCCAGCGGCTGGAATATCATCCGCTTGCGACTCATGCCAGCGAGGATGGGGAGGCCGAGAGTACTCAGACGGTTCATCTCGCGGAGCACGTCGTAGTTTTGCTCCTGCGTCTTGCCGAAACCGAACCCAGGATCGAGGATGATATCCTTTTGTCCTAGATCGCGGAGCTGCTGCACCTCGCGTGCCATAGCCAAGAGCATGTCGTGGATGGTGGGCTTTACCGACATGAGGATGTAGGGTACGCCCAAGGCTGCCACCGTGCGGAAAATGGCAGGATATTCGTCGGTCGTCTGCTCCAGCGGCGTATCGACCACGCCCGTGATGCCACCCTCGCTCACGTCGTTGATGATGTCGGCTCCCATCTCCTCTACTACCATTCGTGCCACGTTGGGACGGTAGGTGTCGACCGAGAGAATGGCCTCGGGCTGCTCGCGGCGCACGATGGGCAGGGCGAAGCGCAAGCGGCGCATCTCCTCCTCCTCCGGTACCTCCACGCCGCCTGGGCGGGTGGAGAAGCCACCCACGTCGATCATGGTGCCGCCCTCCTCGATGATTTGGTTGGCACGGCGGGCGATGCTCTCCTCGGTCTGTACGCGCGACCCGGCGAAAAACGAGTCGGGCGTGCAGTTGAGGATTCCCATGACCTGCGGTTCACGAAGGCTGACGAGCCGCCCCTTCACTTGTATTGTATATTCCATGTGTCAGTACTTTTTTGCAACAGCGGACAAAAGTAGATAATTAATTTGAATTTGCAAAATAATCGGTGATAATTTGCGGGTTTGAGCTTTTAGCATTACTTTTGCAGTGGGGAAGGATACAGGAGGATGGTGAACCCGTTGGGCGCAGCTATTGCCTGTGCCACCGCGCCCCGTATCGTTTTTATCATCTGCAAGATTATGGACATCAAAGAACTTTACGCACTATATCGTCGCTGCTCCTGCGTGACGACCGATAGCCGCCATTGCCCAGAGAACAGTCTCTTCATCGCGCTCAAGGGCGCATCCTTCGACGGCAATCGTTTTGCCGCCCAGGCTTTGGAGAAGGGCTGTAGCTATGCCGTGGTTGATGAACCGCAATATGCCGTGGCTGGCGACGCACGCTATATCGTCGTGACTGATGCGCTGACTACCTATAAGGAACTGGCCCGTGAGCATCGCCGCCAGTTTGACATTCCTGTCATCGGCATCACGGGTACGAATGGTAAGACCACAACCAAGGAACTGGTTTCCGCGGTCTTGGCCAAAAAATACCGTGTGCTCCACACCGAGGCCAACTACAACAACGATGTAGGCGTGCCGCGTACGCTGCTTCAGATCACGCCGGAACATGAGATAGCGGTTGTGGAGATGGGAGCCTCCCATCCGGGCGACATACAGCAGCTTGTGGATTATGTTGAGCCGACCTGTGGCATGATCACCAATGTAGGGCGTGCCCACTTGGAGGGCTTCGGATCTTTCGAGGGTGTAAAACGGACGAAAGGTGAACTCTATGATTTCATGCGGGCCCATGGCGCCCTCCTCTTTCTCAACGAGAGCGATGCCGATCTGATGGAGATGGCTGCCGAGCGCCAGTTTGACCGCGTCGTCACCTACGGCACGGATTCTACCGCTGACGTCCGTGGCACACTGTTCTCCTGTGCCCCCTTCCTCCATTTCTCTTTCCAGGCCGCCGCTGCCCTCACCCCGCAGCCATTGGAGGTGAGGTCTCAGCTCATCGGATCTTACAACATGAGCAATATGCTCGCCGCCATTGCCATTGGGCTCCATTTCGGCGTGTCGCCACAGGACGCAGCCCAGGCCCTGGAGGACTATCAGCCGAGCAACAACCGGTCACAGCTGACCGTGACCGACCGCAACCGCCTCATAGTGGATGCTTACAATGCCAATCCGTCGAGTATGGCTGCGGCAATAGAGAATTTCCGTCTCACCGAGGCCGACCACAAAATGGCTATTCTCGGTGATATGCGCGAACTTGGCGAGGCCTCTGCCGAAGAGCACCAGCGCATTGTGAACCTCTTGGCGCACGACGGCTTCCACGACGTGTGGCTCGTGGGTCCCGAGTTTGCTGCCACCAACACTGCTTACCGCACCTTCCCTGATGTTGAGGCCGTGCGGCGTGCTATCGCCGAGGAGCAGCCATCGGGACGCACCATTCTCATCAAAGGCAGCAACGGTATCCGTCTCTTCGAGTTGCCCGCACTGCTATAGAGGGTCAAGAGGCCGTGCCAACATCGTTAGCACGGCCTCTTGACTGTTTTTACTTTATGACAACCAACCCAAATCGATCAAACAGAGAAAATTTCCATTAACAATCCCGAGGTTTATTTAAGGGTTGTTAATAAATGTCGGCGCAGTCATTTCTTGCTTTTGGTTATCCTATTATGAAGAAAGCAAAAGTGCTTTGATCCCAAATATGGATATAGAAGAGACTATCAAGCGAGTAAAGACTGGTGATACAACTGCTCTGAAAAAACTTATCGAAGCCTATTCTCCTATGTTGAGAAAGGTGTGCTTTAACATCACCCATGAGGACGAGGACACATTGAATGATCTTGTCCAAGTGGCGTTTATCCGTGCTTATTATTCTCTTCATCAACTTAGAGATGCTTCAAAGTTTGGCGAATGGGTCTCTGCTATAGCAAAAAATGAGGCCTTGAAATTTCGGAAGTGCAAGCAGAAAAGAAGTGTCGTTCCATTTTCGTCTTTCTCGGACGAAGAATTGGATGTAGAAGGGAGTATTACGCCTGAGAATTACTTGGGAGAAAAGGAAATCATGGACATTGTCCGCCAATTACCTACAGGTTATAGCAAGGTCTTTCAGATGGCCGTGATCGAAGGATATTCCCATAAGGAAATAGCAGAAAGGATGGGGATCGAACCCCACAGTTCATCGTCGCAACTGGCAAGAGCCAAAGCAATGCTGAGGAAAATGATCAGCAAACGTATGCTGGCAGTCGTTACAATCATCTTCATTAGCATACCGATCTGTCGTGTTTTATGGAGAAAGGACAAGGCGAAGGAGAAAAATAATCATACGGCACAGGTTAAGAACGAAGATAAAGGACAAACAAGTCTGGGTAACAGGCAAGTGGAGGAAAAGCAGGCCACAAAGGATCAGATCACAAAGGATCAAAGCCAAAAGGATAAGGAAGTGGATGTGGTAATAAGCAACATCTATCCTCGTGTAGTCCAAGCAATAGTTGACACAATACCTGCAACTGATACGGTTCAGTCTCCAAGTACTTTGGACAACATTCGTATTGCGGGAATAATAGACGACAGCATCTTTAGTGATACGATGAGAATACGCTGGCACGAGTACGACAAACCGTTGATAACAGAGGAAACGGTACTTCCTAAAAAGCAACATTGGCAGTTGCTTGCTGCTGGTTCTTTGGGGTCTGCTTTAGCGCAAAACGCTTACAGAATGCTTACTGGCAATTCGGGAGGTGGTCTGCCAGACGTTGACGGGCCTGATGGTCCTGTGGCTCCCGACAAGTTCTCCACTTGGGACGAGTACTATCGTTATTTGCAGATCAAAGAGTACGAAGGCTTGTCGGAGGAGGAGAAAGCACTCATGGAAATAGCCTTCAACAATAAAAACAATATCAACAATAACATCAAGAACGATGGGAAAATCGTGGAGCATGAGCATCATGACAAACCGATTAGTTTTGGTATTTCGGTAACAAAGACATTGGGGAAAAAATGGAGTTTGATGTCTGGCCTGCAGTTTTCGCTCTTGAAGTCCAACTTCACGTTAGGAGAGGATGCTTATTATATCAAGCGAACCCAACATGTGCATTATTTGGGAATGCCTTTGCATGTGTCGTATAAGTGGCTTGATGTCAAGAATTGGACTATATATTCTTCGTTGGGCGGAAGTCTGCAAATACCGGTCTATGGTAAAACAGACGAAAAGTATGTTGTCGGACCTATCACGTCCTGTACAAATCACTGGCATTTCATACCTTCGCTGCAATGGAGTGTGAGTACTGGCATAGGAGTACAATACAAGCTTGCTACCAAGTGGAGCGTTTACATAGAACCTTCGCTCCACTGGTATGTGCCGAATGGTAGTTCCGTCCATACTATATGGACAGAACATCCGTTCACATTCACTGTTCCCTTCGGCCTAAGATTCACTTGGTAATGGTGTCCTCATGCAGTCTTTCTGTTTTTTGTTGTCTCTTACCTAATAGATGAACAAAAACTTTGGAAGACAATCATGTACAAAACAAGCGACTATTTACGCAATGGGGTGCTATACCTCAACAACATCATTCGCCCGCATCACAAGCGACTGAGCACTTTGATGATTTACTCTACCACCAAGTGTCAGTCGCGTTGCAAGCATTGCTCAATATGGCAGAAGCCAGAAGAACATCTGTCCTTGGAAATGATAAAAATGATCATGGCGAGCCAGTGTGTCACAAAGCACACTGTTGTTGGTTTGGAGGGTGGAGAATTCTTGCTTCATCCTGAGGCTAATGCCATCATGGAGTGGTTCAAGGACAACCATCCCAACTATACGCTATTGTCGAATTGTCTCGCACCTCAAAAGGTAATAGAGGCAGTGAGACTGTATCATCCGAGCCATCTGTACGTCTCGCTCGATGGCAACAAGGAAACATACAAAGCCATGTGGCGAAAACGGAGCATTCCCACCCACTCGGAATGGTTGTATCCACTCACTTTCG
>OHKI01000532.1_pt1 | contig 15421 bp, 15 predicted proteins | sample 1568771 | NCBI WGS metagenome assembly OHKI01 (sample SAMEA3879540, study PRJEB24766) | human gut metagenome | biome: human-associated habitat; feature: feces | place: USA | collected 1985/1987 | reverse complement strand
TCGGTATGCTTACCGCAAGGTAAGACTACCGGGGATTAACTATAAAAATAACGGTATGACCTATCACCAATTGAAATATCTGCTATGGAGCGTAGTTGTCGGAGTGACACTATCCTTGACATCCTGCATGAAGTGGGACTACGGCGATGCCGTAGTAGACTTCAATGCCACGGGAGCCGGACTGTTCATCACCAACGAGGGCAACTTCCAGTACGGCAATGCTACCTTGTCCTATTACGACCCTGCGACCAAACAGGTACAGAACGAAATCTTCTTCCGTGCCAACGGCATGAAACTCGGCGACGTGGCGCAGTCGATGACCATCTACGACAACAAGGGCTGGGTCGTGGTGAACAACTCCCATGTGATTTTCGCCATCGACCTGAACACCTTCAAGGAGGTGGGACGCATCGAGAACCTGACCTCGCCGCGCTACATTCATTTCCTAAGCGACGAAAAAGCCTACGTCACCCAACTGTGGGACAACCGCATCTTCATCATCAACCCGAAGAAATATGAAATTACCGGCTACATTCAAGTGCCGGACATGACGATGGAGAGTGGCTCCACCGAACAGATGGTGCAATACGGCAAATACGTCTATTGCAACTGCTGGAGCTACCAAAACCGCATCATCAAAATCGACACCGAAACCGACCAAGTGGTCGATGAACTGAAGGTCGGCATACAACCGACATCGCTGGTCATGGACAAGTACAACAAGATGTGGACGGTGACTGACGGCGGTTATGAGGGCAGCCCCTACGGTTACGAAGCCCCGTCGCTCTACCGCATCGACGCCGAGACATTCACGGTGGAGAAGCAGTTCAAGTTCAAGTTGGGCGACTGGCCCTCGGAGGTACAGCTCAATGGCGACAGGGACAAACTCTACTGGATCAACAAGGCCATTTGGAGCATGGACGTGACAGCCAGCCATGTGCCGGTGCGTCCGTTCCTCGAATACAGCGGCACGATTTATTACGGACTGACGGTAAACCCCGCCAACGGGGAAGTATACATCGCCGATGCCATCGACTACCAGCAGCAGGGCATGATTTACCGCTACTCGCCCGAAGGGAAATTGATAGATGAATTTTATGTCGGGATTATCCCCGGTGCATTTTGTTGGAAATAAGAAAGGAGGCAATATGAAAAGACTATATCTGTTCTTCGCTTTGGCAGCATGTCTCCCCACGACACTCTTCGCGCAGCAGACGGAAAGCAAAAAGCGGTCGGACTGGCATCTTACCATACCGGAAGTCACGGTCATCGGACATCGGCCGATGAAAGAAATCGGTGTGCAGAAGACGAAGTTCGATTCACTCGCACTGAAAGAGAACATCGCCCTCTCGATGGCCGACATCCTGACGTTCAACTCGTCCGTATTCGTCAAGAGCTACGGACGCGCCACGCTCTCGACCGTCGCGTTCCGAGGAACGTCGCCTTCACACACGCAAGTGACATGGAACGGCATGCGCATCAACAACCCCATGCTCGGCATGACAGACTTCTCCACCATTCCGTCCTACTTCATAGACAACGCATCGCTGCTGCACGGTACTTCATCGGTGAACGAGACTGGCGGTGGACTGGGCGGTCTGGTTAAGCTTGGTACCACCCCCACCGTTGCCGAAGGGTTCAACGCCCAGTACGTGCAGGGCATCGGATCGTTCCGGACATTCGACGAGTTCGCCCGCTTCACCTACGGAAGCGAGCGGTGGCACATCTCCACCCGTGCGGTCTATTCTTCCTCGCCCAACGATTACAAGTACACCAACCACGACAAGAAGATAAACATCTACGACGAGGACAAGAACATCATCGGGCAGTATCACCCTAAAGAGCGCAACCGCTCCGGGGCGTTCAAGGACCTGCACCTGCTTCAAGAGGTCTATTACAACACCCGCAAAGGCGACAAATTAGGCCTGAACGCATGGTATATCAACTCCAACCGGGAACTTCCGATGTTGACGACCGACTACGGAGATGCAACCGACTTCGAGAACCGCCAGCGGGAACAGACTTTCCGCAGTGTCCTTTCGTGGGATCATATCAAAAGCAACTGGAAACTCGGCGTGAAAGGCGGTTACATACACACATGGATGGCCTACGACTACAAGCGTGAGGTCGCACCTGATAACTGGGCGTCGATGACCCGTTCCCGTAGCAAGGTAAATACGTTCTACGGGCAGGCTGAAGGTGAATACAGTCCGACAAAACGTTGGTTTTTCACCGCTAACGTATCGGCTCACCAGCATTTGGTACGCAGTGAGGACAAGAATATCATCTTGCAGGACGGAGGCAAAGCCATCGTGGGCTATGACAAAGGACGCGTGGAACTTTCCGGCTCCGTATCTGCCAAGTGGCAACCGATAGACCGGCTTGGCATGTCGGTTGTGTTGCGAGAAGAAATGTACGGTTCCGAGTGGGCTCCGCTTATACCGGCTTTTTTTATTGACGGCATCATTTCTCCGAAAGGGAATGTGATGCTCAAAGCTTCTGTTTCACGCAATTACCGTTTCCCGACGCTGAATGACCTCTATTTTCTGCCCGGTGGCAATCCCAATCTGAGAAACGAGCATGGTTTCAGCTACGATGCAGGTGTAAGTTTCGAGGTCGGCAAAGAAAATGTCTATAAGTTGAGCGGCGGCGTGAACTGGTTCGATTCCTACATCGACGATTGGATTATCTGGCTGCCCACCACCAAAGGCTTCTTTTCGCCCCGCAACGTGAAGAAGGTACACGCCTACGGCATCGAGGTCAAGGCGAACCTGGCCGTGCAGCCGGCAAAGGATTGGCTCATTGACCTGAACGGTTCCTATTCGTGGACACCCTCTATCAACGAGGGCGAGAAAATGTCACCTGCTGACCAGTCGGTGGGCAAACAGTTACCCTACGTGCCGGAGCATTCCGCCTCGCTGACAGGACGGTTGTCGTGGCGGTCGTGGGCGTTCCTTTACAAGTGGGCGTTCTACTCGGAGCGTTTCACCATGTCGAGCAACGACTATACGCTGACAGGACACCTGCCCGAATATTTCATGAGCAACGTCTCCTTGGAGAAAAACCTCTTTTTCAAACCGGTGGACGTGCAGTTGAAATTCGCCGTCAACAACCTTTTCAATGAAGATTACCTCTCGGTACTCTCGCGCCCCATGCCCGGCATCAACTTCGAGCTGTTCATCGGTATCACCCCGAAGTTCGGGAAAAACAAGAAAAAGTCCGTAAACACAAATTTGTAACGATATGAAAGCATTGAAAAATCTGAGCCTGATATTGCTGCTTGTACTGACATTCACAGGCTGCCATGATAAGAGTTCCAAACTTGCCGATTTCAACCGAGCGGTCTATACACCCGAATACGCTTCGGGGTTTGACATAAAAGGTGCAGACGGCAAAAAGAGCGTATTGGTTACCGTCACGAACCCTTGGCAGGGAGCTGACAGCATTACCACATACCTGTTCATCGCCCGTGACGGAGAAAGCGTACCCGAAGATTTCACCGGTCAGGTGCTCGGAAAAGATGCCGAGCGCATCATCTGCATGTCCTCTACCCATATCGCCATGCTCGATGCTATTGACGAAGACCGTTGCGTCGTTGGCGTATCGGGTATAGACTACATTTCCAATCCCGATATTCAGGCTCGTCGTGACAGCGTCGGCGACGTGGGCTACGAAGGGAACATCAATTACGAACTGCTGCTCTCGCTCGACCCCGACCTCGTGCTGCTTTACGGCGTGAACGGCGCGAGCTCGATGGAGGGAAAACTGAAAGAACTGAACATCCCGTTCATGTATGTTGGCGATTACCTGGAAGAGTCTCCGTTGGGCAAGGCCGAATGGCTGGTGGCATTAGCGGAGGTTACAGGGAAACGGACAGAGGGAGAGAAAGTGTTTGCCGATATTCCGGTTCGCTATAACGCTTTGAAAAAGCGAGTAACCAATGCAGCCATCGATGCCCCTTCAGTGATGCTCAACACGCCTTACGGCGACAATTGGTTCATGCCCTCGACCGAAAGCTATGTCGCCCGGTTGATCAAAGATGCCGGAGGCGATTACATCTACAAGAAGAACACGGGAAACGCTTCTGCACCCATCGACCTCGAAGAGGCGTATCTGCTGGCCTCGCAAGTCGATATGTGGCTGCATGTGGGTATGGCGAACACGCTCGACGAACTGCGAGCCGCCTGCCCGAAGTTCACCGACACCCGGTGCTTCCGCAACGGATACGTCTATAACAACAACGCCCGCATGAATGCCGCCGGCGGCAACGACTACTACGAGTCGGCCGTGGTGAATCCCGACCTCGTGCTACGAGACCTCGTAAAGATATTCCACCCCGAACTGGTCGCAGAAGATTTCGTCTATTACAAGCAATTGAAATAAATGCGCTCCCGTTCCGTCCTATTATTTACCGCACTGGCTGCCCTCACCCTCTTCCTGTTTCTGCTGGATTTGGCGGTGGGGGCTGTCGCCGTGCCGCTCGGCGATGTTTGGGCGGCCCTGACGGGTGGCGATTGTCCGCGAGCGACGGCGAAAATCATACTGAATATCCGACTGATTAAGGCGGTGGTCGCGTTGCTGGCCGGAGCCGCTCTGTCGGTCAGCGGTCTTCAGATGCAGACCCTCTTCCGCAATCCCCTTGCCGGGCCTTACGTGCTCGGCATCAGTTCGGGCGCGAGCCTCGGCGTGGCACTCGTCGTACTCGCCGGTGTCGGCTCGTCGATAGGCATCGCTGGGGCGGCATGGCTCGGAGCGGCAATCGTGCTGGTCGTCATCGCCGCCGTCGGACACCGCATCAAGGATATCATGGTAATTCTGATTCTCGGCATGATGTTCTCGTCGGGAATCGGTGCGATTGTCCAAATATTGCAGTATGTTGCCAACGATGAATCCTTGAAAATGTTCGTCGTCTGGACGATGGGGTCGCTCGGCGATGTGACCTTCAACCAGCTTGCAGTGCTTATCCCGTCGATTGCCACCGGACTGTTGTTGGCGGTGGTGACGATCAAGCCGCTCAACCTGTTGCTGTTCGGCGAGGAGTATGCCGTGACGATGGGGCTGAACGTTCGTCGCTCACGCGGACTGCTGTTCCTCTCCACGACGTTGCTGGCCGGCACTGTGACCGCCTTTTGCGGTCCGATAGGTTTCATCGGGCTGGCCATGCCCCACGTCACGCGGATGCTGTTCCGCAACAGTGACCATCGGGTGCTCGTGCCGGGAACCGTTCTTTCGGGTGCTTCCGTGCTGCTGCTTTGCGACCTTGTTTCCAAACTGTTCACCCTGCCGATCAACGCCATCACCGCATTGCTGGGAATCCCCATTGTGGTGTGGGTGGTCTTGCGCAACAAATCCGTTACAGCATGATAGAGTTACACGATTTTTCCATAGGCTACGGCGAGCGAACTTTGCTCTGCGAGGTGGAAGCCACCATAGAAAAAGGCAAACTGACAGCCCTTATCGGGCGCAACGGCACGGGCAAATCGACGCTGCTCCGCGCCATCGCCGGACTGAACCGCCGTTATGCCGGTCGAATCCTGCTCGACGGGCATAACGCCGCCGATATGCGGGTTGCAGAGAGGGCAAGAACACTTGCATTCGTCACGACCGAGCGCACACGCATCGCCAACCTCAAATGCGAGGACGTCGTGGCTATCGGCCGCGCACCCTATACCAATTGGATAGGAAGGATGCAGAAGGCCGACACGGAGATCGTTATGCGGTCGCTCGCCTCGGTAGGCATGGAGGACTATGCGGAACGCACGATGGACAGGATGTCGGACGGCGAGTGCCAGCGCATCATGATTGCACGGGCATTGGCGCAGGATACGCCGATTATCCTACTTGACGAACCCACCTCGTTTCTCGATATGCCCAACCGCTACGAATTGTGTACGCTACTGGCACGGCTGGCGCATGAAGAAAACAAGTGCATCCTTTTTTCCACTCACGAGCTGGATATCGCCCTGTCGCTCACCGATGCGATAGCCCTTATCGACCCGCCCTGCCTGTCGTGCCTGCCGACCGAAGAGATGCGCCGGAGCGGTTGCATCGAACGGCTGTTCCGTAATAATTCCGTGACGTTCGATACCGCGACAGGTATGGTAAAAGCCCGATAAATAATGATCCGCATATGAAAACGCAGCAGGAACTTTGCGATATACTCGGTTTCATCGCCGAATACGCCACCTGTCAGCTCGGTTCGGGTGTCCACACCTCGCGGGCGGTCCGCAATTCACGCCGAATCGGTGAGGCGCTGGGCGTGGACGTTCAGTTGTCGAGTTTCCAAAAGAGTACGATACTGACGGTGCTCGACACCGTAAACGGCGAGTCCGCAACCCGTGTGGTGGCAATCCCGTCGCTCCCCATCAGTTTCGAGCGTAACTCCGATCTGAGTGCCCTGAGCTGGGACGCATTGGACGAGGGCCTCTCGCTCGACGAGATCCGCAGCCGTTACCGGACGCTGGTTGACAAACCGCGCATGGACCCAATCTTCACGCTCGTGGTCGTCGGGCTGGCCAACGCCTCATTCTGCAAGCTCTTCGGCGGCGACTGGACGGCCGTGGACATCGTCTTCACGGCGACACTCGTGGGCTTCGCCGTCAAACAGCGCATGCAGGCCCACGCTGTCAATCACTTCCTCGTCTTCGCCTGCTCGGCTTTCGTCGCCTCGCTCTGCGCTACGGCAGCCTTGCGATTCGACTGCACGGCCGAGATAGCGCTGGCAACAAGTCCGCTCTTCCTCGTGCCGGGCGTGCCGCTCATCAACGGGGTCATCGACATCATGGAAGGACACGTCCTCATGGGGGTCAGCCGGCTGGTTAACGCTCTGCTGCTGATCGTCTGCATCGCCGTCGGTTTGTCGGCCACTTTGTTAATGGTTAAAGATTCGCTGCTATGATCGTGACGGATATTCTGCTCGACGGCCTCTTCGCCGCTGTCGCCGCCATCGGATTCGGGGCCATCTCCGACCCGCCGATGCGGGCCTTTCCACGCATCGCCCTGCTTGCCGCCATAGGCCACGCCTTGCGTTTCACGCTGATACACTGTGCCGCACTGGATATCGCCACCGCATCGCTTTTCGCGGCCTTTGCAATCGGCATGGGCAGCCTGTGGCTCGGCCGCGGCGTCCGCTGCCCGATGACCTGCCTCTACATTCCGGCCCTGCTGCCGATGGTGCCGGGCATCTACGCCTACAAGACGGTCTTCTCGCTCATCATGTTCCTCCAGTCGCTCGATCGTGCCGACGAGGGGATGCGCTACATGCAACAGTTCTTTCTCAATGCCACCGTATCGCTGAGTGTCATTGCGCTGCTTGCCGCCGGTGCCACGCTGCCGATATTCATCTTCAAACGCCGGGCTTTCTCGATGACCCGACGCACACGAAAAAATAGTTAGGTTATGGAAATCTTTTGGAACACGATCGCGGCCTACAATGCCGCAACTTGGCCTGCGCAGATCGGTTTCACGCTCGTGGCGGCCATGCTGCTTGTGCTACTCTACCTCCGTCCGACGCCCGCAGTACGGATCGCCATGAAACTCTTCATGGCGTTTCTCAACTTCTGGATCGCCGGAGTCTATTACATGATCTATTGCCGTCCGCGCGAATATCACGGCATGCTGGCGCTTTTCTGGGCCATAATGGGTGGAATATGGATCTATGAGCTGCTGGTGAAGCACGCCTCGCTCGAACGCACCGGCCAGCACAACGCATTCGCTATCCTGCTCCTTGTCATGCCGTTGATATATCCACTCTGCTCGCTGGCGCTGGGCCACGAATTCCCCATAATGACCTCGCCCGTCATGCCCTGTTCGGTGGCGGTCTTCACCATCGGACTGATGCTCGCCTTCTCGGAGCGGGTCAATATCGTGCTGGCGATGTTCCTCTGCCACTGGGCACTCATCGGTCTGTCGAAAGTCTACTTCTTCGGCATCCCCGAAGACTACCTGCTGGCGTGCAGCACCATACCTGCACTCTACATCTTCTTTCGGGAGTATGTCCGAAGCAACGCCGACCGGCCGATGAAACCCTCGGCCCATGTGCTTGATGCGTTGCTCATTACGCTGTGCCTGGTCATCGGCATCTTCTTTACTTTCACCTTATTGCACCAGCTTGACCTATTCACTCGAATCATCTGATTTATATGCGCATGCTCAAACAAATATTTTACCGTTGCAATGGACTCGAGCCGATAAACCGGCACATCACTCGATATAGCCTTTATAGTCCTTTTCCCGGACAACCGGTTCTGTTGACCGAGGAGATGCGTCGGAGCGACTGCATTGAACGGCTCTTCCGAAATAATTGCGTGACGTTCGATATCATAACAGGTTTCATTAAAGTAAAGCAATGAAAAAAGGATATGTAACAGAGAATTTCACGGCAAATATAAGCGTGGACGAATACATTTCACGCTTCCGAGACGAAAAACGTTTTGTCGAATTTTGCAAACAATGCCCCAACTACGGTAATAGTTGGGGATGTCCGCCGTTCGATTTCGATACCGGAGAATTTCTGCGCCAATACAAGTATGCCTATCTTATAGCTACCAAAATTGTTCCTATCGAAAAAGGCATCCCGATAGACAAATCACAAGAGTTAATCAGGCCTGAACGAATCAGGGTAGAAAAAGAACTGTTGAAACTGGAACTCAGATTCGGAGGTCGGGCATTCGCCTATGTCGGCAAGTGTTTATATTGTCACGGTGCGGAATGTGCCCGCAAGTGCAACCGTCCTTGTCTGCATCCGGACAAAGTACGTCCCTCGCTTGAAGCATTCGGGTTCGATATAGCACGTACTCTCTCGGAACTTTTCGGGATAAAACTGCTCTGGGGAAAGAATGGAATTCTACCGGAAGTCCCTGCAATCCGAATTATGGATTGAGGGACTTGATAACAATGAATGTAAGAACTAAAAGAACAGCTCTACTTTCGTATGCCTGTTGGCTTCGACCGGCACATGGTCGGCTATGCCCCCCCCTGCTTACCTTGACGGTGCGTTCGATTGGTATGCCACGCTTTTCTAATTCTGCAACGATATGATCCGCTCTCAATGTGCTTAATGAACCATTAAGCACGGGAGTTCCAGTCGAACTGTCGGCCGCACCAGTTACTTTCACGGATAATCCGTATTTCTTGGCCACGCGAGCCAGTTCATCAAGGTTAAGCATTTGGGAAGCATCCGTCAGGTGCGCCGTGTTGAGATTGAAAAAGAAATAGACAGGCGACCCGATGCAATTTCCGGCTTGTATGAGTTCCGTCCTTTCAGAGACGATTATGCCCCGTTTTTCGGAATCATCTCCGTTGTTGCCATATACAATACTTGCAGAATCAAGTGGCGATATTCCATCCCAATGCCGGTTTTTCAATCTTGCCCGAAGTGAGTTCAATCCGCTGTAATTATTTCTGGGATAACCTTGACGGCGGTCGGTCTCATCGTCATTAACCAGATGACCGTACTTGTCAAGCAAGCCTTCTATTTCCAGAATTTTCTGCAATTCTGCGAGCGTCCGTCGGTTGCGGTCGTACCAGTCTTTATAACGCTTGTTTTCTCCGGACAAGACATTGGCATAATCCACGAGCCACTCATTCTGACGAATGTAAGATGTCGCATCAACCGCGCGTTTCCAACCGACCTTTCCGAGATGAAACGTGAAACCGGCGGTCAGCGATACCATGTGGTCGCCGAGGCGGTTCGGGCGTCCGTAACCATCGAAGTCCTGAAAGGTGGTCGTGCCGGAGAGTTCCAATATGGCACTTACTCGTTTGGATATCCGATATTCTCCCTGTACGCCATACGAAACGGCAAAGGGATTATTCCCGTTAGAGGCGTTGTGCAGCAGGCCGACACCGGCAAAGGGAGCAAGATTCCAGCGTACCTGTTCTTGCCGGGCATATCTGCGGCCAAGGACATTCCACAGCAGATCCGCATGGATATGGTGGTAGTCCTGATTGGACAATGTGCCATCTTTGAACTGCACACCGCTGTAATTGATACGTGCGCCGACGGACGGAGTGAACCATTTTCCGACTGCGAAGCTGTACGAGGGTTTCAAGCGTCCGAAGAGGTCTTCGCAGCCGAGAGGTGTGCCGAGAAAGGCGGACGTACCCCCGGCAATGCTGACAAACCAGTTGCCAGTCCGGGATGCCGGAAGTACCACTCCATCAAGATAGACGGGCTGTATCGGTTGCAGTTTCTCCGAGACATCATAGTACGGTGTATGTTGTACAGTATCCACCTGTATGGGTCGTACACTTGCCTGTGCCTGCAACGTGCAAAGCACGGCCAATATAAAAAAGATTTGTTTCGTCATATTCCAATGATATTATTCGTTATACTTTTTGATTTGTAGTAAGGCGTATGCCACTTACCGTTTAGGTTTCTTGCCAATGGCCGGACGCATCATGCGGCTCGCCATCCTCATGCAGCGGAGTGCCCATGCACGGTTGTCCTCGTCCTCGTCGCGCCCCCATTTCAGGTCGCTGCCGCCACCTCCGCCGCCACGAGTTTCGGCAAAAGTGGTGGCATCATCGACCATACCGAGAAACAGCATCGTCGCGCAGTGCATCACGTCCGTACCTTGTTCCGCTATGGACTGGACGAGCGAGCCGTCGAACAGTTGCCGTTCCGCCACGTCCATCTGTGCCGATACGTTCTTATACTCGCCGACCACATTTTCCAGCAGGACATCCTTGAGCAACGTGTCCACTTTGGAATGTACATCATGGGAGTATTTGTAGGCTTCCTCCTTGAGTTCCCCGGTACGTTCCTCAATGGCATACATGTTCTCTTTCAGCTCGGCAAGCTGCCGGTCAGCCGTCTGCAATTTCTCCTGCTTGTCTGCCAGTTGCCAGTTGATTCCAGCCAGTTCTTTTTCCAGACTTTTCACTTGTGCGGCTAATTGTTCCGCATCGCCCTTGTTCGCTTTCAAATCCTGTTCGGCTGCCGATAGCAGGACCTCTTTTTCGGCTTTCGACTTCTCAAGGTTATCGACCATTGTCGTAAGCCCCTTGACCCTGCGCTCTGCCAGACGGATGTCCGATTGGAGGTCAGCCAAAATTTTTTGATGACGGCTGATATTTTCCTCGATGGTCGTACATTCTTCCGATAGCATACGGCGGTATTCTTCGGTAGTCCTGTGCCGTGCGCCTGTTTCGGATATGCTTGTTCCTCTCGACATTCCCCACCTTGTATTGACTTCGGTGAAAAAGTCGGTATGAAGCTGTTTCATCCTTGCGCTGTATTCAAACTTGTCCTTACCGGCGAATATTTCCTTGTACGCAAAACGGCCGTCTTTGATTGGCAACAAAGTACAATGCACATGAGGGTTCAATTCGTCAAGGTGTACGATGAATGCGGCGATGTTCTGCTCGCCATATTTGCCACTCACGAATGAATAGACGTCTTTCGCCCAGCGTTCAATATCGCTCATTCTTTTGATACGGGTATTGTCCGCACCTTCATCAAAATCCACGTTCTGCGTGCCGAACGCGAGTTCGTGCATCCGCTTACGGGAACCGCCGAAAATGAAGTTCACCACCGTGCGGTACTTCGGTTCTGCCAGTCCTTCGTTGGGGTCTTTAATCCCGCGCCTGTTCAATATGTCCGCCATCCGTTCGGGAATGTTGCGGCTCGTGTCGATGGGACGTACCTTGCCTCCGGGTGCAATCTCGAAGTTCAGGTGTTTGCGTGTGGGGTCGTAATTCCCCTTATCCATAGCGTACTTTTCCGCCCTTTCACTGCGATCGCGCAAATGTTCGTTGCTCTGGGCTGCGGTGATGCCTTTCGACACCTTCACATCAAGTACCTGTTTTTGATCTGCCATACTCTTTTCGTGTTGTTTCGGACAATCCGCCCTGTCCCAGCTTGCTGCTTGAACGGACAGCCTTCCGACGGTCGATAGACGGTCGGGGTATTAGGCTCCCCCTTCCCTTTGTTTCGTGGCAGACGGGCAAGCCCGTGTGCCTCTTATAACCGGCAGGATAACCGTTAAGGGATGGAGGTGGATTGTTCGCGTTATACAATCTGTTTTCGACTCCCGGTTCAATCCACCATCGCCTGTGCCTTCGCCAGAAGCGATAAAAAGGGTTTGCGAAGCGATTTGAGGCGTTCTTTGTCCTCGTCCATGTCGAAGTCCGTCACTGATGCCTCGGTGTCGAGAATCAGCCCGGCGAGGTCTTTGGCAGACTCGATGAAAGCAGCCCATTCTTCACCGAGGTCAAACCGGAAGAAATCCACAAGCGGCGAACTGTCATCGAATCTCGACTTGTGCAGGATTTTTTGCAGGGCGGCGTGGGCAATGCAGCACAAGGCTGTTTCACGATGTTCCGTGACCAAAGTGCCGGAATGTGCGGAGGTCGTGTTGGAATGGGTGTCCGAACAGAGTCCGGTGTCACGGTCGGCAGTTTCGGACATCGCCTGACTTACGAGTTGTCCACACGCTGTGCCGGTTTCGGCAGCGGTCGTTTTGCCGATTACCCAATCGGACAATACCTCACGGAGCTGTCCGGTAAAGTCCGGCTGCTCCTGTGCATTGCGGGGCTGTGCTGCCTGACCGGATTGTACGGTCATGGTAATGACCACGCTTTTGGGAAGCTGGATGCGGGTCAGCAAGCCGAATGCCTCCATTGCACTCAAAAAAGAACGGACAGTAGCCCTGTGCCAATGCCACTCCGATGCGAGGTCGGAAACGGTCAGGTGGCACTGGTTGGGTTGCAGCACGTAGTCCTTCTTTCTTAAAAACGGGGAGACGAAACCTACCAGTGATTTGTCCAACAGGTCACAGTACGCTTCGGTGCGTGTTTTGCGTTCATCCCCTTTCTCCTTGAGATATTCGAATACCTCCCTGTCTGCCAATATGGAAACAGGTATCTTTTGGTTATTTTTCATTTTCATTCGGTTTTAATGATTCATATTGTGCGGATATATCAGTGTTGCCGCTGTACGCTTCATGCGGCAGATTTGCGTGATGATTGTCGTGATAGGATTCTGACAACATTCCGGGATGCTTTGCCCATCCGGAAAGTGTGCCCGTATCCTTGCATTCGGACATGACCCGAACGGAGGGATAGAACAGGGCTGCCAGAAGAAGATAGGCAATGGTTATTGCCAAGGTGTACAGATGCGGCACAAAGCCGATGACCAGTGCGACCGACGCGAGTGTGACAAATGCACGGGGGCGGTCAAGCAACCTGCGTAACCAGTTGTCCGTCCGTCGGAACGAGAACATCGCGGCACAGACACCGGTAGAGAGTAGGATTCCAAACTCGCCCATGTGTCCACAGGCATATACATAATGGAAAAGAAGCAGGCATATCAGCCATACTTGCACATATAGTTTACGGGCGTTGCCGCTTCGTGCCATTGCCATGTAAAAGGTTGCCATGAACCGCTTGTTGTTCTTATACAATGACATGGATACCCCGAAAGGTATCACGCAGAAAATGAGTAGCAGGATATTCAGTAACATAAGTAATAGGGCTTTTCGGGTATGGGAGCGGGACACACAATGAGTTCCAATTGGATAATGCCGTATGTTGCCAGCCGGATAAGGGTTTCGGCATCCTTGGGCGAAAAGTACATGGCCGCTTTCTTGATGCGCTGCTTGAATGTACTGTCTTGCTTTCGGTAGATGGCCAAAGCCTTGTCCAGTTCGTGTTCGGGAATAGTCCATGTCATACCCTCGGCGTGTATGCCGTTCGTCTTGAAGGCACGCAGTACCAATGTACGGGAAACGAGGTAGTCGGTGCGGTCGGTTCTTGAGATGATATGCTCCTTGTAGAGATTGTCATCGGCAACCTCTATCCACGTCCGGTAGGTGTTGATGCAATAGACCATCTGTCGGTATAAAGTTTCTCTCATATGAAATTCATCAGCACGTCGGACTTGTCTTTCTTGTATTTCAGGAACCCGCTTTTGGAGTGAAGTTCCAAATCGAGGCATAGGTCCCCGTACATCTGCTCCAAAGAATCATAGATGGTAACAAGGATGCTGTTTACATTGCCCTCGGCATCCGTCTTGGCGTTCATCTTGAACATCTGTCCAAAAGCGGGATTGGAGTATGCACAAGTGCTATGACCGAATTTTTCCGTCCGCATCGGGATATGGTGGTAAAGCGTGATCAACTCCATGTCGTCCTCAAACATATCCATTACTTCGTCCAGTTCGTAAGGGGTGCGCAACGGAAACGTAAGCAGCACATAGTCGCCGTAGAACTGCGGTTCTTCCATCGTCGTCACATCGAGCAACTGCGGAAGTTGCAGGGGGACGAATGCCATGAAGTCATTATAAAAATGTCGTAACATATTCATATATTTTTCTGTTGTTATATTTTACAGCGTGTGTATGAATGCTTCCATCAGCATTCCGGGCAGCTCGTCCAAGCGGTTGTCTCCGGGGTGCAGCATCCTGCCCAACTCCCTGAAAGCGTCGGGTGTCTGCGAGGCAAGCATATCGAGTTGCTCTCTTTCTTCGGCTGAAAGCAACGCCAGGCAGAAACCGTCCAACGACGAATAAGGCTGGAGAAGCATCCAGATGTAAGCTTGTGCCTGTGCCGGTGTCTTGACTTTTTTATTGCAGATGTCGTCGATACAGGTTCGGACATTCTGAATCAGCCTGCGGTTGGTGCGCATGGCCAAATAAATCATGGCATTGCGATAGGTGATGTCGTTCCGTTCGGCGGCAAGGAATACCTGTGCGCAGCATCGTTCCGTGTCATGCGTGATGTCGGAAAGATTCTCGCCGTCGAAATCAGGCAGACGTGAAAGGAATGCCCGGTACACAGCATCCTCCTTTTCGATAAAGGTCGTCAGGTCTGCCATACAATGAATACCGTAATCAATCGTTTCAGCAAGGGTAGTTCGATAAGTGGCAAGAATGTGTTGTCGGTTTCTCTGACTGACGGGCTGGTTATCCAATGAGGCAAAGAACGGCCGGATTGTTTCAGCCGCACGGTGCAACTCTTTGTCTTCAAGATGCGGCGAGATTTGTTCTTTTACCCACAGTATATCCTTATAAGTGCGTGTCTGAGACAGCACCATCCGTGAAAATTCCATGCGGATGGAATCATGTACCTGTTCACACTCTTCTCTTACAGTGGAATGAAGTCGGCCAAGCGTATCACATTCGAGATACAGGAATACGGAATCCCTCAATGTTTGCCATTGCTTGAGGTGTCCGGTCAATTCTTTAATGGAGAGTTTTTTCTGCCTGCGTATGTCGGACAGGTATTCCCTGTATGTTCCGGCAGGATCATTCTTGGCTTTCGCCAATCGTTTGCCATTGCCGTTGTCGCATGACGCGCATAGGAATATGGCAATCGAAACGGCAATTATTTTGGCAAAGATTATCGGCTGTTTTAAGTTCGATTTTGATGTTTTCATACTATATTGTTTCGTACTATTTAGTGCAAAACTATATATTATT
>OHKI01000508.1_pt1 | contig 15836 bp, 8 predicted proteins | sample 1568771 | NCBI WGS metagenome assembly OHKI01 (sample SAMEA3879540, study PRJEB24766) | human gut metagenome | biome: human-associated habitat; feature: feces | place: USA | collected 1985/1987 | reverse complement strand
TGTAAAAATGCCATTCAGCAGCACAAAGTTGCGCTTTTCTTTCCATGGATAGGCAGAAAATAGTAATTTTGTACACTATAGTTAATCATTGTCATCATGTCTGCGAACCACCCGACGCAGACCACAAACCTGATAGAGATGAAAAAAATACTGATTACACTCGTTGCTATGATGTTTGTCAACGCCATACCCACCCATGCACAGCGCCAGACCACGCGTGGCATAGGTGTCTACCCAGGCCGCCAGTCTGAGAGTTTCGCCCCCACGCTCCGCCGTGACTTCGACTACCGCAATACGGCCCTCCACCGCATGGTCTATCAGTCTTCATCACTCGATGCCAACCTCACCGGACAGCTCGTCACCGACGGTGCCGTATACCGGGGCGAGCCCTGCCGTCTGCAGGTGTCCATGCCCGACGGCGTGGTGGCGCGCCGAGATGCCGAGAAACTGCTCGACGGCAACGTGCATACCCGTCTGATGGTCAAGGGCGAAGAGACCTTCGTGCAGTTTGACTGGACGGCGATGGATGTAGACATCGATGCCTTCGACATCCTCGCCGAACCCGTCTATCTGCCCGGCCGGGCCACCGGAGGCTACGCCATAGACTTCCTTGCCTCCAACGACGGCAAGACATGGACCCTCGTGGGCGGAGAGCGGGGCGACGGCATGCCCGGCGAGCCCACCCGACACACCGGAAGCAACGACCCCAACAAGCAGGAAGACCCCGTGAGACTGCCCATGCGACTGGTCAAGAAGCAGATACCCTTCTCTAAGCCCGGACGCTACTCTCATCTGCGCATAAGGCTCCACATGACGGGCTGCACCTACTGGCGGTTCTACGAGGCACGACCCATGCGCCACGGCCGTGAGCAGCTGGCGCTGCCCTCATCCTGTTACACCAGTGCGTGGATGAGTGCCGGAGGCGCCGATGAGTGGCTCATGGTCGACCTGGGCACGCCGGTGATAGCAGACCGCGTGGTGATGCACTGGATACACCCCGCCCGCCGTGGCGAGATACTCGTCTCCAAAGACGGCGACCAGTGGCAGCAGATAGGCGACTTGGGCCGCATCAAGGTCAAGGGTGGCGTGCAGACTCTTCGCCATCATTTCACCGCCCGCTATGTCAAACTCATGATGCGCCAGCCCGACCCGTCGGGCCACTATGCGCTGAGCGAACTCCAGGTGATGGGGCGCGGAGGTCTCTCTGCCATACCCGTCGAGCGGCAGGGTATGGTCCACGGCCGATACTACCTCAACGGAGGCGACTGGAGGCTCTTCCGCGACGGGGCGGCTGACTCTGTCCTTGCCACGGTGCCCGCCACAGCCCTGCAGAGTTATATTAATATAGGTGCGGTGCCCAATACCAACCACGCCGACAACCTGCGCATGGTTTCAGAGTCGTTTTTCCATTCCGACTTTACCTATACCACCACCTTTGACGCCCCGGCCGAGTACGAGGGGCGCCATGTGTTTCTCAACTTCGATGGTATCAACTGGAAAGCCTCTGTCCGCCTCAACGGCCATGACCTCGGGCGCATAGAGGGAGCCTTCATGCGTGGACGCTTCGATGTGACAGGCTGTCTCCTGCCCACGGGCAACCGCCTCGAGGTGAGGGTGGAACGCCCCGCCCACTTCGGCGCAGTCAAGCAGAAGACCACCGAGAGCACCGACATGAACGGCGGCGTGCTGGGAGCCGACAACCCCACCTTCCATGCCTCGATAGGATGGGACTGGATGACCTCTACGCCCGGCCGCGAGACCGGCATCTGGAACGATGTCTACCTGAGTGCCAATGGTGGCGTGAGCCTGGCAGACCCGCTGGTAGACAGCCGCATAGACCCCGCCGACTCGCTCGCCACGATGACCCCCAAGGTGTGGGTCACCAACCACCGCGACACCGCCGTGGTGGCTACGCTGCGCGGATGGATAGGGGCGATAGACTTTGCCCGACAGGTAACGCTCCAGCCCCGCGAGAGCCGCGAGGTGACTTTCTCGCCCGACGAGTTTGCCCAACTGCAGCGCCAGCCCATGCACCTCTGGTGGCCCGTGGGCTATGGCAAGCCCCACCTCTACCGTGCCGGTTTTGCCCTTCTTGAGGGTAGTGAGCAGATAGACTCGCTCCACTACCAGGCTGGCATACGACAGATGACCTACAAGGAGATGGGCACCCGTCTGCAGTTCTTTGTCAACCACCGCCGTGTGGTTCCGCTGGGCGGCAACTGGGGTTTCTCCGAGACCAACCTCTGCTACCGAGGCAGAGAGTACGACCGCGCGGTGAGGTATCACAAGGAGATGAACTTCAATATGATACGCAACTGGGTAGGACAGACCGGCGACCGCGAACTCTATGAAGCCTGCGACCGCCATGGTCTGCTGCTCTGGCAAGACTTCTGGCTCGCCAACCCCTGGGACGGCCCCGACCCTTATGACAACCGTCTCTTCATGGCCAATGCCGAAGACTATATCCGCCGCATACGACGCCACGCCTCGATAGCCATCTACGTGGGCCGCAACGAGGGTTATCCGCCTGCCGAGCTCGACAGCGCCCTGCGCCGCCAGGTAGCCCTGCTCCATCCGGGCTTGGGCTACATCTCCAGTTCTGCCGACGACGGTGTGTCGGGTCATGGCCCCTACCGGGCTGTCGAAGCCGAAGAATACTTTACCAGCCAGAGCCACCGACTGCACTCCGAGCGCGGTATGCCCAACATTCCCACCATCGAGAGCCTGCGCCGCATGCTCAGCCCAGCCGACCTCTGGCCTATCGGTGAGGGATGGGCGCAGCACGACTTCACCCAGAAGGGCGCGCAGCGGGGCTCGACATTCCTGGATATGATGCAGCGCCGTTTCGGACCCGCCGCCGACGCACGCCAGTTTGCCGAGTGGGCACAGTGGATCAACTACGACGGCTATCGCGCCATGTACGAGTCGGCGCAGCAAGATAGACAGGGACTGCTCATCTGGATGTCGCATCCGGCATGGCCGTCGATGGTATGGCAGACCTACGACTACTATCTCGAGCCTACGGCAGCCTACTTCGGAGCCCGCAAGGCGTGTGAGCCGCTCCACATCATGTACAACGCCCATACCCGCAAGGTGCAGGTGGTCAACATCACCCCCGTTACCCACTGCGACATGGAGGCGCTGATAGAGACGATAGACATGCGGGGCAGGGTGATACGCACCGACTCGCTATGGGTAGACGCCTATGCCGACGCCACCACCGATGTGGCGGCTGTGCGCATGCCCGACAGCCTCTCGGTGGGCTATCTCCGCTTGAGACTCTACGAGAGGGGGTATCTGCGCTCAGACAATTTCTACGTACAGGCAGCCAGCCCCGAGTGTTACAGCGCGCTGAAGCATCTGCCCGTGACACACCTTACGCTTCGCGAAAATTTCAGCCGACAGGGAGACACCTGGCATGGACAATTGACGGTGACCAACACCTCCGACACGCCCACACTCATGATACGCCTCTGCCTCAAGGGCGACGACGGCGAGCAGATACTGCCCGTGGTCTATAGCGACAACTACTTCGCGCTGATGCCGGGCGAGAGCCGCGATGTCACGGTAGAGTTTGCCGACGAAGACCGCCGCGACAGCCAGCCCCACATCGAGGTAAGTGCCTTCAACGGTAAGGCAGAATAGCCCGCAGCCCAAGCCGCAGCAGCAGGCGACAAGGCTGGCAGCATCCAAGCCACCGCGCGTTGCCGTTAAGCCCCCGCGCGCCACAAGCAAGCCATTGCACCATCCCCGACCATCATCGCCAGGGTCGGTGCAATGGCTTTCTTTATGCCGGCGGTCGAGTAGGGCGCCGCCGCGATGGCCATGGGCGGCTCGTATCAGTAGGCACGAGGGCTCGTGACATAAGAAACGTGGGTTCGTGACTTATGAAACGTGGGCTCGTGTCAATAGTTACGAGCCGGCAAAGGTGGTCTCGGCATGACGGTCGGTGGTTTCGGGATGGTCGAGAGGGGCTGCCTAACCTCGTAGGAGCCAGCGCAGAAGGGGGTTCCTTAAAAATATTGTGCGCGAGAGTAATAAAAAAGGCAATCTCTTGCGTCAATTCTCAGATATTTTATATCTTTGCAACGTAAGAAATAAAAAATAAAACCTAAACATACGTATTGAGTATGAACAAACATTTGTTGTTGGGCTTTGACGTGGGCAGCAGCTCGGTCAAGGCTTCTCTGGTAGATGTCAACTCCGGAGAGTGTGTGGCTACGGCTTTCTACCCCGAGCACGAAGCACCGATTAAATCAATCAGAAACGGTTGGGCTGAGCAAGACCCTGAAATGTGGTGGGACAATGCCAAACTGGCGCTTGCCCGCATCATGGCCGAGAGTGGCGCCAAGGGCGACGACATCCGGGCGATTGGCATCTCTTATCAGATGCATGGTCTGGTGTGTGTCGACAAGGCACAGCGGCCCGTGCGCGACGCCATTATCTGGTGCGATTCGCGTGCTGTACCCTATGGAGAGAGGGCTTTTGCCGACCTGGGCAGCGACCGCTGTCTGTCGCATCTGCTCAACTCGCCCGGCAACTTCACCGCCGCCAAACTGGCGTGGGTCAAGGACAACGAGCCCGAGGTCTATGAGCGTATCTACAAGGTGATGCTGCCCGGCGACTACCTCGCCATGAAGCTCAGCGACGTCATCAATACCACCGTATCGGGTCTCTCCGAGGGCATGTTCTGGGATTTTCAGGCCCACGATGTCGCCGGCTTCCTCCTCGATTACTATGGTTTCGACAGAGACATCCTCGCCGACATCGTGCCTACCTTTGATGTGCAGAGCCGTGTGAGCCGTGAGGTGGCTGACGCGCTGGGACTCAGCGAAGGTACGCCCATCAGCTACCGCGCTGGCGACCAGCCCAACAACGCGCTCAGTCTGAATGTCTTCAATCCCGGCGAGATAGCCTCGACGGCTGGTACGTCGGGTGTAGTGTATGGAGTGTTAGGCGATGTTAATTATGATAAAAAGAGTAGGGTAAATACCTTCGCGCATGTTAATTATACTGAGGACCTCACGCGTCTGGGCGTGCTCCTGTGTATCAACGGCACCGGCATCCTCAATGCGTGGATGCGCCGCAACGTGGCTCCCCAGGGCATCTCTTATGCCGACATGAACGCGATGGCTGAACAAGTGGCGCCAGGTGCCGACGGACTGCGCATCATCCCCTTCGGCAATGGCGCCGAGCGGGTGCTGGAGAACCGGGAGGTGGGATGCTCCATCCACGGCATCGATTTCAACCACCATACACAGGCTCATCTGGTGCGCGCTGCCCAGGAAGGCATCGTGTTCAGCTTCTGCTACGGCATGGAGGTGATGGCAGAGATGGGCATGGACATCCGCAAGATACACGCGGGAAAGGCGAATATGTTCCTGAGCCCGGTATTCCGCGAGGCGCTCGCCACCACCTCGGGAGCGACCATCGAACTCTATGAGACCGACGGCAGCGTGGGCGCCGCATAGGGTGCCGGCATGGGCTGCGGCATCTACAGCAGTCACGAAGAGGCGTTTGCTACCTTGCGCAGGCTTGCCGTGATTGAGCCCGATGAACAGAAACGTGCGCAGTATGCACAGGCTTATGCCGAATGGAAAGGTATATTGCTACCAATGACATGACAATCTAAATATAATAAAACTTATATGTACTAATTATGGCAAAAGAGTATTTTCCACAGATTGGCAAAATCCCCTTTGAGGGCACTGCCAGCAAGAACCCTATGGCTTTTCACTACTACGACGAAAACAAAGTAGTTGCAGGTAAGAAAATGAAGGACTGGTTGAAGTTTGCAATGGCGTGGTGGCACACGCTGGGCGCCGCAAGCGGTGATCAGTTTGGCGGACAGACACGCTCCTACGAGTGGGACAAGGCCGACAGCGCCCTGCAGCGCGCCAAGGACAAGATGGACGCAGGCTTTGAAATCATGGAGAAGCTGTGCATCCACTATTTCTGCTTCCACGATGTGGACCTCATCGACCCCGCCGACGATATCGACGAATACGAGGCCAACATGAAGGCCATCACCGACTATGCGCTCGAAAAGATGGCTGCCGCCGACGACATCCGTTTGCTCTGGGGTACTGCCAACGTGTTCAGCGACAAGCGCTATATGAACGGTGCTGCCACCAATCCCAACTTCGATGTAGTGGCTCGTGCCGCCGTGCAAATCAAGAACGCCATCGACGCCACCATCAAACTGGGTGGTCAGAATTACGTGTTCTGGGGTGGACGCGAGGGTTATATGAGCCTGCTCAACACCGATATGAAGCGTGAGAAGGAACATCTGGCTCAGATGCTTACCGCTGCACGCGACTATGCCCGCGCCAAGGGGTTCGCCGGCACCTTCCTCATCGAACCCAAGCCCATGGAGCCTACCAAGCACCAGTATGATGTCGATGTAGAGACGGTAGTAGGCTTCCTGCGCGCTCACAACCTGCAGGACGACTTCAAGGTAAACATCGAGGTCAACCACGCCACACTCGCCGGCCATACCTTTGAGCATGAACTGGCTGTTGCCGTCGACAACGGCATGCTGGGCAGCATCGACGCCAACCGTGGCGACGCCCAGAACGGATGGGATACTGACCAGTTCCCCATCGACAACTTCGAACTCACTCAGGCCATGATGCAGATTATCCGCAACGGTGGTCTCGGCAACGGTGGCTCTAACTTCGACGCCAAGCTGCGCCGTAACTCTACCGACCCCGAGGATATCTTCATCGCCCACATCAGTGGTATGGACGCTATGGCTCGTGCGCTCGAGAACGCAGCCGAAATCCTCGAGCACAGCGAGCTGCCCCGCATGGTCAAGGAGCGTTACGCTTCGTTTGACAGTGGCAAGGGCAAGGACTTCGAGGATGGAAAACTCTCGCTCGAGGACCTCGTGGCTTACGCCAAGGAGCACGGTGAGCCTGCCCAAATCTCGGGTAAGCAGGAGCTGTACGAAACCATCGTAGCACTCAACTGTAAATAACTATGATATAGGCAATATTAAGGTTACACAATTACACTTTTTTCATAAATGTGCCGTCAGCAGAACGTGAGTTTAGCTGGCGGCTTTTCTTTTGGATGCATTTGGAAGCGTGGGGGGGACCTTGGCGAGAGTGGGGATGACCTTGGCGCGCAGGGTGATGACATGGGGCATCGTGGGGAGGAACTTGGTGAGCGAGGGGATGGTATGTGGCATCGCGGGGATGAGCTTGGCGTGCGCCGGGATGGCTGCTGGCAGTGGCAAACAAACAAGCGGTGGGGTAGAAACCAGATGTGTGTCTGGAGTCTGCCCCACCGCTGTTTTATCGATGAAATCGGTGATTTTGCCTGTTATCTTGGCATTTCTGTCAGTGTCACTGGGCCCATCAGACCTGAAGGCTGCAACTTGGAATCTTTCTTGTAGAAAGGATAGGAAGTATAGGTGTAACGCTTGGGACAGTCGGGTTGCTGGTCGCCGATGATGCGGTTGCGCCAGAGGGTGGTGACGCGTATCTCGATGTCATTGTTGCCACGACGCAGGGCGTCGGTAATCTCGGTAGAGAACGGAGCGCGCCAGAGTATGCCCATGTTCTTGCCGTTGACGATGACCTCTGCCAGTGCGCTCATCTGCCCGAGGTTTATCCAGAGCCGCTTGCCGCGTATCTGGGCTTTGGTGAGCTTCACAGACTTGCGGTATGTGGCGGTGCCGGCGAAGTAGCGGATGCCCGCGTCGTCGTTCTCGCTGAGCGAGCGCAACTGCGCCATCGTGGTCTGTGCCGGTGCGCCTCTGTCGGGCTGGAAGGTTACGGTCCAGGGGCCCTCGAGCGTGGCGGCGACGGTCTGGGCGTCGACTTTGACAGCCTCTGCCGCCGTAGGGTCGCTCTCGGTGCGGAAGACGATGAAGTAGGCTTCGCCGGGTTTCATCTGCAGACTTACCTGGGTATAACCGGCAGCGGGGGTGTAGTCTACCGCGCTCACCTCGCCCGTCTCGGGATGCCACAAGTAAGGCTTCATGCCCGTCACCCTGAACCTCGCGTCGAGCGAGCGTGTCTGGTAGCTGCGGTTGTTGACCCAGTATATCTCTGCCTGTGGCGTCTGTCGGTGTACGAAGCGCAGGCTGTCCATGCGGTCACAGTAGAAATCGGGCGCGATGCCCCATGCGGTGAGCGCGTCGGCGATGCTGGCGTTCTCCTTGACATTGGGGCGGTTTGCATCCCATATCTCAGCTACCAGACGGTCAAACTCCGCCTTGTCATCGTTGAGGCTGAGCACTGCCTGGGGTCTTGCGCCGCAGAGTTTCATGCCCTTGCCGACCATCGCGGCGATGTGGCGCAGCGCAGGAACGGTCATACGCTGGGTGTTGGCGTCGAGGGCGAGCACCTGGTAGGTTATCCCCGACGGCGTGGTTATCTTGCCGTCGCTGCAGGTCAACTGCTCCGTCAGCGCGGGCGTGTTGACATAGTCGTAAGACGCCGTCGGCGGAACCTGGGGCTGGTTGGCGTAGAAGAGTCCGGTAACATTGTTGTCGTCGCCATAGTAGTAGGCCACGTCGGCGACGTATCTGCCCTGCTGGAGCATATAACTGGTGCGCGAGAGATAGTCTACCCACGGGCGGGCTTGCTCTGCCCAAGTCTCGTGACGGTGGAACCACTGTCCGTAGACCTCCAGTCCCTGTCCCGGAACCTTGGTATCTATCGGCTGATGGGCACTGTCGTGGATGACGATACGGTTGACGCCGCTGGCAAATTCGAGGTCGGCGACAGGCTTGAGCAGGTTGGGCGTGAGGGAATAAGCCAGTCCGTCGCCGTCCAGTCCGTTGGATGTAAGGGATTCGGCGGCAACCAGATTCTGACCATAGATGTGAGCCACAGACGCCGATTCGCGTATGTCACCCTGCTTGCCGGTCTCGCCGCGGTCATTCATGTGCATCACGGGTTCACTCGCCCACATCGCACCCATTGGGATAGTGCAGTATTGCTTGACAGCCATGCCGTCGGCTTCATAGACGCGGCACGACTCGTGGCTCTCGAAGTAGGTACCCATATCCCGCGCCTTCATGGTGTCGGCTACCTGGCGGTAGAGGTTCTGCTCGATGAGTTCGCCGATGGTTCGGCGCCAGTCGAAGAGGAACCGGTCGGTCTTTTCGCTGCTCTCTACGATGGTTCCAGCCAATGCCGGCATCCACGGCAGCAGTTCGTAGCCGCGTCGGGCTTTGAACTCTTCTGCCATCCGTGGCGTCCAGTTGGCTATTCCTGCCTCATAACTGTCGATGAGCAGGTTCTGGAGTCCGCGTTTGCCCATCATGCCGCGCGAGGCGTCAACATACGTGGCGAGATAGGTGCTTATATATCGCTGCACTGCCTCTGCCGACATCTTGTCGACCTCGAGTCCGGTCGCCTCGGGCGACGCGGGATGGTTCATCTTGCCCGTGAGCGAGTAGCCGAAGCGCAGTATGCGCCAGCGGCCCATCGGCGCTTTCCACGTGAGCCTTCCGGTGCTGTCGGTGAGATGGGTGAGGTCTACCACATCAGTCAGCGCCGTGGCCTTGTCGGTCTCTGGCGTCGGGTAGAGCGGCAAGTCGACCGGCGTGCCGAACGCGGCTTTCTCCTCGGCATGGTTCACGCGGAAGGAGGTAAACAGGTTGAGCTCGCTGATGGCGAGTGGACGGCGGTCGGCTTTCCATACCACTCTGAAGTAGCGTGCCGTGGTCGGCGTGATGTCCACGGTGGTCAGCGGAGCACCTCCCAGCACCAGGTCGCATACCTTGGTGAAGTGCAGACCGTCATTGCTTGCTTCCAACCATTTGGTCGGCGCGGGCCGCTTGTTGCGCCACTGACTGTGCTGACGCCCGTCGGCGAGCGCCAATGCCCTGATGGTGTATGCCTTGTCGAGTTCTATCTTTATCCAAGCCACCTTGCCGGTGCTGTCGGCAGTCAGCTTCTGCGTCTTTGCCATGTCGCCGTCGGTGAGCATGGTCAGGTCTATCGCGCCGTTGCTCGCCGTAGCCTTCGCGCCCATCTCTCCGAGAGTGAGCTCGCCGTCGGTTCTCACCGCCACCACGGCGATGTCCTTGTAGTAGGTCTTGCTTGACGAGGTGCCCCTCGCCCTGATGTTCTGGAAGGCTCCGCTCACGCTGTAGGGTTCGGGGAGTGCGATGTTGAGCGTCTTGCCGCCCTTGACGGTGACCTCCCTCCACACCAGTTTCTTCATGGCGTCGCTGGGCTTCACCCACGGTCCTCCCGTGTTACTCCACCCCGGCGTGGCGGTCATCGTCGCTTCCATGCCGAGCGAGTCTGCCAACGCCACAGCATACGCATAGCACTCTTTCCATTCGGGTGTCATGTAGATGATGCGTTGCGGCACCACCTGTGGTGTCTTCTTTCCGGCGTCGAAGATATGGATGCCGCCGAGTCCTGCCCGATTCATCCATTCGAGGTCTTTGCGGATGCCGTCGCGTGATATGTTGCCGTTCATCCAGTGCCACCACACGCGTGGGCGGGCGCTCTGTGGCGGATTTATAAATCCCTCCTTCAGTACATCGGTTTGTGCCGCTGCGCCTATCGTTATCGAGGCCAGCGCTGTAAGCATGATGTTTCTTTTCCAGTTCATAGTGGTTATGTTGTTGTTTGTTCTTGTTTTCCGATTGATTACCCTGTCTTGCGCCAGGGACGTCGCCGCGCTCGTGGAGATGACCATTGCGCTCGTGGAGATGACCATTGCGTTCGTGGAGATGACCTTCGCACTCGTGGAGATGACCTTCGCGCTCGTGGTGATGACCGTTGCGCTCGTGGAGATTGTCGTCGCACCCGCCGCGCTTGCCCTTTATTTATATAAGGTGATGGTGACGGGCCCCAAGAGTCCTGCGGGCATCAGTATGTTCTTGGTTTTCTTGCTCCAGGGATACGATGTCCACGTGTAGGTTGTCTCCCCAGCCTTGGCGAGTTTGTCGCCGCAGATGCGGTTCTTCCATGGGTTGGTTACGCGTATCTCCAGCGTGTTCTCGCCCGACTTCACCGCCGCCGAGATGTCGATGGAATGGGGCGAAAACCACGTTAATCCGCAGTATTTGCCGTTGACCCAAACCTCAGCCATATAGTTGACCGTGCCCAAGTCTATCCGGTAAGTCCGGGCACTGTCGACAGCGCCGAGGAAGAAACGGTTGTGATAGGCGGCGGTACCCGAGAAGTATTTTATTGCCCGCGCCTCGGCCGGGTTGGCTATGGCGAGCGTGGTGTCGATATACGACTTGAGCGAGTCCATCACGATGGCGTCGGGCGTGCCCATCTTCCGTCCGAATACCACGCGCCATGGACTGGCTATCGTGTCACTTCGGAGCGGCAGAGACTCCGTTGCGCGGTGACGCAGACGCTTGTCGGCCTCGCCGCTGAAGACGACAAACAGCGCATCTGCCGACTTCAAATCCATTTCCACGTAGGTCGAGCGGCTGCCAGTCATGTAGGTCACATCGCTGATTTCGCCTGTCACGGCGTTCCATATCTGTGGTTTGCGCCCAGTGGTCCTGAACTCAAACCAATCGTGCATATCGCTCTTCGAACGGTTGTTGACCCAGTAAATTTCAGCATCCCCAGTGGTGCGGTGTACGTAGCGGATGCTGTCCATGTGCGTGCAGCGGAAGTCGGGCACATCGAGCAGCGAGTCGATGGCATGGCGGGTCGAGCCGGTGTCGACGATGTTGCTACGCTTGCCACTCCAGAGGTCGTCGGCGATGCGGTCAAACTCAGCCGAGTCTGCCTTCAGCCCCATAGTCCGTGCCGGACGCCGCCCCACGATGGTCGCCCCCTGGTCTGCCAGCCTCTTCACGGCTTGCAGCGACGCCAGAGAGAGTCGGTCCGAGGTACCTCCAAGCACCAGCATGCGGTAGCGGCTGCCGCCCGGAGTCACGAGCTGGCCGCCGTCTGCATTGAGGTGGTGGCAGAGGATGTCGCTGTTGATGAAATCCATGTTGCAGCTCGATGGAATGGCTGGTTTCTGCTTGTCGAAGAGTGCTGTGGCGTTGGCTTCATCGCCATAGAAGTAGGCGATGTCAGCCACATTGATGCCCTGTTGCAGCATATAACTGCTGCGAGCCATATAGTCTGTCCAGCCACGAGCCTGCTCAGCCCAGGTGCTCAGCCGGTTGAACCACATGCCATAGATGTCGAGACTCAGACCCGGCACCATGCTGTCGATGGGTTGGTGGGCGCTCTCGTGGATGACGATGCGGTTGACGCCACAGGCAAATTCGAGGTCGGCAATGCGCTTGAGCATAGCCGGATAGAGCCCGTAGACCAGACTGTCGCCCTGTGACGGGCCGTAAGCCGTAAACGACTCTGCCGCCACCTGCTTGCGCCCGAATACATGGGCTGCCGAAGCCGACTCCATGAGGTCTGCCTGCATTTCGAGGAACATTTTCTGGGTGAAATCAAGTGTCTGCGTGCGTGCCCACATCGCCGCCATCGGTATATCTGCCTTACACTTGGGTGCCAGTCCGTCGCCGACAAACGGGCGACTGTTTTCCATGGCTTCAAAGTAAGTGGTGAGACCCTGCTCATGGGCTATGCGCCCGACCTGACCATAGAGATTGTCGGTGATGAGCTCGCCCAGCGTCAGGCGCCAGTCGTCGAGAAACCTGTCCGACGCCTCTGCCGACCCGATTATCTCGCCTGCCAGTGCCGGAAGGTAGGGCAGCAGGTCATATCCACGCCTGCTCCTGAACTCCTCACGCATGTGGCGGGTCCAGGTGGCATATCCCGCTTCATAACTGTCTATGAGTAGACCGTTGACCACGCGCCCTATCATGCTGTCGCCCACCACGCGGCGGTAGGTGTCTATGTATGCCTCCATGTAGCGGCGCACGGCGGTCGAGTCGAGTTTGTCTACCTCCAGTCCGGTCGCTTCGGGCGACGCCGGATGGTTGGTCTTGCCCGTCAGCGAGTAGCCGAAGCGGTATATTCGCCATCGTCCCTCGGGAGCCTGCCAGCTGAGCCGCCCCTGAGCGTCCATATATCGGGTGAGGTCGATGACGCTGTCCAGCCCCGTGGCATGGCTGCCGGCGTGGGTGGGGTAGTCGATGAGGCGCAGCGGACCTCCAAAGCCAGCCTTTTCCTCGCTGTGGTTGACGCGACTCTCTGTGCTGAGCGTAAACTCGCTGATTGTCGCCGGTCGGGCATTGGGCTGGTAGACCAGACGGAAATATCGTGCCTCGGTAGGTGGCAGAGAGAGGGTGAGGCGGGGCGTGGCGCCGTTGGGCACGTTGCATACGCACCGCCACTCACGGCCGTCGTCGCTGGCTTCGAGGTATTTGGTGGGGTTGTTGGGGTATTTCTCCCATGCGCCCAGCAGATGCGAGTCGGCTATGGTCATCGACCTGATGGTGCGGGGTCTGTCCAGTTCCACTTGTATCCATGCCCTCTTCTTCCGCGGCCCTATTGCGAAGGTGTGGGTGAAGTCGCCGTCGTAGAGGTGGCTGCCGTTGATGCTGCCTTCCGATGTGGTGATGCGCTTTACCATGCTTGCCATCCCCACGGCATCGTCTGCCACCGGCACGGCGATGACATACAGGTCTTTATAATATGGTGTCTGCTTTACGCCCTTGCCCTTGTTGCGATAATTCTGGTATTCTCCGCTGTGGGTGTAGGGTGCGGGCAGCGCCATGCTCGTGAGGGTGCCGCCGTTGATGACGGTGTCGCGCCACTCTATGCGTTTCATGGCGTCGTCGGGCGTTACCCACGGACCTCCGGTGTTGCTCCAGCCGGGTGCCGAGGGCAACACGATGTCTATGCCGAGCGAGTCTGCCAGACCTACAGCCAGTCTCAGACAGTCGTTCCACTCGGGTGTCATGTATTTCACGCGTTGCGGCACTATCTGTGGTGTGTTCAGTCCGGCGTCGAAGAGGTGTACACCGCTGATACCCACACGGTGCATCCACTCGAGGTCCTTGCGGATGCCGTCGGGGGTGATGTTGCCGTTCAGCCAGTGCCACCACACCTGAGGGCGAGCCTCATGTGGAGGGTCCAAAAAACCCGATTTCATCGAACTTGTCTGCCCCTGTACGAGCAGTGAGCCACACAGTGCCAGCAGAGTCATTGCAGAGCGTATCATTCCAATTATTAGGGTTTGTATGGTATATGTCTATTGCTTTCAGGCATAAAAAGATATGCAATATTACCAATAAAAACCAAGATACGCAAGAAAAGACGGCAAAAGTTGTTGTTTATCTGCGTCTTGCCGTTCTCTTTGTGCGCTTGGGAGTGGCTTTGGGACGGGGCTCCATGCTCGGCACATCGCGCGTGATGGCGGCTCTGACGATGCGCACATCGGTGAGCGGACGGTCATTGGCGTCGCGCTCCACCGCCTGTATCTTCTCGACCACATCCATGCCCTCTGTCACCTCGCCAAACACCGTATAGGCACCGTCGAGATGGGGTGTGCCGCCCAGGGTGGTATAGACGCGCTCCATCTCAGGACTCATGGTGATGCTGTCGCCGAAAAGCTGTCGAAGGTTCTGCCGTCCGCGCTCCAGGGTGGTCTCGTCGCACACCTTGCCATAGACGATATAGAACTGGGTGCTGCTCGAGCGTCGCTCGGGGTTGGTCTTGTCGCCCTCGCGGGCAGCCGCCAGTGCGCCGCGCTTGTGGAAAATCTGCGGCAGCCGTATCTCGGCGGGCAGGGTATAGTCGAGCGAGGTGTTGCCCAGCAGTTCGCCAGCGGGGGCATGCTTGCTGCGCGGATCGCCCGCCTGTATCATGAAGTCGGGGATGACGCGGTGGAAGAGCAGCGAGTCGTAGAAGTGGTGGGTACGGATGAGCTTGAGAAAGTTGTCACGGTGCTGCGGCGTCTCATTATAGAGCTGCAGACGGATGTTGCCCATAGTGGTCTCGATGAGCACTTCGGGGCGCTGCGCCGTAGCGGGCGCTGTCTGCGCCTTGGCGCCGAGGGCTGCCATGAGCAGCGCCAGGGTAGAGATGAGGGTCTTCTTCATATCAGTAGTTGTGCGGTTATCGTTTGTTTTCGTCCATTTTATCGCCGTCGATGCGCTCGAGACACCAGAGGAAGGCGTCGGCCATGCGCTGGTCTTCGTGGTCGAAGTGGCCGCCCTTGTTCCATGCGAGCGTGGTGCTGCCGGCGCCCAACTGTGCCTTGAGCCGCTCGTGGTGGCGGCGTATGCAGTCGCCCACGGCAGCCATGCGCTGGTTGCGGGCATGCTCTTCGCGGTCGCCCAGGCTCATGTATACCTTGCGTGCCATGCTGGGGTGGCTGTCGGCATAGTTGTCCCAGTTCTTTATCCACACCGAGGGCGAGGCTGCCGCCACTGCGTCGAAGAGAGGACACTCCGATGCCGCCCAGAGGCTGAAGAGTCCGCCCAGAGAGTAGCCTCCGAGGATACAGGGCAGCTGTCCATACCTATTATATATATAGGGCAGCAACTGGCGGGTCACATAGTCGAGCGTATCTATGGCGTGACGCCCCACCTCGGGGTCTCTCGCCACCGCCTCGTCGGCCCAGGGCATGAGGGAGAGTGCCCACTGCTGCAGGTCGATGCCCACAAAGACAAAGCCCATCTGGGAGCCTTGCTCTATGAGGCTCAGCTCGCTGTCTATGGTCTTGTGCTCGTGGCGGGCGGTCAGCTGTATGAGCACCGCCTTGGGTGTGCCTGCCGTGTGGATGAGACAGGGCTGGCTGTCGATGTCCAATGCTTTCATTTCGGTCCTTTTCTATATAAACGACGAAAGGGTTGGAAATATTATGTGCGACTGCCAAAAAACATTCTTGCCCAATGTGGCTATAGTCATGTGCTGTGACTTTCCTATGTATACGACTGTTCAAAGTATCGCATTGCTCAATCAAAACGCGATGAAAAC
>OHKI01000490.1_pt1 | contig 16210 bp, 17 predicted proteins | sample 1568771 | NCBI WGS metagenome assembly OHKI01 (sample SAMEA3879540, study PRJEB24766) | human gut metagenome | biome: human-associated habitat; feature: feces | place: USA | collected 1985/1987 | reverse complement strand
AACCCTAAGGCTGACCTATAGGATAACATCCGTTTTTACATTCCGAGCTTGCTCGGGTCGAAGCCCATACGGCGCATCTTTTTCTTTGAGCCTTTGCCGTTGAACTGCTTGAAGAGCTTCTGCATCTGCTTGTGCTGGTTGAGAAGCCTGTTGACATCCTCGACCTTCTGTCCGCTGCCCGCAGCGATACGCCTTTTGCGGGAGGGGTTAATTATGTCGGGATTCTCACGCTCCTTCGGGGTCATCGAGCGGATGAGCGCCTGGAGACGGTCGAACTGCTTCTCGTCAACGTCCACGCCCTGGAGCTTCTTGCCCATACCCGGGAGCATTGCGAGCGTGTCCTGAATCGAGCCCATCTTGCGAAGCTGGGTTATCTGATCGAGCAGGTCGTTGAGGTCGAACTTGTTCTTTCTTATCTTCTCCTCGAGCTCCGCCGCCTTTTTCTCGTCAATAGCGGTCTCCGCCTTCTCGATAAGCGAGAGGACATCGCCCATGCCGAGGATTCTCGAAGCCATGCGGTCGGGGTGGAAGGTGTCGAGATCGCCGAGCTTTTCGCCGACGCCGACGAACTTTATCGGCTTGCCCGTGACAGCGCGCGCGGAGAGCGCCGCACCGCCTCTGGTGTCGCCGTCGAGCTTTGTCAGGATAAGTCCGTCAATGCCGAGCGTCTCGTTGAAAGTCGAGGCAACATTGACCGCATCCTGACCGGTCATCGCGTCGACCACGAGAAGAATCTCGTGCGGGCGGACTTCCGACTTGATGCGCTTGAGCTCATCCATGAGCTGCTCATCTATATGCAAGCGGCCTGCGGTATCGATGAGGACATAGTCGTTGCCCTCGTCCCTTGCAAGCGCGACCGCCTGTTTGGCTGTTTCAACCGGATCCTGCGTACCCTTTTCAAAGACCGGTACGCCGACCTTTTCGCCGAGCACCTGAAGCTGTTTGATAGCCGCGGGACGATAGATATCGCACGCGACGAGCATCGGTCTGCTGCCGCGGTTCTTGAGCATGAGCGCAAGCTTTGCGCAGTGCGTTGTTTTACCTGCGCCCTGAAGACCGCAGAGCATTATCACTGTCGGCGGATGCGGAGCAGTGGCAAGGCGGGTCTTCGTGCCGCCCATGAGGTCGATAAGCTCTTCGTTGACTATCTTTATGACCATCTGCGCGGGAGTAAGGCTCTCCATAACATCCGCGCCGATAGCTCTCTCGGTGACCTTGGCGGTGAAATCCTTGGCTACCTTGTAGCTGACGTCCGCCTCAAGCAGAGCCATACGCACATCACGCATCGCCGCGCGGACATCCGCCTCGTTGAGGCTGCCCTTGCTTTTAAGACGCTTGAACGCCGCTTCAAGGCGTTCCGAAAGACCTTCAAATGCCAATGTTTTCACCTCTGTATAAAAAGTAAGTAGTTTTTATATTACCGTTTCAAGCCGAACCATGCGGACGGTGTCAACGCAGCCCCGGCGGATTTTTCCGCATCACATCACTCAGTCGAGGACTGTGCTGATTTCGCGGGCGGATGATATCCGCCCCTACAGTTGTGACTGAATTCGTAGGTTCTCACAACGCAGCTATGGCAAACTTTTTCCGCATCACATCACTCAATCGAGGACTGAGAAAAATTGTTCAGGACAAGGCGCAGGGTTCCGGGCGTGAGGGCGCGTACTTTGTGTACGCAACCGAGCGAACGGGTTCCTGCAACGCGGTCATGGGCGATTTTTCCGCAGTCCGATCACTCCATGAGAGACATGGCGATGGCTTTAATCTTCACGGTATAATCATTCACTTCGCGCGACAGGCTGTGGTTGAGATTGTAGTCCCCTATCTCGCCGGCGCAGTCGATGATTTCAGTGAGTCCGCTGCGTATCTCGTCAAATTTCGAGGCAAGCTTGAGCTTCGACTCCATATCGAAAAGCTGGGCTTCGGCGCGCTTTATCGCATCGCGCACGCCCTGGCGGGTTATCCCCTCGTTTTCCGCGATCTCGGAGAGCGACAGGTCGTCGTTGTAGTAATAGCCCAGAAAGTCGCGCTGTTTTTCAGTCAGCATATCGCCGTAAAGGTCAAGCAAAACAGCTATTTCCAAATTCTTTGCCACTTTATTTTCTCCCCCTTTTCATCATGATCGCGTAAATGTCAAACCCCTCTGTAAAGTCAAAACGCTTTACAGGGGGTTATTATACTAAAAATATCGTCGGCTGTCAAGCACATTTTTTCGCCGAAACCGAACTTTTTTCAACATTCCGGATGTGGAAAAGCGGCGGAAAAGCAAGATTGGTTTTTTATCATCAACCGCTTGTGTTTCGAGCGGCAAAAGACAACAAAATGTGCCGTTATGCGCCCGCAGGCATGTGGAAAACAGTGTGGAAAACTTTTTTCGCGTCACTTGAGCACGACTATTGTCACGCCGTCCTCGCCCTCGCCGTAAACGCCGAGCCTGAAGCTCTTGACATACGGCGACTTGCGCAGATATTGGTTGACGGCGCTCCTGAGCGCACCGGTGCCCTTGCCGTGGACAATGGTGAACTCGCCGAGACCCATACGGAGCATATAGTCAATATATCTGTCGAGCTCCATGATGCAGTCGTCAACGGTCAGCCCGCGGACATCGAGCCGCGCGGAGGCATCCATGTTCATCTTGCTCTCAACTCCCGTGCGGCGGGCGCCGGAGTTCGGGCTGCGCTTTTTCGGCGCGTTCTCGATAAGGCGCAGGTTTTTGAGCTTTACACGCGTCTTTGCCGCGCCTGCGAGGACTTCGACATTTCCGTTTCTGTCAACGGGCGAAAGCACTGTCGCCTCCTTGCCGAGATCGGCTATCAGAACGGTATCGCCCTTTTTGAGCTCGCGCGGGAGAACATAGCCGTCGTTCTCAACGCCCATGGCGACCACAGGGTCGACCGCCTCGTCTATCGCCCCGAGGCCCTTTCTGACTGCGGCACGTGCGCGGCGCGCGAGGTCTGCGGCATCTTTTGTCTTCTCTTTTTCTTTTTTGAGCCTGTCGAGCTCGTCGAGCAGAGCGTAGCTCTCGCGCTTCGCCTGCTGGGTCAGCTTCGTCGCCTGTGCCTTGGCTTTCTCTATCTCCGCCTCGCGCAGGGAATCGACTTCGGCGAGCCGCTTTTCGGCTTTCTCCAGCTCGGCGTGCGCCTTTGCGGTCAGCTCCTTGGCACGCTCGTGCTCCTCCTCCATGCGGCGGCGGTTCTCTTCGAGCTTGTCAACGACATCTTCAAATCGGACATTCTCGTTGTTGACGAGCTCTTTCGCCCTGTCCACAACGCGCATGTCCATGCCCAAGCGCTCGCATATTGCAAGCGCGTTCGAGCGTCCGGGAACGCCGATAAGCAGTCGGTAGGTCGGGCTGAGAGTCGCAACATTGAACTCGCAGCAGCCGTTTTCGACGCGCGGAGTCTCGAGGGCATAAGCCTTGAGCTCGGCATAGTGCGTTGTCGCGGCGATCTTCGCACCCTTGAAATGCAGGTCTTCGAGCACCGCCATTGCAAGAGCCGCGCCCTCGACGGGATCTGTGCCCGCTCCGAGCTCGTCTATGAGCACAAGGCTGCGGTCGCCCGCCTGACCCATGATATCTATAATATTCGTCATATGCGCCGAGAAGGTCGAGAGCGACTGCTCTATCGACTGTTCGTCGCCGATGTCCGCGAGGACTTCGCTGAATACGGAGAGTCTGCTTCTGTCGCCCGCAGGAATCATAAGTCCGCACATCGCCATGAGCGTGAAAAGACCGACTGTCTTTATCGAGACGGTCTTGCCGCCCGTGTTCGGACCGGTTATAACGAGCGTGTCAAAGTCCGTACCGAGTCTTATATCAACAGGGACTACTTTGTTTTTGTCAATGAGCGGATGGCGGGCGGCGCGCAGCTCTATCTCGCCATCGGAGTTCAATAGCGGCACCGTCGCGCCTATCGAATAGGCATACTGCGCCTTTGCAAAAATCACATTGAGCTCAACGGCGCACTCATAGCTGTTTTTTATACCCTGCTCAAACTCGCCGACCATTGCGGAGAGGGCCGCCAATATGCGCTCTATCTCGTCCTGCTCCTTTGAGCGCAGAACCTTTATCTCGTTATTTGCCTCGACTACCGGCATCGGCTCGATAAAAACGGTTGCGCCCGATGAGGAGGTATCGTGTACAAGTCCCTGCACATCGCCGCGGTGCTCCGCCTTGACGGGCACGACATAGCGGCCGTTGCGCTGGGTTATGATATTCTCCTGCATGAACTTCGAGTAGTGCGCGGAGTGGGTCATCTTGTCGAGCTGGTCACGAACTTTCGACTCCTGCACGCGAATCTTGCGCCTTATTTCAAAGAGCTCGGGCGAGGCGCTGTCCGCAATCTCCTCCTCGGAGATTATGGCGGAGGTTATCTTAGTTTCGAGATATTTGTTCGGCTGAAGAGCCGAGAAAAGCGGATCGAGAACGGTCTCGACTCCCGCGTTCGTGCTGCGCCACTGGGCGAGAGCACGCACGGTTCTGAGCACCTCGGCAACATCGAGCAGTTCGCGCATGGAGAGCGTGCTGCCCGCGCCGGCTCGCGCTGCGGCGTTATTGACATTGCGAAGCCCGCCGAAGGACGGACCGCCGAAGCGCGCAAGGAGCATATGCGCGTCGCGCGTCTGATTCATCTGCGCCTGCGCGAGATCAATATCGCTCTCCGGGCGGAGGCTCAGCGCAAGTTCGCGCGCGTCGGGGCACGCCGTGAACTGCGCGAGGCGCTCCAATATTTTATCAAATTCCAAAGCCGTTAAATGGCGGTTCATATTCTGAGACATTGTTATTCCTCTCGTTTAAATTACTGCTTATAAATATAAAGTTATCACATCTGTGCCGCCATGTAAAGCAAAAAGAAAAAAATAAGGCCGACCATTTGCGGCAAAATTTGCGGCAAAAAATAAAAAGGCCACAATCTGCGTTTTCGGACGCAAACTGTAACCTTCAACATTTTTGCTCTTTGGTCTGCGCTGAATGCGGCAGCCGTAGACAGCTTTATCAGTCGCTCGTGTAAGGAAGAAGAGCAACGTGACGGGCACGCTTAATAGCGGTGGTAAGCTCTCTCTGGTGAGCGGCGCAGTTGCCGGTGACTCTTCTGGGAAGAATCTTCGCTCTGTCAGAGATATACTTATGAAGTTTGGCTGTGTCCTTGTAATCTATGCACTCAACCTTGTCGACACAGAAAGCGCAAACCTTCTTGCGGCCCTTGCGGTTGGGTCTTCTGTCGTTTTTCTCATATGCCATGATGTTAACCTCCTCTTTGGCTAAGGTGGAAGCCGAAAGCCGCCTTGCGGCTCGGGGCTATTCGTTCGGCGTCAGACGCCGTGTTCAAGTTTTTCTCAGAACGGGAGATCGTCGCTTATCGGGATCTCCTCAAAATCGTCCGCTCCGCCTGTGGCGAAGGACGCTGCGGGCTGAACGCGCGCGGGCTGCTCATTCTGGCGGGCACCCGTGCCGGTCTCTGCCTTTGATCCGCAGAAGCTGACTTCCTCGGCAACTATCTCAAACGCAGTGCGCTTGTTGCCATTCTTGTCCTCGTAGTTGCGCTGCTGGATACTTCCGCGAACAGCGATCATCGATCCTCTGTGGAAGTAGCGGGAGACGAACTCTGCAGTCTGTCTCCAGGCGACAACGTTGATGAAATCGGTCTGCTTCTCTTCACCCTGTCTCTGGAAGCGGCGATCGACCGCAACGGAGAAAGTGGTGACTGCGACGCCGGAAGCGGTGGTACGCAGCTCGGGATCGGCAGTGAGTCTGCCCATAATTATTGCAACGTTAAGCATCTTTGTTTCCTCACTTTCTGACAACGAGTGAGCGGAGAACGCCGTCGGTTATACCGGCGATACGGTAGAACTCCTCGGGGAACTCAGGTGCAGCGCTGAAATTGAACAGAGCGTAGAATCCCTCGGGCTCATCGTCGATAGCGTAAGCGAGCTTGCGCTTGCCCCACTCATCAATGCTGTCCAGAGTGCCGTTCTGCTCGATGAGAGCCTTGAACTTCTCGATGAGAGCGGGAACGCCCTCCTCACCGTTCTTGACGGAGAAAACCATCATTGCTTCATAGCTGTTGTTTGCTGACATTCTTAAAGCACCTCCTTCTGGTCTTTTGGCTGCGGTTCGTCCGCAGCAAGGATTAGCCGCCTTTTTCCTGCGGCAATTAGTTATTTTAACAGTGTTTAGCACTTTTGTCAACATATTTTTTTACATGAGTAAAATCGCGCTAACTCTTGTCAATCAGGCATATTAGTGGTAATATTTATATGAATCAGAAACGAACGCAGGTGATTTTCATGACAAGCCCGGCAACCGGAAGGCCCGCGCACAACAGGCGCACGGCATACACAAAAACGGCAATACGCCGCACCTTCTTCGAACTGCTTGAAGAAAAGGACTTCGACAAGATCAGCGTGCGAGAGATATGTCAGCGCGCAGACATCAACAGAAGCACCTTCTACCGCCACTATGACGACATCAACGCGCTGATGAAGAGCATCGAGGCTGAGTTCGTCTCCGATATCGATAATCAGATCGAGAGAATGGATCCCGAGGTTTTCGATGCAGTATTGGTCGGTCTGTTTGATATTGTCAGGGATAATTCCGACCTGTGCTGCTACATGATGAGATGCGGCCCGCGAAAGGGCTTCATCAATTCATTGTTCGTCAAGAACTATGACAGGACACAGGTAAAGTGGAAGAAGTTTTTCCCCGAGATCACGGATAAGCAGTTCCGCTGGATGTATATAATGTTCTTCAACGGCATCGTCAGCGTTATTGCAGAGTGGATAAACTCCGACTTCCGCGAAGATCCATCGACTATCGTCTCTTTCACCACAAGCATATATTTCAACGGCTTCAGAAAATATTTCTAAACTGTTTATAATTTTTGGCGACACAAATCACTTTTTGTGTCGCTTTTTGCACATGCTTCCAGATACTGTTCCTTGTTTTTAAGTTTGAGGACAATATATACTTTTATTAATGCGGCATAACCGCTAAAATGAAAGGAGTCCTCAGAATGAGACAGTCACTCACAGTCAGAAGAGCCGAGCACTTCGGCATAAACAGGAAGATAATCGCAAACATGACCGCGCAGAGCTGGCACGACATTCCCCATGTCGTTGTTACAAACGAGCCTGAGGCGTCCGAATTTCTGAAAGTTTTCAAAGAAATCAACGAAGGGCGCGCAAAAGAAGATAAGATCACGCTCAACGCAGTTATATTAAAAGTAATAACAGAGGCGCTCAAGAAGTGCCCCGCGATGAATGCACATATCGATTTCAAACCCCGCCTTGTCCGCGGATGCGTGACGGAGTTCGACGAAATAAATATCTCGATGCCCATGCTTCTCGACTCAGGTGAGATGATGACAGTAAATCTGCACAACATGCAGGACAAGAACCTCAGGGATATCAGAGATACGCTCGCCGATGTTCAACGCAGAGCGAAAAATTCAAACATGTCGCAGGTCATGTACGACGTCTCGCTCAACGACACGCTGCAGGGGCTTGCAAAAGGCAAATTGGTTCAGACGATATCCCGCCTCATCGGCTCAAAGACCGGAAAGTACAAAGTAAAAACCCTCTCCGGCAAGAGCAAGAAAGAATATTATGATATACCCGAGTACGACAGGCTCACAAAATACGACATTGAGCAGGGCACGATAACCGTATCGAACCTCGGTTCGCTCTACAAGGACTGGGACGGCATCTGCGCACTGCTTGAGATAATACCGCCGCAGGTCGCCGCGATAGGCGTCGGCGCTCCGCGCGACATGGCGATTGCAAACCCCGACGGCACGGTAACGGTCGGCAAGAAGCTCGTTTTCACCGTCGTTTTCGACCACCGCGCGCTCGACATGGGCGACGTAGTCCCCTTCCTGAAGTCTATAGATGAGACTTTCAAGCACCCGGAAGTTATCAAGGAGTGGGTATAATCCCCGCCCAGCAGAATAAATGGCAATGAATCAGGAAAAGCGATATGTAAAGTATATTGGCTTTACATATTGCTTTTCTGTTATATCAGTCTAAGTAATACGGCGCTTTTGTGCAAAGGTCAATATTTTCAATGTCTTTTGAGCCGCTGCCGTTTAAGTCGAAATACTATTACGCCGAACTGTAAAGTTATATCCCTTTACGCCAAAAATCACAAAACCGACCCGAAAAATTATATCCTCGGGTCGGTTTTATTATAAAATTCAGGCTATCTCTATCTCAAACGAAACCGTCAGCGACTTCTCTGCGCCGTTGCCGCCGTTCCATTTGAAAGTCGAGGTTCCCGCGCATTTTCCCGCGCCGTAGGGCACTGCGTCGGCGGTGCTGCTCATGCCGGAGTTCATCTCGGCGGCGACGAGATACATATCCTGAACATAGCTCTCCCCGCTCTTGACGATAAATCGGCGCGTGGCGTCCTCGGTCATTTCTACGGGATAATCTTTGTCGTAGAACGCTTTTCCGTCCTGCGTCAGAATTTTTGTGCGTATCTCATAGTGCTGCTGATTATATATCGGGAGCGTTGAAATTATATCTTTTCCGCTGTTGTTCGTGACGGTCGCCGTGATATGCACTTCGCCGCCCGATTTGACTTTCGGATTTTCGATATAAACTTTCAGCGTCACTCCGTCGAGAGTTTTTTCGATTGTCTGCGGAGCTGAACTTATTTTGGCTGTACTTTCTGCCGTGGTGTTCTCCGGAACGGTTGTTCCCGCCGTCTCCGCGTCTCCGTTTCGGCACGCCGAAAAGCTCGTTATGAGCAGAACCGATATTAATATAGAAAGTATTGTTTTTTTCATAGTTTTCGCCTCCGGGCTTGATATTTATTCCGCGCCCTGTTCCCTTTGAAGATTGCGTTCAATCGGCTATAGGCATCCCTCCGTATATCTCTTTTTATTTAATATTATCAGACATTATTGTCAATGTCAACTTTCCGTCCACGATCTACTTTTCTTTTAAACAGTGCCGCCGTTGGCGGCATAGGGTTGTCGAGGTCTCCAACCCCTACAAATTATAATAAAAAGCAAAACACCCGAAGCTGTTTTCACAACTCCGGGTGCTCTCGCGTATTCATTTAGTTGACTTTCATCTCAGTTATCTTCACTCCGGGCTCGATAACATCGATGCACTTGACCGGGCACGCCTCGTGGCACTTGCCGCAGCCGACGCACTTGTCGTAATCGACCTTCGCGCAGAAGTTTTCGACCGTGACCGCGCCGTATTCGCAGGTCTTGACGCACTTCATGCAGCCAATGCAGCCCGCCTTGCACTCTTTTCTGGTCTGGGCGCCCTTGTCATGGTTCTTGCACATGACGGCGGCCTTTGCCTCGTGCAGGGGCATAAGATCGATAATGCCCTTGGGGCAGGTGTTGACGCACATCTTGCAGGCGTGGCACGCGAGCGGATTTATTCTCGCAACGCCCTCGCAGATATGAATTGCGTCATAGGGACATACCTCAACGCAGTCGCCGAAGCCGATGCAGCCGTAGACGCACTCTTTCGGTCCTCCGAAAAGCTGAGTTGCCATTTTGCAGCTCTTGACTCCGACATAGTTGAGCTTCGTGTCCGTGTTGTGAATATTGCCCTGGCAGAGGACAACGGCAGTCATGGGGACAACATCCCCAGCCGCGAGTCCGGTTATTTTTGCAATAGCTTTGCTGACCTCCGCGCCGCCGGGCATGCAGCGTCCGGTGTCGATGGTCTTGCCCTGAGAGAGAGCTGACGCATAGCCGGAGCAGCCGGAGAAGCCGCACGCGCCGCAGTTTGCGCCGGGCAGCGCCGCCTGAATCTCCTCAGCCTTTTCGTCGACCGGAACAGCCATGACCTTTGACGCAACGGCGAGACCGAGACCGGCTATAAGTCCGATGACGGAGACGATGACAACCGCAATTATAATAAGATGCATATTATCCCGTCCTTTCTCAACCGAATATGCCGTCGACAACGCCCGAGAATCCGAGGAAGGAGACCGAGGTGAGCGATGCGGCAATGAGCGTTATGGGCAGACCCTGAAGGAATTTCGGCACGTCGCAGCTCTCGAGGCGCTCTCTGACGCCCGCGAACATGACCATGGCGAGCATGAAGCCGAGACCGCCGCCGAGCGAACGCATCATCGACTGGCCGAAATTGTAGTTATTCTCAACGTTTATAAGCACGACGCCGAGCACCGCGCAGTTCGTTGTTATCAGCGGAAGATAGATGCCAAGCGCGTTATAAAGCGCGGGCATATACTTCTTGAGGATTATCTCGACGAGCTGAACGAGAGCCGCTATGACAAGAATAAATACTATCGTCTGGAGATATTCGAGGTCATTGGGCACGAGCAGCTTCGCGTTGATGGGATATGTAACGGCAGTCGAGAGCAGCATGACGAATATAACGGCGGCACTCATTCCGACTGCGGTGTTGAGCTTCTTCGACACGCCGAGGAACGGGCAGATGCCGAGGAACTTTGCGAGAATGAAGTTCTCCGTAAGGATACCGGTAAGCAGTATTGAAAGCATTATTTTCATTTGCCTGCCGCCTCCTTTCCGTCCTTTTTGTTTTCAACTTCGCCGCGAAGAGAGCAGGAAGCCGCCATCGGGCAAGCCTCGCAGCCCTTGAGCTCCGCCTTTGAAAGACCCTTCTTGTCGGCAAGCTTGTTGGCGCACGCCATGAGTATGCCGAAGACGAAGAAGCCTCCGGGAGGCAGGATGAATATCAGCATGGGGCTGACGGAAGCCGGGATTATCTGAAGTCCGGCGATAGCGCCCGTGCCGAGCAGCTCTCTGACTGCGCCCATGAGGAGCAACGCTGCGGTGAAGCCGACGCCCATGCCGAGACCGTCAACGGCGGAAGCCGCAACGGAGTTCTTGCAGGCGAACGCCTCGGCTCTGCCGAGGATGATGCAGTTGACGACTATCAGTGGCAGGTAAACGCCGAGCTGAGCGTCGATCTGCGGAACGAACGCCTTGACGAGCATCTGGACTATTGTAACGAACGAAGCGATTATAACTATATAAGCGGGGATTCTGACCTTCTGGGGAATCACCTTTTTGAGCGCCGAAATGGCGATGTTCGAGCACACAAGGACTATCGAAGCTGCGACGCCCATGCCCAGCGCACTCTCGACCGAGGTCGAAACCGCGAGCGTCGGGCAGGTGCCGAGCACCAGACGGAGAACGGGGTTCTCAACGAGAATGCCCTTGGTAAACTCCTGAAAAAGACTCTTTTTCTTTGCCATTTTTTACTCCGCCCCCTTTAAATTGGAATCATAGTAGCTCAGCGCCTCATTGACTGCCGCCGTGACGGCTTTCGAGGTTATCGTAGCGCCGGTGAGCGCCTGGATCTCGTTGCCGGAGGCACTGTTTTTGTTGACTGCAATATCCTTGACCTTTCCCTTGAACTGGTCGAGGAAGCTGGCATTCTGGGCTTTCATGCCGAGACCGGCGGTCTCGTTGAGTTCGAGCGGCGAAATGCCGGTGACTGCGCCGCTTTTGTCGATGCCGGTCATTATCTTCACATCTCCGCCGTAGCCCTTGGAAACGGTGACAAAGACATAGCCGACTTCGTTGCCGCTTGCATCCTTGCCGACAGCGTAAGTGCCGCTGCCGCCCTTCATCTCCTGCGTTTCGCCGAACTGAGTCGCGGCGGGCAGGACTTTCTGCCTTGTTTCGACCTCGGTCTGCGCCGAGAGCTCCGCTATCTTCGGAGCCGTGACTTTATTTGTAACGGCGAGAAGAGTCGTGGCGACGAGGCATATCAGAAAGAGCGCTACAGTCGGGATGGCAAATTCCTTGAAATTCTTCATGCCTTCTCAGCCCCTTTCTTCTTTTTTTCCTTGACCGTGCCGAAAGGCTTCGGGGTGGTCAGATGCTCTATATGGGGAACGAGTATGTTCATAAGGATTATTGAGAACGAGACGCCCTCGGGCAGCGAGCCGAAGAGCCTGATGAACGAGGTCAGCAGACCGCAGCCGATGCCGAAGATTATTCTGCCCTTGAGATTGATAGGCGAGGTGGTGTAGTCGGTAGCCATGAAGAACGCGCCGAGCATGAGTCCGCCGCTGAGCAGCTGATAGGCGACAAAAGTGAAACTGCCCTTGCCGGCTATGAGCATTATAACGGCTACAGTGCCGATGAACGACAGCGGAATTGCGGGAGAGATTATCTTTCTTATCATCAGATAAACTCCGCCGATTATCAGCGCCACTGCGCAGGTCTCGCCGAGGCTGCCGCCGCGGATGCCGATGAGCATATCAACAAGGCTCGGCAGTCCGTCGGAGAGCTCGCCGCCCTTTGTCATCATGGTTAAAGGCGTTGCGGTGGTGACCGCTTCGGCGCCCTTGTCGAGCCACAAGAGGGGCTTTATCCATGTTGTCATGGCGGTCGGGAACGAGACCATGAGAATGATTCTTCCGGTTATCGCGGGGTTGACGAAGTTCTGGCCGATTCCGCCGAAGAGCTGTTTTACAACAACTATCGCGATGACGGAACCTATCGCCGCCTGCCACAGCGGAATCGACACGGGCAGGTTAAACGCGAGCAGAAGTCCGGTGACGACCGCGCTCAGATCACCGAGCGTGTTGCTGCGCTTCATGATTTTGCGCGACAGATACTCGGAGAGCATGCATGTGCCTATCGTTACAAGGCAGATGAGCAGGACGCGCGGACCGAAGAGCCAGACGGATGCCGCAAGGGCGGGAATCAGCGCGATAATAACATTGAGCATTATTCCGCTGACTGTCTGAGCCGAGCGCACATGGGGAGATGCGCTGACTGTTAGTTTCTTTTCAGGCATTTCAGGCATTTTTGCTCTTCTCCTCTCTCAGCATCTGTTTTGCAAGGCGCATATACTGGACAAGCGGCTTTGCCGCAGGACATGAATAAGCGCATGAGCCGCACTCCATGCAGACCATGGCGCCGGATTTTTCAAGCCTGTCTATATCCTTCGCCTTTATATAGCGTTCAACAAGCGTGGGCATAAGGCTCAGCGGACATGCCGCCGCACATCTGCCGCAGCGGATGCAGTCGCGCTCTTTCTTGACCTTTGACGCATCGTCGGCAAAGGCGAGAATGGCGTTGTTCTGCTTGAGAACGGGAATATCCGTGTTGACAACGGCAAGTCCCATCATCGGGCCGCCGGTTATTATCTTACCGGGTTCGGCTTTGAAGCCGCCGCAGAAGTCGATTATCTCGCCGACGTTCATGCCGATTGGCACGCGGACGTTCTTCGGGTCGGCTATCGCGGAGCCGTCAACGGTCAGCGAGCGGCTGACGAGCGGCTTGCCGCTCTTGAGATATCTTGCTATAAATGCGACGGAGGCAACGTTCATAACAACGCAGCCGACATCGGCGGGCAGCTTTCCGGGCGGAACCTTTCTGCCCGTGGCGGAGAGCACCATCATCTTCTCTGCGCCCTGGGGATACTTCGACTTGAGCGTCATGAGACGCACCACGTTATCCTCCGCAACGTCTCTGTCCGCTATAGCCTTGAGCACTTTGAAAGCTTCGGGCTTGTTGTCCTCTGCGGCGATAACGACGCGCTTGAAACCGAGTATCTCTTTCAAAGTATAGATGCTCGAGAGGATGTCCCACGAATTTTCAAGGCACTCGCGGTAGTCAACGGTTATGTAGGGTTCGCACTCCGCGGCGTTGACTATGAGTGTGTCAACATTCTTGTCGGGCGGGATACGCAGCTTGACATGCGTGGGGAAGCCCGCTCCGCCGAGTCCGACAAGACCGGAATCCCTGACGGCGCGAAGGAAGCTCTCCTTGCCCGTCACCTTCGGCGGCTCAAGACCGTCGAAAAGGCGCATCTCGCCGTCGGACTCTATCTCCACCGCCTGAGTGATAACGCCGTTTGCAAGCGTCGCCTGCTTGACTGCGCTGACAGTGCCGGAGATCGAGGCGTGGATCGGCGCGCTGAGGAATTTGTCGCTGTCGCCCACTATCTGTCCGACCGAAACTTTGTCGCCCGCTTTTACAGTGGGTGTGCACGGTACACCGATATGCTGCTGCATGGGCAGGAGCACTTTTTCGGGGACTGGAATTCTTACGACTTCACAGTCTGCGGTGTTCTTGTTGTGGTTGACATGCACGCCGCCGCGTACCTGCTTGACAGCTTTGAGAACACCGTCGAGTTTAACCGAGCTCATTTCTTCAACTCCTTATGATTAATTATTACTTCTTTATTATAAACCGCGTCTGTTTTTCGAGCGCCGGCATGACTACGCGCAGCACCGTTCCAGTAACAGCTCCGGTTATAAGCGAAAATATCAGCAGTGCCGGCGCATAGCCGAGCACGGCTCCCGTCCCCGTGAGCACCGCCGCGGCGGCGAGCTGACCTGCGTTATGGCATACGGCGGCGATTATCGACGCGCCGAGCAGACCGAAGGGATCGGATTTTATTTTTGTTGCCGCCCACATCGCGATGGTGCTGAGCACTCCTCCCGCGAGGCTCATAAAAAACGCCGTCGCGCCGCGTGTCATCAGCGCAAAGAGCGCCTTGAACACGGTTATGCACATCGCCTGCGGCAGTCCGAGAGTAAGAACAGTGAACATCGTCACTATATTTGAAAACCCCGGCTTCGCTCCCGGCGGCAGAAACGGCAGAGAGGGAATCAGATTTTCAAGAAACGAGAGCGCGATCGCCTGGGCGCAAAGGATACCTAAAAGAGCGGTCTTTCTCGCTTTCATGGGCATATCCTCCCGGTCAGAGCATCGTGCCGCTTCTCCGAGCCCTCGAGCCTTATCACGATTCCTGCGGGCAGGCACGCGGCGGTGTCGCCCGGGCGGGTGAGCTTTCCGGACTTCACGCAGAGCTTGTCGCGGCATTCGGCGCTTTCAAACCAGACAGCGCCGTCCTTTATTTTTATCACGACCTTGGGGTCGGTGTCGGGTGTTATTGTCATATCAGCGCTCTTGTCGAGCGTTACGCGGCGATATACTTCGCCGCCCGCATAGATGACCGCCTCGGTTTTTCCGTTCGACGGCAAAAATCGCCATATCAGAAGAGCCGCGCCGACGCAGAGTACGACCGCTATCAATGCGATATCGGCTTTTTTTACGAATCTGCGCTGCATCTGTCTCCCCCGTTATAAAAGTTTGAATCCGTCCTTTTCAAGTTTGAAGCTGTCCGCGAGAGAGCCAGTGACCCTGACGCTCCTGTCATTGAACACGAACACAGCCTGCGCACCGTATTTTTCAAGCAGCGGCAGCGATTTCTCGTAGCCGAGCACGAAGCACGCAGTCGAAAGCGCGTCGGACATAAAGCCGTCGCTGCAAACGACCGTCACGCTGACAAGTCCGCTCTCTGCGGGATAACCCGTTTTCGGGTCGAGTATATGGTGATAGCGCTCGCCGTCGCGGTCAAAATACCGCTCATAGCTGCCGGAGGTCGAAACACAGGTCGCGGGCAGAGTCAAAACCGCAAAGCTCTCGGTCGAGCTCTCCGAAAAAGGATCTCTTATACCGACAGTGAATTTTTCTCCCTCGCCGTAGAGAAGTATGCTCCCGCCGACGGAGACGACCGCGCGCTTTATTTTTGAATTTTCGAGCACTCCGCGCACCTCGTCGCAGGCGATGCCTTTGCCGACCGATCCGAGGTCTAGCACCGTACCCGACGGTATTTTTATGCCGTTCTCGTTTATCTCTATGGCGGAACCGGTGCCGTTGAGCGCCGAGTTTATTTCATCCTTGTCGGGCACTCTCTCATTGCCCGTGCCGAATCCCCAAAGGTCGCTGAGTCTGCCGAGCAGAGGGTCGAACGCGCCGCCGCTCGACTTTCTCAGCTCTTCGCACTTCGAGAGTATATCCTCCATCTTCTTTTCGGGGTCGTTTATCTTCCCGTTCGCAGAAGACGAAAAGAGAGTTATCTTAATGCTCTGTCCCGCCGCGTCGTTTATCTCGCTGACGGCGGATGTTTCGATATGGCGCGAGAGGAGCTTGTTTTCGAGCTCCGATATGCAGTCAAAAACCGCCTTGCCGACCTTTTTCGCGTCTTTTCCCTCGATGTCCGCGCTGACGGCGGTGTTCATCATCGCAGACGAAGACGAGAACTCACGGCTTTGCTTTATGCCGTCGTATGCCACGAGACCGATCAAAACGGCAGCCGCCGCGCACAAGAGCGCGACAATCAGCTTTTTCGAGCTTTTTTTCATCGGTCTCCCTCCGCAGTCAAGACTTCCATATACCTATAACATATATATTTTACATTGTTTTTCTTCAAACTTCAAGGACTTAAA
>OHKI01000482.1_pt1 | contig 16404 bp, 8 predicted proteins | sample 1568771 | NCBI WGS metagenome assembly OHKI01 (sample SAMEA3879540, study PRJEB24766) | human gut metagenome | biome: human-associated habitat; feature: feces | place: USA | collected 1985/1987 | reverse complement strand
TTTGGCTCTTCTTAAGTCTTTATTTCCACTCATAGTCGTATATTTTTTAGATTATTATTGTTGTTCGTCATCATTCGTAGGGAACTCCATCAGGTATGCCTTGATGAAATCATCTATCTTGCCGTCCATCACGCCATCTACATCCGATGTCTGATAGTTGGTACGGTGGTCTTTCACACGACGGTCGTCGAAGACATAACTTCTAATCTGGCTTCCCCACTCTATCTTCTTCTTACCAGCCTCAATCTTAGCCTTGGCCTCCAGACGCTTCTTCATGGCGCGGTCGTAGAGTTGGCTCTTCAAGAGCAACAATGCCTTGGCACGATTCTTTGGCTGGTCACGGGTCTCGGTATTCTCGATGAGGATTTCTTCTTCCTCGCCGGTATCAGGGTCGGTATACCAATAACGCAGACGGACACCGGATTCAACCTTATTCACATTCTGACCACCGGCACCACTCGAACGGAAGGTATCCCAGGAGAGCTTGGCCGGGTCAACATACACCTCGATGGTATCATCTACCAGCGGAGTTACGAAGACACTGGCGAAACTGGTCATTCGCTTGCCCTGGGCATTGAAAGGAGAAACACGCACCAGTCGGTGCACACCGTTCTCGCTCTTCAGATAGCCATAAGCATACTCGCCGCCCTCAATGGTCATGGTCACGCTCTTGATACCAGCCTCATCGCCTTCCTGCATATCGGTGATGGTTACCTTATAGCCATGAGCCTCAGCCCAGCGCATATACATACGCATCAGCATCTGTGCCCAGTCCTGGCTCTCGGTACCACCGGCACCGGAATTAATCTTGAGCACGCAGTCCATCGGGTCTTCCTTCTGGCGAAGCATGTTCTTCAACTCCAGGTCTTCGATGGCTTTGATGGCCTTGGCATAATCGGCATCCACCTCTTCCTCGGTTACCATTTCATCTTTATAGAAGTCGAAGGCAAGCTGCAGTTCATCGGCATAAAGACGTACAGTCTTATAACCGTCGAGCCATTTCTGGATACCTTTCACCTTCTTCATCTGCTCCTGTGCATACTTCGGGTCTTCCCAGAAGTCAGGAGCCTGGGTGCGGAGCTGCTCCTCTTCAAATTCTACTTTCTTCTGGTCTATATTGAGATAGTGATGCAGAGCGTCAGCTCTGTCCATCACATCCTTCAACTGGTCAGCTGTAATCATTAACTCTTAACTTTAAACTTTAAACTTTATGATTACTCCTCATACATCTTGTCAATCTCCGCCTTGTAGTTCTTGTTGATGATAGGGCGGCGAATCTTCAAGGTATTGGTCAACTCACCCGACTCCATAGAGAAGTGGTGAGCCAGGAGGGTAATGCGCTTAATCTGCTCATAATAAGCCAGATGCTGCTGGAGAATCTGGATACGGTCCATCAGCATCTTCTGCACCTTCTCGTTAGCACACAAATCTTCACGGCAGGTGAAGGCGATATGATGCTCACGTGCCCAGTCCTCCACGAGACGGAACTCTGGAACAACGAGGGCTGATACGAACTTGCGCTGGTCGGCAATCACAGCCACCTGATCGATAAACTTGTCTACCAGGAGCAACGATTCTACCTGCTGCGGAGCGATATATTTACCGTTGGATGTCTTGAACAGGTCCTTGATACGCTCGGTGAGATAAAGCTCGCCATCCTTCAAGTAGCCGGCATCACCGGTATGGAAGAATCCGTCCTTGTCGAATGCCTTGGCATTGGTGGTATCACGATGATAATATCCCGGAGTGATGGTAGGACCCTTGAGGAGCACCTCATTATCCTCACCTATCTTTACCTGAATGCAGGAGATAGGGCGACCCACAGAACCCAGACTGCGTTTCTTGTCAGAATGATCGCAAGATACGGTGGCAAGACTCTCGGTCAGACCATAACCCACCACCATATTGATACCGATGGCATGTACAAACTCCTCTACTTCCGGACTTACATAAGCACCCGCTGTAGGGAAGATATTCGGTTTTTCCAAGCCCAACTGCTTGCGAACCATGCTCAGAACGGTCTTGTTGATAATCTGATATTCCAACTCCAATGTCAGAGGAGGGCGCTTGCAGTTTGCCAGATATTCTATATTCCGCTTCTTTCCTACCGCCAAGGCATGGTAGAAGAGTTTCTTCTGGATAGGACCGGCATCATCCATCTTAGCCTTTACGGCGATATAAACCTTCTCCCAGAAACGTGGCACACTACACATACAGGTAGGATGCATCTCTCTCATACTCTCCTGAATTTCATGAGGATAAGTATTGATGATGAGTTCGGCACCTTCGCTCAAGCAGAGGTAAGACCAGGCACGTTCAAAGATATGGGTGAATGGAAGGAAATCGATGACGCGGTCCTTGTCGGTAACAGGCACGCATTCGTCGTTTGCCTTCAATCCTGCATAATACTGACCATAGGTCAGCATCACGCCCTTGCTATCTCCAGTTGTTCCACTGGTATAGAGGATATTAACCAAATCATCCATACTTGCCTGCTTGTAGAGTTCCTCTACTTCTGTCTGACGAGGAAGATTCTCACCCAACTTCAGGAAGTCCTTGAAATAGAGGGCTGCAGGATCGTGTGTACTGATGCGCACGCTGGAATCGAAGATAATGATACGTTCCAGAGAAGGACAGAGGGCAAAGATACGGTGAGCCTTGTCATACTGCTCCTGTTCGCCAACAAAGAGGAAGCGAATCTGCGCATCATTAATCATATATTGAATCTGCTGCTCGCTGCTGTTGGCATAGAAAGGCACAGAGGTAACTCTGATACCGTACGCACCGAAGTCGGTGTACAGATAATGCACACAGTTCTGCGAGAAGACAGCGATTTTGTCAAGAGGTTTAGCCCCAAGATTCAGGAGGGCATTGCTCACTTGTTTCACTCTTAAGGAAAAGAGGTTGAATGAAACCGATTGCCACTGGTCGCTGCCAAACTTTCTGAAAGTTAAAGCAGTTTTCTCTCCCCATTTCTTGGCGAGATTATGTACCAGTACCGAAAGATGACTATTAATCTGCATAAGCTTATATTTATATTCTGATGCAAAGATAATAGAATTTGTTAAGAACACAAAATAAAAAGATATTTTTTCCACTTTATCTGCTCTTTTTTTCGTATCTTTGCCCCAAAATCAAAAAATAGGGAGATTATGATGACACAAGAAGAATATGTAAGCGATGCCGTGGATTTGCTGAAAAAGCTCATCGCCACCCCATCTGTAAGCAGAAACGAGAAGGAGGCTGCCGACATCATGGAGCAGACCATCCGCAAATATGGTTTCGAACCTCATCGTGAGGCGAACAACATCTGGATTATCGACCCTCATTACGATGAGAGCCGACCTACCCTGCTGCTCAACGCTCACATCGATACCGTGAAGCCTGTGGCTTCATGGACACGCAACCCGTTTTCACCGGATGTAGAAGAGGGTGTACTTTACGGTTTGGGCAGCAACGATTGCGGCGGCGGACTCTGTTCGCTCCTCCAGCTATTCAGAATGCTGACCGCAAAGCCTCAGCAGTATAATCTTATCTATCTGGCATCCGCCGAAGAAGAGGTGTCGGGAAAGGATGGCATTACCCGTGCCCTGCCTTTGCTTCCGCATATCGACCTTGCCATCGTAGGTGAACCTACCGGCATGAACCCGGCTGTTGCCGAAAAGGGACTGATGGTGCTGGATGTGATTGCTCACGGAAAGAGCGGTCATGCTGCCCGCAACGAGGGAGTAAACGCTATCTACGAGGCATTGGATGATATGCGATGGATTCGTGACTATAAGTTTGAGAAGGTAAGCGAGTTCCTGGGACCTACCAAGATGACGCTTACCGTAGTGAATGCCGGAACCCAGCATAATGTGATTCCGGATAAGTGTACTATGCTTGTGGATATCCGCACCAACGAGTTTTACGACAACGAGGAGGTTTACGAGTTTATCTGCCAGCACCTGAAGAGCGAGGTGAAGGCCCACAGTTTCCGTCTGAAGTCATCCCGCATCGACCCGGCGCATCCTCTTATCAGGAAATGTGTAGCCATGGGCATGAAGCCATTCGGCAGTCCTACCCTCAGCGACCAGGCTCTGATGCACTTCCCTTCGTTCAAACTGGGTCCGGGCGAATCCTCCCGCTCCCATTCAGCCGATGAATTTATCAAAATAAGCGAGATTTCGGATGCAGTAGCTAAATACCGGAAACTCTTGGATGGAGCCAGCATCTGAAAGAGACATTCGTAATCTACATCTCCGCTTTCAGCAGCTTTATCTCCTCTGCCGTCAGCCCCGTCATATCCATGATAGACGCTTCATCCATACCCTTTGCCAGCATCTTTCTGGCAATCTCAAGGCTTCGCAGGTTCATGCCTTCAGCTCTGCCTTCTTCTCTGCCTTTCTTCATGCCTATTTCTATACCTTCACGCTTTGCAGTGTCTACGGAATTCTTGATGTCGCGATATGCCATCTTGCTGGTCTCGTACTCCCTCATTTCCTGCGGAGTAAACTTGGCTATCTCGGCTTCCTCAAAGAGGCGGTCGAAAACCTTGTCGCATAATTCTTTAGGACGCTGGGTAAGCTTATAGAGGTTCTTCAGTGCATAGAGCCACTTCTCGTAGAGCGTATCCAGTTCTTCCAGGGGTTTGTTGAACTTGGAAATCTCTACATAAATATATTCGAGTTTGTCGTAAAATACTTTGTGGGTAGCTGTGTCGCACAACTGTACATGATGGCGGATTTTCTCCTTGTCGAATGCGTCCTCGTTCATGCTGAAGTTGAGCAGGGCTACGGTATAGACATGATTGAGTTTGAAATCCCATTCATTCCCCTTAGGGGCCTGCTCGCGAATCGGGAAAGTGGAGTAGAAAAGGGCACGATCCTTGAAATACGTCTGGTAGGCATTCTGCATTTCTACGATGAACTTCTCGCCGTTTTCGCCCTCACAATATACATCAAAGATGGCTCTGCGGTCGGTATAGACATCTCCCACATGCTCCGGGTTCAGATACGATACGTCCTTCACAACCTGTCTGCCATTAAACAAGCTGTTGAGGAAGCAAATGAGCAAATCCTTGTTCATTGCTGTTCCGAAAATTCGCTTGAAACCGAAGTCGGTCAGCAAGCTGATGTATCTTTCTTCTACCTGCTTCATAATCATCTGTATTAAAAATCCATGCCGCAAAGTTACGACTTTATTTTCAAACCCGCAAGAGATTTCAGTGAAAAGTTTATGAAAAAGTAAGAGAATGGTGAGTGTTGAATGTTGAATGGTGAGTGTTGAATGTTGAGTGTTGAATGTTGAGTGTTGAATGTTGAGTGTTGAATGTTGAGTGAGGCTTGCGCCCTTGAGGCCCATGTTAAGTGTCCGTTAGGCAACTCAACATTCAACATTCAACATTATTCAATATTCAACATTCAACATTATTCAATTATGCTTTTATCGTTCTTCACATCATCGAGCGAGATGCCGAGGCAGTGGCAGAAGATAGCCTCACGTGCATAGAGACCGTTCTGAGCCTGCTGGATGAAGTATGCATGTGGATCATCATCTACATCGTAAGCAATCTCGTTCACGCGTGGCAGCGGATGCATGATCTTCATGTTCTCCTTCGCCTTGCAGAGCATGTCGCGCTTCAGGATATACACGTTCTTTACGCGCTCATACTCCATCAGGTCGCTGAAACGCTCCTTCTGTACACGGGTCATGTAGAGGATGTCGGCACCTGCAATCACATCTTCGTTGAAGTCCTCGTGCTCAACATATTTGATGTTGTGCTCCTTGCAGTAGAGTTTATACTCTTCTGGCATGGCGAGTTCCTTAGGTGCGATGAAATGGAAAGTAGGATTGAAGTGGCGCATAGCTGTGATAAGTGAGTGAACGGTGCGGCCATATTTGAGGTCACCCACAAGATAGATGTTCAAGTTCTCCAGGGTGCCCTGGGTCTTGTAGATAGAGTAGAGGTCGAGCAGGCACTGTGAAGGGTGCATGTGAGCGCCGTCGCCTGCATTTACGATAGGCACTGGTGCTACCTCACTGGCATACTGGGCTGCTCCCTCGATGAAATGGCGCATGGCGATAACATCGGCATAGTTGCTTACCATCAGGATGGTATCCTTGAGGGTCTCACCCTTGGTGGTACTGGATGTCTTGGCATCAGAGAAACCAATGACACGGGCACCAAGACGGTTGGCAGCGGTTTGGAAACTGAGTTGGGTACGAGTAGATGGCTCGAAGAAAAGGGTCGCTACGACCTTTCCCTTCAACAACTCCCTGTTCGGGTGCTTTTCGAACTCTTGCGCCATTTCCAGGAGGTACATGATTTTCTCCTTGGAAAGGTCTGCAATGGTCACAAAATTATGTTTTTCCATTTGAAATTTGATTGAATGTTCTAAAATCGCCCACAAAGTTACATAAAAAATCTGATTTATGTGCGATAAGTCAAAACTTTTATGTAATTTTGCACAAATATTTAAAGAAATAGCGATTTATACATATTTTATGGGCTGTTTTCGGCACTGGAATACTCATGGTAATTCTTGCCTTTGTTGCCATCTGGTTTGGAATGATTGGCTACATGCCCGACATCGAGGATCTGCAGAATCCTATCAACAGATTTGCCACCCAGGTTTACTCTGCCGATGGCAAGGTGCTTGGTACGTGGAACCTGAACAAGGAGAACCGTATCGTGATTCCTTACAAGAAAATGTCACCTTATTTAATAAAGGCACTGGTAGCTACTGAGGATGAGCGATTCTATGAGCATTCAGGTATCGACTTCCGTGCACTGGGACGTGCCATCGTCAAGCGTGGTATCCTGGGACAGACTAATGCGGGTGGTGGAAGTACCATCACGCAGCAGCTCGCCAAACAGCTTTATTCTGAGAAGGCAGGCAGTACGATGGAACGATTGTTGCAGAAGCCGATAGAGTGGGTGATTGCGGTGAAGCTGGAACGCTATTATACCAAAGAGGAGATTCTTGCTCTCTATCTCAATTACTTCGATTTCCTGCACAATGCTGTAGGAATCAAGACGGCGGCCAATACCTATTTTAATAAGGAACCGAAGAATCTGACCCTCTGTGAGTCGGCAACGCTCATCGGACTGTGCAAGAATCCGTCGCTCTTCAATCCGGTTCGCTATCCGGAGAGAGCGAGGGAGCGCAGAAATGTGGTTCTTTCGCAGATGGTGAAGGCGGGATATCTGAGCCGGAGCGAGTATAGCCAGTATGCTGCTGAGCCGCTGACACTCAATTTCCACCGTACCGACCATAAGGATGGTTCGGCTACTTATTTGCGTGAGTTCCTTCGCCAGTATATGATGGCTAAGCGTCCGGAGCGTAGTGATTATCCATCCTGGAACCGTGCCCAGTTTGTGGTGGATTCTATCCAGTGGGAGAATGATCCGCTCTATGGATGGTGCAACAAAAACTATAAGAAGGATGGTTCGCCATATAATGTATACAGTGATGGACTGAAGGTGTTTACAACTATCGATAGCCGTATACAGCAGTATGCGGAAGAGGCTATGTATCAGCATGTAGCCCGCTATCTGCAGCCTCGCTTCAGTGCAGAGATAGCCCGCAAACCAAGCTCGCCATACAGCGATAAGCTGACACCGCAACAGATTAAGAGTATACTGAACCGCAGTATCACCCAGAGTGAGCGTTACCGTACGATGAAGGCTGCGGGATATTCTGAGGATGAAATCAAGGCGGCATTCCGCAAGAAGCAGGAGATGACCGTATTTACCTATCATGGTGATATTGATACGCTGATGAGTCCGCTCGATTCTATCCGTTATTACAAGAGTTTTCTGCGTAGCGGTTTTATGAGCATGGATCCTAAGACGGGTGCTGTGAAGGCGTATGTGGGTGGATTGGATTATACTCATTTCATGTATGATATGGTGAGTCTGGGACGCCGGCAGGTGGGTTCTACCATCAAGCCATTCCTTTACAGTCTGGCGATGTCTAACGGCTTCCAGCCTTGCGATCTGGCGCCTAACCGTCAGCGGACCTATATGGTGGCAGGTCGTCCGTGGACACCTCGCAATGCCAACCATTCACGTGCCGGACAGATGGTACCGCTGAGTTGGGGATTGGCGCAGAGTAGCAACTGGGTGAGTGCTTATCTGATGAGTAAGCTCAATCCGCAGCAGTTCGTACAGATGTTGCGCGACTTCGGCATCAACAGCCCTGATATCCATGCATCCATGAGTCTCTGTCTGGGACCATGTGAGGTAAGTGTCAGCGAGATGGTGAGCGCTTATACCGTATTTGCCAACCACGGCATCCGTACGGCTCCCATGTTTGTGAGCCGTATCGAGGATAATGAAGGTAATACGATTGCTACCTTCCAGCCACGTATGAACGAGGTGATCAGTGCCGATAATGCCATGAAGATGCTCACCATGCTGATGGGCGTTGTGGATAATGGTACGGCAGGAAGACTGCGCTACCGTTATAACCTGGAAGGACAGATTGGCGCCAAGACCGGTACTACCAATAACAACAGCGACGGTTGGTTTATCGGCTTTACTCCACAACTCGTAAGTGGCTGCTGGGTAGGTGGTGAGGAGCGTGATATCCACTTCGATTCCATGAGTATGGGTCAGGGTGCTACCATGGCTTTGCCTATCTGGGCGATATTCATGAAGAAGGTTTATGCCGACCCGTCGCTGGGTATCAGTCCTGCTATCAAGTTCGATTTGCCGGAAGACTACAATCCTTGTTCCCGCAAGGCAGCCGAACAGGATGACTTTGAGGAAGTAGGAGGTGGCAGCATCGACGAAGTTTTCGAATAAAAACCAAGGCATTCGCCATTTTTGCATGTATTTATTTTAAATAGTGCAAAAATGGCGAATGTTATTTGTTTATATGCATTTTTTTTTGTATTTTTGCAATGAAAAGTTTGATGATTATCATCATTCTATTAACATTTTATATAGTTGGCTTATGAAAAGAAACATTTTATCACTTCTGATAGCCCTCTTTGCTATGATGCAGGTAGCGGCTCAGACATACGACAACTTGTGGAAGCAAGCTGAAATCAATGCTCAGAAGGACCAGCCTAAGAGCGAAATCGCGGTGATGAAGAAAATCATCGCCAAGGCCTCGGCTGCCAAAGACTACGGGCAGCTGCTGGCGGCTGAGACAAGAGAGATGACACTCTGGAATGAGATTTCGGCTGACTCGCTGACACCTAACGTGAAGCGGATGGAAGCAGAGGTGCTGAAGGTGAAAGACCCGGCATTGAAGGCGGTGAGATATGCCGTGCTGGGCAAGGTGTACCGTGATATGAACGAAAAGAAAAGCCAGGAGTTCTTCAAGAAGGCCTTGGGACAGCCTGAACTTCTTGCCCGACATACATCTGCAGAGTATGTTCCATTGACGCTGAAGGGCGTGGATGGCAGTTCCTTTAACAACGATCTGCTGCATCTCATCGGATTCGAGGCAGACAGCAAGGAGGCGTATCTGCAGCTGTACACCTATTATAATAAGGTGGGCAATCGGGGTGCGGCTTGTCTCTGTGCCTATAAGCTCATCGAGAAATACCGCCAGGACGACGTGAGAGAGGTGAAGAAATCGAAGTATCTGCAGACCATCGACTCGCTCATCCAGATTTATCAGGATATTCCGGAGGCAGGCGAACTTGCCGTGGAGCATTTCCGCTTCATGGAAGGTGCTACCGATGCCAAACCGCAGGATAAGCTCAACTATATCAACTATGCGCTGAGCCGCTGGGGGGGATGGTCGAGAATGAACGAACTGAGAAATGCGCAGAAGCGACTTACCGAACCGATGTTCCGGGTGAAGGATATGCCGCAGGTGTTGCGACCAGGGGAGAAGGTTTGGGTGCAGCTGGATGTGCGTAATCTCCAGAACCTGAAAATCAGCATCTCCCGCCTCAATATTACGGCAGATAACGATTATAATGCGCAGGATGAGGCTACCTATAAGATGCTCCTGAAGAAGACTACGAAGCTGCATCAGAAGGATTTTAGCCGCGACTACTACGGTCGGCCGGATTATGAAACGGTGAAGGATTCCATCGAAATCGGTGGCAATCTGCCACTGGGTGCCTATCTGATGGAGGTGACTTCGGATAATACCGGCATCGCTCCGCAGCGAGAACTCTTCTATGTCAGCAATCTGGCGGTGATGATCCAGCAGTTGCCTGATGACAAACATCGCTATGTAGTGGTGAATGCTACCGATGGACAGCCTGTACCGGGTGCGAAAATCATGCTCTATGACAGGGATTATGATGTGAAGACGGGCAAGTGGAAGAGACTGGTTCATGCTCGCTTGACTACCGATGAGAACGGCGAGGCTTACTTCAAGAATGTGGATGGAAACGTCTTGATTTCCACCAGCAATGACAAGTTTACGCCTGCCAAGGATATCTATCTTTCTCGCACCCGCTATTACGAACAGAAGGATGACAAGATTAAACATCAGCTGTTTACCGACCGCAGCATCTATCGCCCGGGTCAGACCGTGCATGCCTCAGCCATTTCCTACATCGTGAAGAAGGGCTTGGATGCCAGTGTGCCTGGCAAGAGCATGGAACTGAATTTTATCCTGCGAGATGCTAACGGGAAGCAGGTGGCTGAGCAGAAGGCTACTACCGATGAATACGGTACGGCTTCCGTAGATTTCGAATTGCCGAAGGAGGGACAGACGGGACTGTATTTCATCTCCGTGAATGGAACGGTAACAAAATATGTAAGAGTGGAGGAATACAAGCGTCCAACCTTCGAGATTACCTTCCCGAAGGTGAATGAGAAATATAACTGGGGCGATACTGTAGTGGTGAAGGCTACAGCCAAGACCTACTCTGGTGTGCCTGTGCAGAGTGCCAAGGTGGAGTATCAGGTGACTCGCAGAAACCAGCTTTGGTGGTGGGGCGCAGGCTCTGCCGGACAGTTGGTAAAGACAGACAGTTGCGTGACTCGTGAGGACGGAACCTTCGACGTAGAGATTCCGCTGGAGGCTTCCTTGTCAGGAAAAGACGAAGCTGAAATGAGTGATTTCATGCGCATCGCCCGTTTCTTCAACTTCGAGGTCTCAGCAATCGTTACCGACATCAGCGGCGAGAGCCACGAGGGTGTGATGAGTCTGCCTCTGGGCACCAAGCCAACCATCCTCACGGTGAATCTTCCTAAGCGTATCGAAACAGACAGTCTGAAGACGGTGACCTTCGCTTACCGCAATGCCAGTGGTATGCCGATTTCTAGTAGGTTGAAATATCGCATTGATAAGGGCGAATGGAAGGATGCCGAGGCGAATGCACCGGTTTCTATCAAGGAATATGCTTCTTCCTCTGCCTCTTCTTCCCTCGTTTGGAAATCTGGCGTTCATCAGTTGGAGGCAATCTGCGGACAGGATACCCTGCAGCAGAAGTTCACGCTCTTCAGCATGAAGGATACCCATCCGGTGGAGCCAACTACCGAATGGTATTATCAGACGGCGAAGACTTTCCCTCGTGATGGCAAGCCGGTCTATATCCAGGTGGGCTCTTCGGAGAACGGAGCGCACATCGTATATTCCATCATCGCCGGCAACAAACTGCTGGAGAAAGGCGCCTGGGAGTTGGGCGACAGCATCGTGACTCTGCCTTTCACCTACAAGGAGGAATATGCGTCGGGCATCGTACTGAACTATAGTTTCGTGAAGCAAGGTAAGTGCTATACCCGAATGATGAGCATCGCCCGTCCTTTGCCTGAGAAGAAACTGAATATCGCCTGGAAGACCTTCCGCAACCGTCTGACCCCTGGACAGAAGGAGGAGTGGACGCTGAAGATTACCACCCCTGACGGCAAGCCAGCCAAGGCGCAGCTGATGAGCGTACTCTATGACAAGTCGCTCGACCAGATAGCCCCGCATTCCTGGAAAATGTCGCTCGGATTCAGCCAATGGTTGCCAAGTTGCTACTGGACGAGTAATCTGTGGTATTATACGATGGATTTATTGGGTGTTTATCCTACTAAATATTTTGACCAGAAACAACTGGATGTAGATAAGTTTGATGGCAAATTCTTTAGCTATTATGCCTATATGCAAGCGGTGGAGCTGAGCAAGTTGGAACGTTCTTCTGGCGGAACCGTTGAGTCTGTTCGTATACAAAAAGACGAGGTGGTTCGAGAAGAAGCGAAAGGCATCTGGATTCGCAGCTCTAAAATGACCCGTGTCGGAGCGGCTGCTCCATCTGCCAACAAGGTTTTTGATGTAGTAGAGGAGATGCCGCAGTTTGCCGGTGGTTCTGGCTCAGATGCAAGACAATTCCTCGACAAGGTGCAGGTGCGTGAGAATATGAACGAGACCGCCTTCTTCTATCCTGCCTTGGAGAGCGACAACAATGGCAACGTAGCCATCAGGTTTACCCTGCCGGAGAGCGTGACTACCTGGAAGTTCATGGGCTTGGCTCATGACAAGGAGATGCGCAACGGTTTGCTGGTGGATGAGGCTGTGGCTCAGAAGACCGTGATGGTGCAGCCTAACATGCCTCGCTTCCTGCGTGAGGGCGATAAGAGCACCATCGTGGTGAAACTCTTCAATACTTCCGACAAGAAGGTGAGCGGCAACGCCCGTATGCAGATTCTCGCCCCGGAGACCAACAAGGTGGTTTGGCAGAAGACGCAGAACTACAGCATCGATGCCGAGGGCTCTGCTACCATCTCCTTTGATGTCCAGGGACTGAAAGAAGGCGTATATATTAATAAGGTGGTGGCTGCCGGTAATGGCTACAGCGATGGTGAACAGCACTATCTGCCGGTTTTGAGCAACCGTGAACTCGTGGTGAACACCCTGCCTATCACCCTGCATCAGAAGGGTGAGCAGAGCTTCGACCTGAGCAAACTCTTTCTGAACAAGGAGGGCAAGCAGGCGAAGGGCGCTGAAGAGGCAATGGTAACCATCGAGTACACCAATAACCCAAGTTGGCTGATGGTGAAGGCGCTGCCAGCCATCAGTAATCCGGATGAGGAGGACGCCATCTCGCTGATGTCTGCCATCTATGCCAATACTATCACAAACCATGTACAGAAGCATCTCTCGCTGGAAAATCTCACTCAGGAGAGCATCCGCCTGCAGAATCAGGTGGAGAAGCTGAAGAAGTTGCAGAACCCTGACGGTTCCTTCTCCTGGTGGAAGGGAATGAAGGGCAGCAGATATATGACAACGTCGGTAGCCGAAATGATGGTTCGATTGAATGCCATCGCAGGTGTGCAGAAATCAACCGCTCGGATGCTGACTTCCGCCATCGATTATCTCTCCTGGCAGACAGCACAGGAAGTAAGAGAAATGAAGAAGCAGGAGGAGAAAAAGCAGAAGGTGAATCCTAGCGAACAGGCGCTTCATTATCTCTACATCCTTTCGGTGGATGGCAGAAAGATGAAGCAGAATCTGGAGCAGGATAAGGCTTATCTCCTGGACAAGATGTCGAAGATGACCGGTGATTTCTCCATCTATGGCAAGGCGCGTGCTGCCGTGGTACTCGCCAGAAACAGCCAGCAGAATGCTGCTTACCGCGAGAAGGCAGGCGAATATCTGCAGAGCGTGAACGAATATGCCGTTTACCGCGAGGAGATGGGCCGCTACTACGATACCCGCAAGGCACTCTACAGCTGGAGAAACTATAAGATTCCTACCCAGGTATCTGTGATAGAGGCGATGCAGATGCTGAAGCCGAACGACACGCAGACCATCGAGGAACTGCAGCGCTGGCTCCTGATGTCGAAACGCACCCAGGTTTGGGATACGCCAGTGAACACCGTGGATGCCGTCTACGCCTTTATGAAGGGCAATGAGAGCAACTGGAGCCGGAAGGCTGAGAATGCCGTGCTGAAACTGGACGGCAAGCTGCTGCCGATGCCGCAGGATTCCACTACTTTGGACTATGTGAAGGCTGAAAGACCGGGCAAGGCATCTAAGCTGAGCATCGACAAAAAGAGCGATTATACCAGCTGGGGAGCTGTCTATGCAGAGTTTAAGCAGCCTATCAGCGAAATCGGTTCCATGGAGTCGGGCATCAAGGTGCGCCGTGTCATCGTTCCAGCCGAATCTGAGAGCAAGGGCAATGCGCAGGTAGGCGAGAAGGTGAAGGTAACGCTCATCATCACCGCCGACCGCGACTACGACTTTGTGCAGATTACGGATAAGCGTGCGGCATGCCTGGAGCCGGTTAACCAGTTGAGCGGTTATCAGTGGAGCATAGGCTGCTATGTTTCTCCAAGAGACCATGCAACAAATTTCTATTTCGATCGTTTATCTAAAGGTAAGCACATCGTAGAAATGGAGTATTACGTGGATAGAAAGGGCGACTATCAGAGCGGAACTTGCATCGCTGAGTGTACCTACAGTCCGGAATTTGGTGGTCGCACAGAGACCTATGAATTGAAAGTTAATAATTGATAGTTAAAAGTTTATAGATTGATAATTTAAAATAGAATAGTATGAAACGGATGAATATATGGATGCTCTCAGCGCTGTTGGCGCTGCCTGCATCAGCACAGAAGATTACAACCCAGCACGAGGTGGTAGACTGCGGACAGGTGGTGTTCTACAAGCCTGTAACTGCCGAATTCGTGCTGAAGAATGACGGGCACAAGCCGTTGGTTATCAACAATGTATTGAAAAGCTGCGGATGTACGGAGGTAGATTATCCGAAGACGAGCATAGCTGCCGGCGAAAGTTTCGTCATCAAGGCGGTATACGATGCCAAGCAGATGGGTACTTTCACCAAGCAGGTTTGCCTCTATACCAATGCGGATGAAGAGCCGTTCATCCTCTCTATGAGGGGAAGGGTAGTGGGCAGCGTAGTAGATTTCGCTGGTTCTTACGATGAGATGCTGGGTGTCATCAAGAGTGATGCCCAGGAGGTGGAGTTTGATGACGTGAACCGTGGCGACCGTCCGGTTCAGCGCATTCATATCTTCAATCCTACCGACGAAGTGCTGGAGCCGGTAGTGATGCATCTGCCATCCTATCTTCATGCTTTCGTATCGCCTTCCAAGGTGGCTCCGCGTCATTCTGCCGAAATCAGTTTCGTGCTGGATTCCAAGAAACTGCGCGACCTGGGCTTGAACCAGACATCGGTTTATCTCGGTGAGCGTCCTGGCGATAAGATTGCGCCTGAGAAGGAAATCGTGGTATCAGCCGTTCTTCTTCCTGGTTTCGAAAACATGACTCCAGCCAAGAAGGCACTGGCTCCGAAGATAGAGATGTCTGCCACCGATCTCAATCTGGGTAGTTTCAATGGAAAGAAGAAGCTGAAGGGTGAGATTCTGATTACCAATAAGGGTAAGTCGGAACTGGATATCCGCAGCATGCAGATGTTTACGATGGGCTTGCAGGTGAAACTGAAGAAGAGTAAGATTCAGCCAGGAGAGACCGTTAAGATGAAGGTGACGGCTGTGGCTGCCGACTTGAAGAAATCGCGTGTCAGACACCCTCGTATCCTCATAATTACGAATGACCCTGACCATGCTAAGGTGGTGGTGAAGATTTATGTACAATGATTTAAAAATGAATATCGTGCAGATAGAAATAGATAACGGCAGTGGGTTCTGCTTTGGCGTAACCACTGCCATCAAGAAAGCTGAAGAGGAGTTGGCTAAGGGCGGTAAACTTTACTGCCTGGGCGATATTGTGCATAATGGTATGGAGGTGGAGCGCCTGCATGAAGCGGGACTCATCACGATAGACCATGAGCAGATGGAGGAACTGCAGGGCGTAAAGGTCTTGCTCCGTGCTCATGGTGAACCGCCTGAAACTTATGCCCTTGCTGAGCGAAATAACATTGAAATCATCGATGCTACCTGTCCTGTGGTGCTCCAGTTGCAGCGCCGCATCAAGAAGCAGTATGTCAACAATCCGGAGGCACAGATCGTGATTTTCGGCAAGAACGGGCATGCTGAGGTGCTCGGACTGGTGGGGCAGACGGAGAGTCATGCCATCGTGGTAGAGAAGTTTGAGGATGTGAAGCAGCTGAAGGAAACCGGTCAGCTGGATTTCTCTAAAGATATCTATCTTTACTCCCAGACTACCAAGAGTCTCGATGAGTTCCACCGCATCATCGAATATTGCCAGGAGCATATTGTTGAGGGCGCTGTCTTCAAGAGTTTCGATACCATCTGCCGTCAGGTGGCTAACCGCATGCCTAACATCGCTGCCTTTGCCAGCAAGCATGATGTCATCCTCTTTGTGAGTGGCAGAAAGAGTTCGAACGGCAAGGTGCTTTTCAAGGAATGCAAGAGCGTGAATGCCAACAGCTACCAGATAGAAAGTGCTGACGAAATAGATATGAACTGGTTCAAGGATGTGGAAACGGTAGGTATCTGTGGTGCTACCAGTACGCCGAAGTGGCTGATGGAAGAGTGCAAGGATAAGATTATCAAGGAAAACTCTGCTCTTT
>OHKI01000476.1_pt1 | contig 16555 bp, 18 predicted proteins | sample 1568771 | NCBI WGS metagenome assembly OHKI01 (sample SAMEA3879540, study PRJEB24766) | human gut metagenome | biome: human-associated habitat; feature: feces | place: USA | collected 1985/1987 | reverse complement strand
TTTTATCATGTTCTCTCTCCTGTTCTCCAGTATATCCACGCCACTTTCGTGTTTATTTCGTCGTTTACGTTGCCGCCGGCATCGCATATATCTTTGAGCCGCTCCAGCGCGGCGGCGCACAGCGCCCAGTGCCGCGGCTGCCGCTGGAACAGATACGCCGACTGCACCAGAAGCGCCATGGCAGCGGCGGCAGCAGGCCGGAAGCGCGGCTTTTTATACAGGCGGGTGGTACAGAACGCGGTGTTGGCGCAGAAGATGAGAATGGCGGCGGCGGTATGGCGCAGACCCGCCTGAAAGTCCAGAAAAAGAAAAGCGCCCAGTCCGGCGCCCAGCAGCGCACACAGCCCGGGCCAACCCACGCCGACAGCGGAAACGACAGCCAGCGCCCATGGGCTGTACAGACCGTCCAACGTACCGCCGGTAAGGAGAAAAGCGGCGGCAGCCGGTAAAAACGCTGTCAGCAGTGGGCGCAGCGGGACGGCACGACTGACCTCGGTGACAGATCTCAAGGCTTGTCCCTCCTTTCGTCCCCTATTGTAGCGAAAGGGCGGGGCGCATCCTGTCGGGAAATTTTCCTGTTGTATTTCCCCGGTCGATTTGATACAATGACCGCAGTGAAGACAACCGTTTGGCAGAAGGAGGAACGCTATGAAGAAGACAGCAGCTATGCTGATGGCCATATGGATGCTGGCGCTGATGCTCACGGCCTGCGGCCAGCAGGCGCCGGAGCAGACCGGCGGCTCGGTGGAGCCCGGTGCGGCGCAGGATCAGTCCGTAACGGGACAGGTGGACGCTTCCCAGCCGGATGAAGAGGAACTGGAGATGGGCAGCGTCAACGGCGGTACCTATACCAACACCTTTGCCGGGATCGGCTGCGCACTGGATGAGACGTGGGTATTCTATACGAAGGAGCAGATCGCGGAGCTCAACGGCTTCCTGACCGACGGTACCAGCGACGAGGACATGAAAAAGCTGATGGAGAACAGCCAGAGCGTACAGGATATGTACGCCTCCTCTACGGACGGGCTGATGACCATCAACGTGGTGTTCCAGAACATGGGCTTGCTGCTGGGTACCACCATGAGCGCTCAGGAGTACGCGGAGCTGCATGTTACGCAGATCCCGGATGCCATGGCCGCTTACGGCTTTGAAGACGTCGCGGCGTCCGTGACCACGGCGGAGCTGGCCGGTGAGGAGCGCCCCGCTATCGCGCTGACCGCCACGATACAGGATATCCCCGTGTATGAGCTGATCGTCTGCCTTCGGCAGGGAAACTACATTTACTGCGTGACGCTGTGCAGCTATACGGAGGACGTGACCGCCCAGATGGCGGAGCTGTTCTACGCCCTGTAAAAAAACGCCGGGAGGGAGCAGCTTGGATACGATACAGCGGCAAAAGGACATACTGCGCCGGGAGCTGGCGAAGGCGGAGCGGGCGCTGACTCCGGCGGAAAAAAGCGCCTCCGACGCGGCCATCCTGCATCATGTGGTGAACACGACAGTGTATCACCGCGCCCGGACGGTGTTCGCCTTTGTGGGGCGCGGTGATGAGATCGACACGCTGCCGCTGCTCAGGCGGGTGCTGGCGGACGGCAAGCGCCTGTGCGTACCGCTGTGTACCGCCCCCGGCATCATGGAGTGCCGGGAGGTGACGGACTTGTCCGTTCTGCGCCCTGGTGCATACCGCATTTTGGAGCCGCCGGCGGAAGCGCCCCTCGTTGCGCCGGCGGATATCGATCTCGCTGTCGTTCCCTGCGCCGGCGCATCTCCCGATGGACGGCGGCTGGGCCGGGGCGGCGGGTACTACGACCGATTTCTGGTGAGGTACGCAGGCGAAACGCTGCTGCTGTGCCGTCAGGCCCTTTTGCGGTCGGGCATCCCGTGGGAGGCGCACGACGTTCTTATCCCCGCCGTGATAACGGAACAGGGAACGCCGACATAATAAACGCATCCCCCGGCGCAGCCGGGGGATGCGTTTATTTTGTACGTATTCAGACTGCGCCTGCCAGCTCCCGGACGGCGCGGATGGCGGCGTCCACCTCCGCCTCCGTGTTGAAGGCGGAGAAGCTGAAGCGCACCGCGCCCTGCGCCGCCGTACCCAGCGCCTGATGGAGCCGGGGGGCGCAGTGTGCGCCGGGGCGGGTGGCGATGCCGTAGTCGGTGTACAGCGCGTCCGACACCTCGGCGGAGTCCCAGTCCCGGAGGTTCAGTGCCACGATGGCAGCCCGGCGGGGCAGGGAAAAATCGCCGTAGACCGTGATGCCGTCGATACCCCGCACCCCCTCATAGAACCGCTGCATCAGGGCGTGCTCCGTCTGCTCCACCGCCTCTACGCCCTGCGTCAGCAGGTAGTCCGCCGCTGCGTCCAGCCCGGCGATACCGTGGCTGTTCAGCGTGCCGGCCTCCAGACGGGTGGGATAGTCCTGCGGCTGCTCCCGGTCAAAGGAGTGGACGCCGCTGCCGCCCCGCAGCAGGGGGCGGATGTCCACGCCGGGACGGATGCACAGCCCGCCGGTACCCTGCGGCCCCATGAGCCCCTTGTGGCCGGTGAAGCACAATACGTCCACCCCCAGCGCGGTCATGTCGATAGGTATCGCGCCCGCCGTCTGGGAGGCGTCCAGAATCAGCAGCGCGCCGTGGGCATGGGCGATCTCCGCGATGCGCGCTACGTCCAGCAGATCCCCGGTCAGGTTGGAGGCGTGGGTGCAGACCACGGCTCTGGTGTTGGGGCGGAACAGCGGCGCAAAGTCCTCGCAGCGGATGCGCCCTTGCCGGTCAGCCCGGACGAAGGACAGTCCCATGCCCTGCGCCTCCAGCGCGTACAGGGGGCGGAGGACAGAGTTGTGCTCCAGATCGGTGGAGATGGCGTGATCCGCCGGGGAGAGAAGACCCTGTATGGCGATATTCAGCGCCATGGTGGAGTTGGCGGTGAACGCCACCTGCTCCGGGCGGGGACAGCCCAGCAGCTGCGCCAGCTTTCGCCGTGTCTCAAACACCGTGCGGGACGCCTGCATGGACGCGCCGTGGGCGCCCCGTGCGGCGTTGCCCGCCGTCAGGATGGCCTGCGCCACCGCCTGCGCCACCTGCGGCGGCTTGTGCAGCGTGGTGGCGGCGTTATCCAGATAGATGAGCTTTTCCATCAATACATCTCCAATACAAAACAGCCGCCGTGGGCGATACCTGCCTCGGCCAGCGCGGCGCAGAGGGCGTCCCGCTCCTCCGGCAGTGCCTTCCACGCAAGACCGCACCCCGCCGTGATCTGGGAGGGGATGGGGATCATCCGTCCCGGCAGCCCGGCAGCTTGGAACAGTGCCTCCGCTGCCATGGCCTGGGAGGTGGTGTCAAAGGTGACGACAAGCGCGGGCTTTTTCTGCCGCGTCAAGGCCGGACGACCTTCGTGGCCTGCATCTGCTTTTCCACGATGACGTACATATTGGTCACGCCGCCTACCCGCAGCTGCTCAGTGAGGCCATAGTGGCTCAGACAGGTGCCGCAGGTGAGGATCTCCACGCCCAGCGATTCCAGCTTTTGCAGATCCTCCAGCGAGGCGGAACCTTCGCAGGTCACGGCGGCGCCGCCATTATAGAACAGTACAGTTTTGGGCAGCGTCTCCTGCTGGGTCAGGGCGAACAGAAAGCCCTTCAGCAAGATCTTGCCCAGCACCTCATCGCCCTCGCCCATGTGGTCGGCGGACACCGCCACCACCGTGTTGTCCGCGGCGGCGGGGACGGCGCAGGTGGTATCCACCGTCTCCGGAAGCTCCGCGCCCTCGCCCACGGTGATGGTCACGCGGTACTCCTTTTCGCCCAGCTGCGCCGTCTCGATGGTGCAGCCCTTGCTCTCTGCCAGCCGGGTCAGATTCTCCACGGCCACCTTGTTGTCCACCAGCGTCTGCACCGTGCCGGCGCCGTGCAGCTCCTTCAAGGCTTGCAGTGTTTTCACAACGGGGATCGGGCAGGCGTCCCCCATGGCATTGACCTGTATCATGATAGCTTCCTCCTTGTGGTTCTTTCTTGAGAATAACGGTGGGTACATTGTAAACCCTCCGCGGGATTTATGCAAGAGGGAGGGACGGGGATTCACTGCGCCGCCGGCAGCGTCACCGTAAAGGTGGAGCCTTTTCCCGGTTGGGAGAACACCGCCACCTGTCCGCCGCACAGCTTTACCACCCGGTGTACGATGGACAGGCCCAGACCGTTGCCGCGGCTGTCCGGACAGGTCTCGGCGCGGTAGAACTTATCGAAAATGTGCCGCTGGGTCTCCTCATCCATGCCCACGCCGGTATCGGACACGGACACGGCGACCTCGCCCTCACCCTGCCGCAGCACCACGGTGATCTGCCCGCCGGAGGGGGTAAAGCGGATGGCGTTGGAGAGCAGGTTGGACCAGATGTGCTCCAGTAGCTCCTCGTTGCCGTAGTAGTCCACCCGGTCGAGATCGCCCTCCACCATTAAGCCCTTTTTCAGCCAGTCCCGCTCCTGCTGCCGGACGCACCGGCGAAGCTGCTCGTCCAGACTGTACAGGGTCTTGCCGGATACGATCTCCGTGTTTTCATACTGAGTCAGCTCCAGAATGTTGGTGCTCATAGCGGCCAGTCGCTCGGACTGCTGCACGATGGTGTCCGTATAGGTCTGCCGCTGCTCCGGCGTCAGGTCAGGGCTTTGCAGCAGCTTGGCAAAGCCCCGGATGGAGATGAGGGGTGTTTTGAACTCATGGGAAAAGGTGTTCACGAAGTCCGACCGCAGCAGCTCCACGCTGGCCAGCTCCTCCGCCATTTTGTTGAAGCTATGGATGTACGCCGCCACCTCGCCCCGGGCGCCCCGCAGCTCCACGCGCACGGAGTAATCCCCCGCCGCCACCGCCTTTGTGGCCTTCATCAGCCGGGACAGGGGCGCCAGATACCCGCGGAAAATGAAGATGGCCAGCAGAATGCCCAGAATGGCGCTTACCGACAGGATGAGGATGGGCCACAGCAGCGTATAGCTCTTGTCCTCCAGATGCACCAGCCGCCGCACCAGAAAGAGGATGCCCAGCGCCAGCGTGGCGTACGCCACCACCAGCCCCAGCACCAGCAGGATCATCGTACCCAGCAGCCGGGCGGGGGGATTTTCCTTTTTCACCTTATTTCTGCGCATTCTCATCCTCCCGGGGCATCCCCATGTAGCCAAAGCCCCGGATGGTCCGCAGCTCGAAGTCCGGGTTGTCCCGGAACTTGTCCCGCAGCCGGGAGATGTAGACCTCCACGGTATGCTCGTCCACGTCGCTGTCCAGATCCCAGATGTCGTCGATCAGCTGGCGCTTGGTGAAAAGCGTCCGGGGGTAGGACAGCAGCTTGTACAGCAGTAAAAACTCCTTGGCGGTGAGCTGCCATGTGTTCTGCGGGGTGATGACCTGCAGGGCGCTGCGATCCAGCACCGTAGACCCCACCGTCAGCCGCCGCTCTGCCCGGCTGCAATACCGCCGCAGCAGCGCCTCGATGCGCCAGAGCATCTCCTCCTCATCTACGGGCTTGACCATGTAGTCGTCTGTCCCCGCCCGGAAGCCCCGGCGCTTGTCCTCCTGGGTCACCCGCGCCGTCACCATCAGCACCGGCAGGTCGCAGTTTCCCTCCCGCAGCGTCTGGGTGAAGGCGATGCCGTCCATCCGGGGCATGGTGATATCCACCACCGCCAGATCGCACTGGTAGTGCTCCATCACCTCCAGCGCCTCCACGCCGTCCCGTGCAGGACACGGCTCGTATCCGGCGCGGCGCAGTACCTCGCACATCAAAAGCCGGGCGCTCGCGTCATCCTCGGCCACTAAGATCCGGAACATACCGCTCCTCCTTTGCGTTTTTGATGATTTTATCACAGATAGCCGCAAAAATCGAGACTTTTTAGAGGTTGGCTTGAGGTTTCTCCGGTATACTGCGGCTATGATCGGAAAATCATAGGAGGATAGACATATGCACAGACCTGTTTGCATCACATATGACAGCACCTGCGACCTGACGCCCCAGCTTCTGGCGCGGTTTCAGATCCGCACCGTGCCGCTGACCATCCGCAGCGGCGAGCAGACCTTCCCCGACGACGGGAGCTATACCGCGGCGGATCTCTATGCCGGCTACCGCAAGGACGGCACCCTGCCCAAGACCACGGCGGTAAGCCCGGAGGATTTCCGGCGGTTCTTCGCCCCCATTCTGGAGGAGGGGTACGACATCGTCCACATCGACATCAGCTCGGAGTTGTCCTGCACCTGCCAGAACGCCCTGCTGGCGGCGCAGGAGCTGGCGGAGCTGGGCGAGATCCATGTGGTGGACAGCCGCCAGCTCTCCACCGGCGGCGGCCTGCTGGCGCTGCAGGGCGCCAAGCTCCGGGATCAGGGCATGGCGGCGGCGGATATCGCCGGAGAGCTGCGCCGTCTGGCGCCCCTCAGCGACACCAGCTTTGTGCTGGACACACTGGAGTATATGTGGAAGGGCGGCCGGTGCAGCGGCGTGACGGCGCTGGGCGCCAATATGCTGAAGCTGAAGCCCAGCCTTGAGATACGGGACGGCAAGCTGGTGGTCTGCAAGAAGTACCGGGGCGCCATGGAGAAGGTGTACCGCCAATACGTCACCGAGCGGTTGGCGGGCAAGTCGGTGGTGGAGGACTGGGCGTTCATTACCCACTCCGGCGAGGTGTCGGAGGAGACGTTGCAGGAGCTGACGGCGCTGGTGCAGGAGCTGGCGCCCTTCAAGGAGGTCTTTATCACCCAGGCGGGCTGCACCGTGTCCTCCCACTGCGGCCCCGGGACGCTGGGCGTGCTGTTTTTGCGGCAGCCCGAGCCGGCACAATAAATAAAATCATCCAAAACGGCCATCCGGCGGGAGCCTGTACGCTCCCGCCGGATGGCCGTTTTTACGCCACTTGTGCCGGGCAGGGGGGACGTATAATCCTGCAAACTACGTCACAGAAGCAAATGTAATGGGGGCGAAAATTGATGACAGAACCCCGTCAGAATTTGTCAGATATACGAATGACTTTCCGTTTGCCGCGTGATATACTACCCGTGGTTTAAGAGAATTTGCCGCCGCATCCCGCCGTTTTCGCGGGATGCAGCCGCATACGGGTCCGCTGCGAAAGGGATCCGATACGGTGCCTGTAAGCCCTGCGAGGCTTGCGGACGCCATTTATTTATTTTACGCATAAGTATTCAAAAATGAATGTGGAAGGAAGAGGTCTTAGGTATGGAAATGAAAGTGGATGCAAAGACAGAGCGCGTTCGGATCTGGGAGGAGCTGCTGAAGGTCGCAAAGCCGGACTCCAAGTTCAGCTGGCAGTTTTCCGAGTTTATCTGCGACTATGAGGGCAGCGAAAAGGGTACTGCCCTGCTGACCGCTACCGATATGTACAAAAACGCAAAGGTCATTTTCATCACGCCGGACAACAATCTGGAGACGCTCCGGGAACAGGCGTTCCGGGATAAGAAGACGGTGGTCATGACCAACTACGGCATCACCCGGGGCTTCTTCCTGATCCGTCCCGAGCAGATCCCTGAGGGGAAGGAGGAGGTGGCGTCCCTGCTGGACGGCGTTTCCCGCTACTGGAAGCACCAGACGCTGGCGCAGCTGCAGGAGTCCGTGGGCCACATCGATATGATGGTCACCGGCGCCTCCGCCATCACCCCCAGCGGCATCCGCTTCGGCAAGGGCCACGGCTACTTCGATCTGGAGTGGGCCATGCTCTCCACCAAGGGCATCGCGGACAGCAGCACCGTCATCATCGGCGCCGGTCACGACTGTCAGGTGGCGGATGTCCCCGTCACCGTGGAGGAGTATGACACCGCCATCGACTATATCGTCACCCCCACCCGCATCATCGAGACCCGCCACGAGTTCCCACGCCCCAGCAAGGGCATTATCTGGAGCCGTCTGGCACCCGGTATGCGGGAGCAGATCCCTCCCGTACAGGAGCTCTGGTGCGAAGTCCACTGCAAATGAGCGGGGAAAAGACGCCCCTGCTGGAGCTACGGGGGATCACCAAGAGCTTCAATGGAGTCGCGGCCAATGATGCCGTTGACCTGACCCTGTATCCCGGAGAGGTTTTGGCGCTGCTGGGTGAAAACGGCGCGGGAAAGTCCACGCTGATGAATGTGATCTACGGCATCTATCGGCCGGACGCGGGCCAGATCCTTGTCAACGGACAGGAGGTTCGCATCACCTCGCCCAAGGAGGCCCTGAGCCACGGGATCGGCATGGTCCACCAGCATTTCATGCTGGTAGACCGGCTGAACGCCGTGGAAAACGTAGGGCTTATCAGCAGCGACAGCCCCTTTTCCCGGCTGAACCGCCAGAAGATCCGCGCCTCTTTGGAGGAGCTGAAGGCTCACTACGGCATTGAGCTGGATCTGGACTGCCCCGTGGAGCAGCTGAGCATCAGTATGCAGCAGAAGATCGAGATCCTGAAGATGCTGTATACCGGCGCGGATATCCTGATTCTGGACGAGCCCACCGCCGTGCTGCTGCCCCAGGAGTGCGAGGCGCTGTTCAGCATCATCCGCCACATGACCCAGCAGGGGAAGGGCGTGATCTTCATCAGCCACAAGCTGGATGAGGTACTGCAGATCAGCGACCGGATCAACGTGCTGTCCCACGGAAAGGTCACCGGCGAGACGGAGACGGCCCACGCCGACAAGGATCTGATCGTCCGGATGATGTCCGGCGACGACCTGCCGGATATGACCGTCTATGAAAAAAAGTCCCCCCTGCCGGAGATCGCGCTGCAATGCAGCGGCGTGACGGCCCGGGATGAACGGGGCGTGCAGACGCTGAACGGCGTGGAGCTGACCGTGCATCAGGGGGAGATCGTCGGCATCGCCGGCGTAGAGGGCAACGGCCAGAACGAGCTGGCAGAGGTGCTGGCCGGTGTGCGCGCTGCGGATGCCGGAGAGATCCGGGTGAACGGCAAGGAACTGGGACGCTCCGCCGCGTCGTTTATTCAGGCCGGTGTGGGCTATGTCCCCGCAGACCGCAACGCGGTGGGCACCGTGCCGGACTTCCCCCTCTATGAGAACTGGCTGCTGCGCAACGCCCACTATCCGCAAAGGCACGGCCTGACCGACCTGCGGGAGGTGCAGGCACAGGCCTCCGCGGCGATGCGCGCCTTTGACGTCCGCACCTCCGGCTGCCGGGAGCGAAGTGCCAACCTCTCCGGCGGCAACTTGCAGAAATTCATTCTGGCGCGGGAGCTGGAAAACACACCCAACGTGCTGATCTGCTCCTATCCCACCCGCGGTCTGGACGTAAAGGCCGCGTGGTCTGTCCGGCAGCAGGTGATCCGCGCCAAGGAGCAGGGCACCGGTGTGGTGCTGTTCTCCGGCGACCTTGAGGAGCTGTTTGCCATCTCAGACCGGATCGTGGTGCTCTACCGAGGCGCTGTGATCGGCGAGGTCAGGCCGGAAAGCGCCGTACCGCAGGACGTCATTCTGTTGATGATGGGAGGAACCGTATGAAGACCGGATTGACCGTGCACCTCCGGGAAAATTTGAACCATTACCAGCAGCTGGCGTGGGCAAAAAAGGCCCTGATCCTGCTTTTGAGCGTGGTGGGCGCCATGCTGGTGGGCTCGCTGCTGATCCTGGCAGTCAACGCCGACCCGCTGGAGGCCTATTACTATATGCTGATCCGCCCTCTGACATCCATCACCTCGCTGGGTGAAGTCGCCATGTACTTTACACCGCTGCTGCTGGTGGGGCTGGGCGTCTCCTTTACCTTCCACGCCAAGCTCAGCAATCTGGGCGGCGAGGGACAGATGCTGATGGGCGCGCTGGGCATGACCCTGATCGGCGTACCGCCCATCGGCGACAAGCTGGGGCCGTGGTCGCTGCTGCTGGGCATCCTGCTGGGCATCGTGCTGGGCGCTGTATGGTCCGCCGTGGCGGGCTTCTTCCGCGTGAAGTTCCACGCCAGTGAGATCGTAGTGACGCTGATGCTGAACTACATCGCGGAGCAGTTCATCAGCTACATGGTGTTCTATCCCCTTCGCAGCGGCGCGGAGCCCCAGTCCGCCAAGGTCGCCGCCATGCTGCCCAAGCTCTATCAGGGCTCCCGCATCAATCTGGGCGTGGTGATCGCGCTGGTTCTGACGGTGGTATACGCCGTGGTGATCCGCCGCACCCGCTTCGGCTACCATCTGCGGGCGCTGGGCGGCAGCCAGAAGGCGGCGGCGTACAGCGGCGTCAACAAGAGCCGATACTTCTTTCTGGCGATGCTCATCAGCGGCGCGTTCTGCGGCTTGGCCGGCGCCGTGCAGATCAGCGGCAATACCCGCCGTCTGATGGAGGGTGTGGCCGGCGACTTCGGCTTCAGCGGCATCGTGGTCGCCATGCTGGGCAGCCTGCATCCCGTGGGGATCGTGGTTGCCGCCCTGTTTATGGCGCTGATCTCCGCCGGATCTGTGACCATGCAGGTCAAGACCGGCATCCCCGTCTCCTTTACCAGTGTGCTGGAGGCGCTGATCGTTCTGTTCATTCTGCTGGGTATGGCGGTCAGCGCCGCCCAGAGTAAGCGAAAGAAGGTGCGCTGATGGGTACAGGTCTTTTATCCGCCTCTTTCCTGACGGCGCTGTTCGCCTCCGGCGTGCGGCAGAGCATCCCGCTGATCTACGGCTCCCTCGGCGACGCCGTTTCCGAGCGGGCGGGCGTCATGGGCATCTCGCTGGAGGGCGAAATGCTGTTCGGCGCATTCTTCTCCTATCTGGTGGCGCTGCGAACCGGCAGCCTGTGGCTGGGCGTGCTGGCCGGTGCGCTGGCCGGTATGCTCAGCAGCCTGATCGTGGCGGTGTGGTCTGTGCTGCTCCGGCAGGATCAGTCCATCATCGGTATCATGTTCAACATTCTGGCAGTTGGCTTTACCAACTTCCTCAACCGCATGATCTTCGGCACCTCCAACGCCAACATCACCCTTGAGATATTCCAGCCCCTTGCGATCCCCGGCCTGAGCCGCATCCCGGTGATAGGCGAGATCTTCTTCCATCAGAATATTCTCGCCTATCTCTCCGTGCTGCTGGCTGTTGCGATCTTCTGGGTGCTTCGGAGAACGAAGCTGGGCTTGCAGCTGACCGCCGTGGGCGAAAATCCCAAGGCGTCGCAGGCGTCCGGTATCCGGGTCTACCGCTTCCGGATCCTCGCCTATATGTTCTGCGGCTGTATGGCGGGCATCGCCGGAGCCTCCCTGACCCTTGGCTCCGTAGGCACCTTCACGGAGGCCATCTCCGCCGGCCGCGGCTTCATCTGCCTTGCCATCGTGATCCTCTCCCGCTGGAACCCGCTGGTGGCGGTGGCGGCCTCCTTCGGCTTCGGCTCCATTCAGGCCTTGCAGATCCGCCTGCAGGTGCAGGGCTCTCCGCTGCCGTATCAGGTGTTCGTGGCGCTGCCCTATCTGGTCACCATTCTGGCGCTGGCCATCGGCGGCCGCAATATCCGTGCTCCCCGGGAACTGGGTGTTCCCTTTGATAAAGAAAGCAGATAACCAAAATTTTACGGAGGTACAACATGAAAAGAATTCTGGCATTTATTCTGGCGCTGGCCATGTCCCTGAGCCTGCTGACCGCCTGCGGCGACAACGCCAACAAGGAGCAGGACAAGACCGACCTGCCCAAGGAGGATACCGTCAATGATCGCAGCACCGTTTCCAAGATCGCTGTCCTGCTGCCCGGCTCCATCACCGACGAGTCCTGGAACCAGACCGCCTACGAGGGCCTGCAGACCATCGCTGCGCAGGGCTACGAGACCGCCTACACCGAGAACGTCGGCTCCAACGATATGGAGTCCGTGTTCCGCAGCTACTGCGAGGAGGGCTATGACTTCGTCATCGGCCACGGCGCCCAGTACGGCGACGCCTGCTGCCGCGTGGCGGAGGATTACCCCAACGTGAACTTCTTTATCACCGGCAACGCCCCCGAGGATGTGCCCGCCGATGAGCTGCCCGCCAACATCATGTTCGCGGATTACCGTGAGTGCGAGGGCGCTTACGTCTGCGGCGTTGTGGCAGCGCTGATGACCAAGAGCGGCAAGGTCGGCTATGTGGGCGGCGGCAACAACACCACCCAGCAGTCCGATAAGAACGCCTTCATCGACGGCGTCGCCAGCGTCTCCTCCGAGATCGAGGTCAAGACCGTGATCACCGGCACCTTCGACGACTCCGCACTGGGCAAGGAGACCGCCATCGCCATGATGGAGGACGGCGTGGACGTGATCCTGCAAACCTGCGACCACACCGGTCTGGGCGTGCTGGAGGCCTGCAGCGAGAAGGGCGTGTACTGCCTGGGCTACACCAGCGACCAGTCCGCTCTGGTGGCGGACGGCCTGTGCCTGACCTCCATGCTGGTGGATATCCCCTACATGATCTCCTCCCAGATCGACCTGATCAAGGCCGGCAACTACGGCGGCCAGACCTTCCCCGGCCTGCATGACGGCGTGGTCAGCATGTCCGCCTTCAGCGACAAGGTGCCTGCCGACGTTGCCGAGAAGGTCAACGCTGTCATCGAGCAGATCAAGAACGGCGAGGTGGTCGTCACCCCCAACTACAGCGAGAACTGAGCCGCTATTTTCTCCGCATAATAAAAGGAGCGACTATTGCGTGATGCAATAGTCGCTCCTTTTTTCCGCTGCGCCGCCGGCGTGTTCAGAGCCGGTAGGGGGAAAAACCGTATCAGTCCGCCGCTGGCGGCGCGGGTGTGGGTCATTTTTCGGCGGTGCAATGGGTGCAGCTCTCGCAATCTGGAAACTGCTGCGGGTCATATGCGATCCCGTTACGCTCGTAATAGTCCTGCAAAGCCTTTTTGATGGCCTCCTCCGCCAGAACGGAGCAGTGTACCTTGTGGGCGGGCAGCCCGTCCAGCGCCTCCACCACCGCCTTGTTTGTCAGAGCCAACGCTTGGGAAACCGGCTTGCCCTTGATCAACTCCGTCGCCATAGAGCTGGAGGCGATGGCAGAGCCGCAGCCGAAGGTCTCGAATTTCGCATCCTCAATAACATCGTCCTTGATCTTCAGGTAGATCTTCATAATATCGCCGCACTTGGCGTTTCCGACCTCGCCGACCCCGTCGGCATCTTCGATAACGCCGACATTTCTTGGATTGCGGAAATGATCCATTACTTTTTCACTGTACAAAGCCATAAGAACACCTCACTGAATGATAAATTCTCTTTGGCCATTGACCAGCTCGCGCCAGATGGGAGACATCCCGCGCAGGTAGGCAACGACCTCTTTTACTGCTTGAATGGTATATGCGACATCCTCGGCGGTAATTTCCTCTGAAAGCGTCAGGCGAAGGGAGCCGTGGGCAATATCGTGTACCCGGCCGATGGCCAGCAGCACATGACTGGGATCCAGAGAGCCGGAGGTGCAGGCGGAGCCGGAGGAGGCACAGATACCTTTATCGTCCAGAAGCAGCAGAAGGGACTCCCCTTCGATACCCTCAAAGCAGAAGTTCACATTGCCGGGGAGCCGATGCACGGCATCTCCATTGAGGATGGAGTGGGGGATCTTGGACAAGCCGGCGATCAGCTTGTCCCGCAGCGCAGTCAGCTTGGCGGCGTTTTCGTCAAGATGCGCGCACGCCTCATCCAGCGCCGCCGCCATTCCCATAATGGCCGGCACATTCTCCGTACCCGCGCGTTTGCCGCGCTCCTGCGCGCCGCCCTCGATCAGCGGCGTCAGCAAGATACCCTTTCGCGCATACAGCACGCCGATCCCCTTCGGACCGTGAAACTTGTGGGCTGACAGGGAGAGCATATCGATGTTCTGCTCCTGCACATGGATGGGCAGATGGCCTGCCGCCTGTACCGCGTCCGTGTGGAAGAGTACACCCTTTTCGCGGCAGACCGCACCGATCTCACGGATGGGCTGGATGCTTCCGATCTCGTTGTTGGCATACATCACGGTGACAAGGCAGGTATCCTCCCGAATTGCGTCACGCACCTGCTCGGGAAGAACGATCCCGTTTTCGTGAACGTCCAGAAGGGTGATGGTAAAGCCCTCCTTCTCCAGCTTGTTCAGGGTGTGCAGGACGGCGTGATGCTCGAAGGCCGTGGAGATGATATGCCGTTTCCCTTTTCGTGCGCCCAGCCGTGCGGCGGAGAGGATGGCCTGATTGTCGGCCTCGCTGCCGCCGGAGGTGAAGGTGATCTCCGCTGCCGAGCAGCCGAGACAGTTTGCAATGCGCTGCCGTGCGTTTGCCAACGCCTCCGCAGCGGCCTGACCGGCCGAATGCAGGCTGGAGGGGTTTCCATAAATGGTATCCATGTACGGCAGCATGGCATGGATAGCCGCTTGACTCATTTTTGTTGTGGCGCCATTATCCAGATAGATCCTCATACATAACCTCCTGAAGCTCCGGCATCCGCAAAAGCGGACGACGGAGGCGGTATTTTGCTCTGCAAAAGCGGTGTGGGCAGATGCCGCTTGCCGGTATCGGACGGCTGCCTTATACCCACCTGTTTTGTATGTTGTAGTGTAGCGCATAAAACATACTTTGTCAATAGGCTTTATACTTTTTTGAAAACACACATCGACCGATCCCCGTCGAAGCGTGTTTTTCTTCATATGTTGTTCCGAAGAGAGAGGAAACCCTTATCGCACCATTCCCGGTTGAAAAGGCACCGGAGGAGACTCCGCAAAAAAACCGGCGGGATCCAAAATCGGGATCCCGCCGGTTTTCCTGACAGGCAGTATTATACGCTCTCCACCAGATGTGTGTCCTTCAGCTTCAGGATCTGGTCGTACAGCGGAAGCAGCTCCGGGCTCACCTTATGCTCAATGCTGATCACGGTCAGACCGGCGGTTCGGAGCAGCTGCGACAGAATTTTCTGGCTGCTGTCCTTATCCATGTTGGCGGTGGCCTCGTCCAGGAAAATGACGGACTTGTTCTCGATCAGCACCCGCGCCAGCGCCAGCTTTTGCCGTTCGCCGCCGGAGAGATTGCCCTTGGTGTTCTGGAAGGTCTGCTCCAGATCGTGGGATGCAAGGAAGGCGTCCATGCCCAGAGAACGCAGCACAGGCTCTACGCGCTCCCGCAATTCCGGGCGGTACAGCGTGATGTTCTGAAGGAGGGTGTCGTCAAACAGAAACGCATCCTGTAATACGACGCCGATCCGGTCATACAGAGCGGGCCACAGCTGGCGGATGTCCGTTCCGTTGACGGAGATGCACCCCTCATACTGGCTTTCAAGGCCGGTCAGCAGCTTGAAAAGGGTGCTCTTGCCGCTGCCGTTTTCGCCTAGGATCAGATACTTCTTTCCCGCCTCGAACCGATAGCTGGCGTGGGACAGGATGACCTTTTCCTCGTGCCGGAAGGACACGTCGTTGAGGTCGATGTGTGCAACAGCCGGGATGGCCGCCGGGGGTGTCTCACTGTCGGGGACGGACAGCAGGCGGCTGATCTTCTGGCGGATGCTGGCCACACTCCGCATCTCCGACAGCTGGTAGGAGATGCTGTTGGTGGGGATGACGAGCATTTCGGATAATTGCAGCGCACCCACCAGTGCGCCCACGGACAACCGCCCCTTGGCGATCTCGTAGATGCTGAAGCCCACCATCACCGCCTCGCCGGCGTAGGACAGCAGGCCGATGATCATGTTGACCCGGACCTTCGTCTTGGATTTGGCAAATTCCGCGTGGGCGGCCTTTTCATTATCCTGCTCCAGCGTTTGCAGGTATTCCCGCTCGACGTGGTTGACCTTGATGGTCGGATACCCGTGGATCAGGTTGCCGATCATGACGTTGAGTTTTTCCAGCGCCATCGTATAGAGGTTTGTCCGCTTTTCCAGCGCCTGCCCCTGCACGGCCGAGGCGACGATAGGACATATGGTGGAAACGATGATGATCATGGCCAGATAGCCGTTGATGTACAGCAGCGCGACCACGCAGGCGACCAAGACCAGAATGCTGTACGCCAGCTCCAGGCGCGTGACATAGAAGCTGTCCACCAGCATCTCGATCTCATTGTTCAGCGTGGTGACATAGTTCTGCCCCTGCTCCTCCTGAAATTTCCGGGGCGGCATATGGATGATATGCGCCATGACCTGCTTCTTGAGACCGAACAGCTTGCCGTTTCTGTATTTGCCCGTGCTGAGCTGCCGCGCCGTCTCAAACAGGAGGATGCCCAGAATGCTGACGAGATAGCAGATGAACATAGCGCGTGCGTCGCCTGTACCCGCCTCCACCGCATCGATGGCGTTCTGGAGATAGATCGGCTTGAGCGAGGTGCAGACAGCCAAAAGTATCGAGGATAAAATGACAATAAAAACCACGTTTTCGCCTCCTATGGTGAAACGTCGTCGTTTCACAGTATCGTATGTTGTATAAATCGGACGCCGCCTGCGCAAGACCCACCGTATTCGATCATAACAGAAACGGGCGCGGAAGTCCAGCAGCTTCAAGAGGCGAAAACAAACGGCCCTGCTGCCGATGTCCCACCTGGAATTGGTCACGGGACTGTGCATGAGGGGAGATCACGGCGCTGCGGTGGAGGGACCTCGATATCACAGACAAGACCCTCTCCGCGCATTTCCTCGTGTGGGTCAGAGCCACCGG
>OHKI01000473.1_pt1 | contig 16628 bp, 15 predicted proteins | sample 1568771 | NCBI WGS metagenome assembly OHKI01 (sample SAMEA3879540, study PRJEB24766) | human gut metagenome | biome: human-associated habitat; feature: feces | place: USA | collected 1985/1987 | reverse complement strand
TTCAGTATCAGAACCAGGCGCTTTATTTTGATTAGGAGGTCTTATCCCATGAAAACCATTCTCGTTCTCTTCGGCGGATGCTCCACGGAGTACGAAGTTTCTCTCCATTCCGCCTATGCGGTGCTGTCCCACATGGACCCCGCCCGCTATACTCCTTTGGCTGTGGGCATCACACGGGAGGGGCAGTGGCTCTGCTATACCGGCGACCTCTCCCGGCTGGAGGACGGTACTTGGCAGCAGGCGGCAGACTGTATCCCCTGCACCCCACTGGTGGAACGGGAGGCCCACGCTTTACTACTGCTGGACGGTTCCGGCCGCCGTCTCCTCTTTGACGCGGTATTCCCAGTCCTCCACGGCAAGAACGGCGAGGACGGTACGGTACAGGGACTCTTTGAACTGGCCGGGGTCCCGGTCATCGGCTGCGGGACATTGTCCAGCGCCTTGTGCATGGACAAGGACCGGGCCCACCAGCTGGCGGCCCTGGCCGGCATCCGGGTCCCCCGGAGCCACGTCTTTCATTCCAGCGATGATTTCAGCCGGATCGCCCAGGCAGCGGAGGAACTGGGATACCCGGTGTTTGTCAAGCCGGTCCGGGCCGGTTCCTCCTTCGGTATCACCAAAGTCTCCGGGCCGGAAGAACTGCCCGCCGCCATGGAGGAGGCCTTCCGCCACGACAGCGCCGTGATCCTGGAGGAGACGATCCCCGGCTTTGAGGTGGGCTGCGCGGTCATGGGCAACGAGGAACTGACCGTGGGTCTGGTGGACGAGATTGCGCTGTCGGAGGGCTTTTTCAACTATGAGGAGAAGTACACCTTAAAGACCTCCGCCATCCACTGTCCCGCCCGCATCCCGCCGGAGAAGGCGGCAGAGATCCAGGCAGCGGCAAAAACCATTTACCGTGCCCTGGACTGCCGGGTATTCGCCCGGGTGGATCTGTTCCTCACCCCGGATGGGGAGATCGTCTTCAATGAGGTCAACACCATCCCCGGCTTCACCGCCCACAGCCGCTACCCCAGCATGATGCAGGGCATCGGCATTTCCTTTGGGGAGCTGGTGACCCGCCTGATCGAGTTGGGGGTGGTGGGATGAGAACCGTGTCGATTCCCCGGGAGCAGATTTTTCAGGGGCCGCTGGTCCTGGTCAACCGGGCGCATCCCCTGCATGAAAAAGAGCGATCTGCGCTGACCTCGGTGGACCCGCACCACCCCGACATTCTTCTTGAAAGCCGGGCACGGCAGCTACTGTCTGCCTGTATCCAAAAGGCGGGGGGACAGCGGGAGATCGTGCCGGTGTCCGGCTGGCGGAGCCAGCAGGAACAGCAGCGGATCTGGGACGACTCCATGGCGGAGCATGGGGAGACATTTACCCGCCAGTATGTGGCCCTTCCAGGATGCAGTGAGCATCAGACCGGCCTCGCCATCGACCTGGGAAAGGCTGCCGGATACATCGACTTCATCCGGCCTGCCTTTCCCTATGACGGCGTCTGCGGAAGATTTAGGCGTCTGGCGGCCCGGTACGGCTTTATCGAACGCTACCAGCGGGGCAAGGAGGAAGTCACCGGGATCTCGGCTGAGCCGTGGCACTTCCGCTATGTGGGGGCGCCCCACGCCCAGCTGATGGAAACCAACGGGCTGTGTCTGGAGGAGTACCGGGACTTTTTGCGGCAGGGTCCCCGGAGCGTCGCTCTGGAAAACGGCCGCATGGCCCAGGTGTTCTATGTGCCCGCCGCCGGAGCCGTCACAGAGGTGGAAGTGCCGGAGGGCTGCTGCCAGATATCCGGCGACAATGTGGAGGGATTTATCCTGACATGGTGGGGGGATACCCATGAGAACGGCTAAGAAAACCGTCCCGACTTTGGACCTCTTTCGTCTGGCGGCAGTCCTGCTGGTGGTGATGAACCACACCTCGCCCCTGGCGGATGTGTCTGCCATGGCTGATTTCTGGCTTACCCGGGTACTGGCCCGGGTGGCAGTCCCATTCTTTCTGATGACCACTGGGTACTTTCTGAGCCGGAATCACTGGGCTGGTGTGGGGCGGCAGCTGAAAAAGCTCTGCCTGCTCTACGGCGTCTGCATCCTTTTGTATCTGCCAGTGAATCTCTATGCCGGCAGCTTCACCGGTCCGGCGGATGTTTTGCGGAAACTGCTGGTGGACGGCACCTTCTACCACCTGTGGTATTTCCCGGCGACCATTCTGGGCATCGTCATCGCCCGGTGGCTCAGCCGGCTGGGCCTGCGAGTGGCTCTGCCTGTGGCGGCGCTACTCTATCTCATCGGTCTGGGCGGGGACAGTTACTATGGACTGGTTTCCCAGATCCCGCTGCTTCGGACCCTTTACGACGGCATTTTTACACTGTGCGGCTATACCCGCAATGGCCTGTTCTTCGCGCCACTGTTCCTTCTGCTTGGGGCCGCCGGAAGGCGGTGGAACCAAAAGCTGTCTCTGGCGGGCTTCTTCCTCTCTCTGGCAGCCATGAGCGCCGAGGGGCTGTGGCTCCATCGCATGGATGTCCAGCGCCACGACAGCATGTACCTCGCCCTCCCCCTGTGCATAGTATGCCTTTTTTCTCTGCTGCTGGGCGGAAACAAGGGCGAGTCCAGGAAAGTCCGGGAATTTTCCACAGCCATGTATGTGCTCCATCCCCTCTGCATCGTACTGGTCCGGGGAGCGGCAAAGCTACTGGGACTGGGAGAAATGCTCATTGAAAACAGTGTTCTCCATTTTATTGTGGTGCTGGCGCTCAGTGCGCTGCTCTCCGCCCCTTGCCTGCTGAGGCTTCAAAAGAAGCCCAGCCCCACCGCTCGGGCCTGGCGGGAGGTGGATCTGGCGGCCCTTGGGCACAACGCCCAGGTGCTGCGGAACACATTGGCCCCGGGGACAGAGCTGATGGCGGTGGTAAAGGCGGAGGCCTACGGTCACGGCGGGGCAGTGACCGCCCGCACCTTACAGCGAGCGGGCGTCCGGGCCTTTGCCGTGGCCTGCCTGGCCGAGGGGATTGCTCTGCGAAAGGCGGGCATCCGGGGGACGATCTTGATCTTAGGTTATACCTCCCCGGAGGAAGCTCCGCTCTTGACACGATGGCATCTGACCCAGACGGTGGCGGATATTGACCACGGGCGGGCCTTGGCAGCCAGAGGGCGGCGTGTCCATGTCCATCTGGCCCTGGACACGGGGATGCACCGGCTGGGCATCCTGGCGGAAAACCGGAAGGAGATCCTGGAGGCATTCCGGCTTCCAAACCTGGTAGTGGACGGTGTCTTTTCTCATCTATGCGTCTCGGACAGCCTGGAAGCCGAAGATGTTGCCTACACCCAGGAGCAGCTGACCTTGTTCTATGATACGGTGGCCTGGCTCCGAACTGCCGGATATGATCCCGGCAAAGTTCATATCCAGTCCAGCTATGGACTTTGGAACCTCCCAGCTCAGCCCTGTGACTATGTCCGGGCTGGAATCGCACTCTATGGAGTTCGAAGCGATGATGCGCCTGTTCAGCGAAGCCTTGACCTGCGGCCGGTTCTGTCTCTCCGGGCCAGGGTGGCCAGTATCCGCACTGTGCAAGCCGGAGAGAGCGCCGGGTACGGGCGGGTCTTTCAGGCAGAGCAAGAAACCAAACTGGCGGTGGTCACCATCGGCTACGCGGACGGTCTGCCCCGGGATCTGCCTCAGCGGGGCGGCCAGGTGCTGATTCAGGGCCGGCGTTGTCCTATGGTGGGGCGGATGTGCATGGACCAGTTGCTGGTGGACGTCAGCGATCTTTCGGAGGTCGCTCCTGACGATACAGTGACTATTATCGGCCGGGATGGCGGTCAGGTGATTCGGGCAGAGGAACTGGCTGCATGCTGTGGGACGATTACCAACGAACTGCTCTCCCGGTTAGGCATGCGGTTACCCATTGTTTCTGGTTAAAGAGCGGTAGGGAATTTTACAAAGATTCCGGTTCGGATTTCAACATGAATATACCTTTAAACAGGAATAGCCACCAACCACGATGAAATGGTTGATGGCTATTCCCGTTTGGTCGACACCAAGAGATTCTCTCAATCGGTTTAATCTGGTGTTTTCAAGATGTCCTTATGAGGAGTCGCCCTTCCCGGCTCCTTTTCTTTATGCCTTGTTCGCAGTGCCGGTCAGCAGCGCCATCAGCGCTATGCGCCCGGTGACCTTTACCTTGCCGTAAATATTGGAAAGGTGCTTGCTGAGGGTGGCGGGCGCCAGGTATAGCTTTTCGCATATCTCCTCGGTGGAAAGATTACGGCATACCAGCTCGGCTATCTCGGTCTCCCGCTTGGTCAGCCCATAGCCGGCCGCCGCCTGCCGCAGGCGCTCGGCGGGCAGCACCCCGGCGGCAGGCTCCGCCAGCAGGTCATAGAATTTCCGCTCCAGCGCATCCTTCAGTGTGTGCAGAATATGGAACTCCTTGGGGTTAAAGTCAGCCTTGTCCCGCTCCCGGAACAGCGCCACCAGCGCCAGCGGGCGGTCGCGGTACTGGATGGTAGCCCCCAGCGCCCAGTAAAGGCGGCACGGCTCCCAGATATTCCGGTAGATATCGGAGTGGATCCAGTCCTCGGCGGCGATGAGATCCGACTGCAAAAAGACGGTGCTGTGCGGCGCCATGATGAACTGCGACCAGCGGGGAATGACCGCGCGGTCCAAAAAGGGGTTCTTCTTCGGGTCGTTTGGCATGCCCACGGTGTACGGCACGGCAACCGTCCCCTGTCCGTTCTGCCGCCCGGTCTGGAAGTGGGCAGCTGGTCCTCCAGCAGCAGGCGGCACAGCTCCTCGTAGCTGGCGGTATAGTGGATGCGGGTGATCATCTGGGTGAGGAACTGCCATTCATAGTCGAACAAAGAGGAACGCATCGGCGGGGGAACTCCTTTCCGGGTGTTGGGAAGTATTGCTACGCAATATTATGTAGAAAACCGCACGAATTGTAGCATAACCACAAGAAAAATGCAAGAGAATGCAATAGCTTTGATTATTTCCTTTCAAATGGGCGATAGCTATAATAGCGGTAGTCAGCTGGGCGCTCCTGTGGCAAAGGAGCCCCCGCTGCTGACCCATCGGACATGGAATTTTCCCTGTAACCTCCTTGATTTGGTGGCGCTCCGGCGGTTACCGCTTATTGCAGAGGAAGCGATAAAAACCGCCGGAGCCGCTTTGCCCCAAGGGCATTTTTATGTACGGTGCGCTATATTCCCATCGAAAAGAAGTATAAAGAACGCGCCAAGAAAACGGCATTTTACCAGCAGGGAGGGACAAGATGAAACAGCTCCGCAAGCTCCTGTGGCTTACCCAGTTGGGAATCTCCCTGATTACCCCGCCGCTGCTGTGCATCTTTTTGGCCCACCTGGCCCAAAGCAAATGGGGCTGGGGCGGCTGGATCATGGCCGTCGCCATTGTAAGCGGCCTGGCGGCCTCCGCGTGCAGCGCGGTGTCCTTCCTGCACTACTGCAAAAGGATGGCCGAAAAGGAAACAAAGGGCGAAAAGCCCATCGCCTATAATGACCACGAATAGCTTTTGGCCGGGTAGGGGATAAGCCCCCGGCAAAGGATAAAAGGAAGGTGCTGAAAATGAAGCTCCAAAAATCAGTTCTAAGGGAAGTCCGGCGTATCGCCATCGGTACGGTGGCCTGCACCGCGGTGCAGCTGGCGGTCTTTGCGCTGCTGGGCCGGCTGGATGGAACGGTATGGCTGGGCACGGCGGTCGGCGCCGGCTTTGCGGTTTTTAATTTCGTTCTGCTGGGCTTTACCATGCAGCGGGCGGCCGGCAATGCCGAAAAGGCCAAGCAGATCGCCCAGTTTTCCTACTCGGTGCGGATGCTGCTCACCTGTGTCGTTGCTATTTTGGGCTTCCAGCTGGGTGCACTCAATGGTGTAGCCACGGCGCTGGCCCTGTTCTTCCCCCGCATCACCATCTCGGTCATGCAGCTTTTGGGGTTCTATAAACCGCAGCCAAAGGAGGCGCCCGCTGCATGAATGTAGAGATCAATGGTTCCCCGATTCTTACCACACTGCCCATCTTCGGCGGCATTCCCCTTACGGCCACGTTGGTGGTCACCTGGAGCATCATGCTGCTGCTTACCCTGTTCTGCATTTGGCTCACCCATGATCTGCGGGTCGATCATGTCACCACCCGGCAGACCGTCGCCGAGTTTCTGGTCAATACCGCCCAGAACTTTGTAGATAGCAATATGGGCACGCGCTTTTCCCACTATGCGCCGTTTGTGGCCGCTATCTTTTCGCTTTCGCTGCTTTCCAGCCTTTCCGGGCTGTTGGGGGTCTTTTCTCCCACGGCCGATCTTTCCACCGAGCTGGCCTGGGCAGTACTGGTGTTTGTGCTCATCACCGCCACCAAGATCAAGACCAATGGCATTGGCGGCTACCTCAAGGGCTACACCCAGCCCATCGCGGTGCTCACCCCGTTCAATATCATCAGCGAGATCGCGACCCCCATTTCGATGGCGTTCCGTCACTTCGGCAATATCGTTTCCGGCACCGTCATCAGCACCCTTATCTATGCCGCGCTGGGAGCCGCCAGCCATGCGCTGTTCGGGCTGCTGCCCGGCGCTGTGGGGGATCTCCTTTCCCGGATCCCATTCCTTTCGGTCGGCATTCCCGCCGTGTTCTCGCTCTACTTCGATTGGTTCTCCAGCTTTATGCAGGCGTTCATCTTCTGCATGCTCACCATGATGTATATCGCGGCAGCCGCCGAAGCGGACTGACCGGCTCTACATAACCCAAAAACCATTTCAGGGAGGAAATCACTATGGAAAAAGCAATCATTCTGGCAGGCTGCGCCATTGGCGCCGGTATCGCTCTTATCGCCGGTATCGGACCCGGTATCGGTGAGGGCTACGCCGTCGGCAAATCCTGCGAAGCCATCGCCCGTCAGCCCGAATCCAAGGGCGAGGTCACTTCCACCATGCTGCTGGGCTGCGCCATCGCCGAGACCACCGGTATTTACGGCTTTGTTACCGGCCTGCTGCTCATGTTCGTGGTACCCCGCATCTTCATCGGACTTCTGTAATCCATCATTAAGGGAGGAGAACGAAACCATGGATCATCTGTCTCTTGTCGGTATCGTTCCCTGGGAATTCGTTGCCCAGATCGCCAACCTGCTTATTCAGGCGGCGCTGTTCAAAAAGTTTTTGTTTAAGCCTGTACAGGGCATCATCGCCAAGCGCCGCGGTGAGGTCAACGCCATCTACGGCGAAGCCGAAGCCGCCCGTACCGCCGCCGAGGAGGAAAAGGCGGAATATGACCGCCTGATGCGGGATGCCCGCGTGGAGGCCGGCCAGATTGTCAAGGCCGCTGCCGAGAATGCCGAGGCCCGTGCGACACAGCTGATCCAGTCGGCGCAGCAGGAGGCCGCTGGGATCATGGAAAAGGCCTATGCCGAGATCGACCGGGAAAAGAAAAAAACAGTCAATGAGATCAAGGATAACATCTCCGGCATGGTTGTCGCCCTGGCGGAAAAGGTCGTGGAAAAGGAGATCAACGCCGGCGATCAGCAGGCGCTCATTGATCAGTTTATAAAGGAAATGGGTGAATCGGCATGACAGCGACCGGAAAAACCTACGGCGACGCGTTGTATGACCTGGCGGCGGAGGAAGCCCTCTGCGATGAGCTGCTGGAGCAGGTAAAGCTGCTGGCCCGCCTGTTCCGGGAAAATCCTCAGTACCCCGCCCTGCTTGCCAGCCCGGATATCCCCCGGGAGGAGCGTCTGCACCTGATAGGGGAAGCGCTGACCGGGCAGGTGCACCCCTATCTTGTCAATTTTCTGTGCCTTTTGTGTGAAAGAGGCAGACTCCCCGCCTTTGCCGGCTGCGCCGCCCGCTACGAGCAGCGCTGGCTGGAAGACCACAATACCGTCCGGGGCCGTGTCAGCTCCGCGGTGCCGCTTACGGAGACACAGCTTACGGCGCTGGCCGCCCGCATGGGGGAAACGCTGGGCAAGCATGTCCTGCTGGAAGGCACCGTCTCCCCGTCGCTCATCGGCGGCATCCGGGTGGAGATCGACGGCCGTGTGTGGGATGGCTCCCTGCGCGGCCGCCTGGAGGAACTGAGCGGCCTGCTGCGCGGCGCCGTTCTGTAAACATCAAGAGAAAGCTGGTGGTTCCATGGAACTGAGACCGGAGGAAATAACCAAGATCATCAAGTCCCAGATCAAAAATTATGAAAACCATATCGTGCAGGAAGAGGTCGGCACCGTCCTGGTGGTCGGCGATGGTATCGCCCGTGCCTCCGGCCTGGAAAAATGCATGATGAATGAGCTGCTGGAATTCCCCAATGGGGAATACGGCATTGTCCAGAACTTAGAGGAAAATACCGTCGCTGTCATCATTTTGGGCGATGACGGCGGCATCAAGGAAGGCGATACCGTCCGCCGCACCGGCCGTGTCGTTTCGGTCCCGGTGGGCGAAGCCCTCATCGGCCGTGTCGTCAATGCCCTCGGTGCGCCCATCGATGGCAAAGGCCCGGTGGAAGCCGCCGGCTATGCCCCGGTGGAAAGCCCCGCGCCCGGCATCATCGAGCGTCAGCCCGTTACCGTGCCGCTTCAGACCGGTATCAAGGCCATCGACAGCATGATCCCCATCGGCCGCGGCCAGCGTGAGCTCATCATCGGTGACCGCCAGACCGGTAAGACCGCCATCGCCATCGACGCTATCCTCAACCAGCGCGGCAAGGGCATGGTCTGCATCTATGTCGCCATCGGCCAGAAGGCCTCCACGGTTGCCAACATCCGCGAGACCCTCGCTCAGCACGGTGCGCTCGACTACACCATCATTGTTTCGGCCACCGCTGCCGATTCCGCCCCTATGCAGTACATCGCGCCTATGGCCGGTGCCGCTATCGGCGAGTTCTTCATGTACAACGGCGAGGACGGCAAGCCCGCCAGCGAGACCAACCCCGGTGGCCACGTGCTCGTCATCTACGATGACCTGTCCAAGCAGGCTGTGGCCTACCGTCAGATGTCGCTGACGCTGCATCGTCCGCCCGGACGCGAGGCCTATCCTGGCGACATCTTCTACCTGCACTCTCGTCTGCTCGAGCGTGCCGTCAAGATGTCCAAGAAGAACGGTTACGGCTCCATGACGGCTCTTCCGATCATCGAGACCCAGGACGGCGACGTCTCGGCCTACATTCCGACCAACGTCATTTCCATTACCGATGGTCAGATCTACCTGCAGTCCGAGCTCTTCTTCCAGGGCCAGCGCCCGGCAGTCGACGTGGGCATCTCCGTGTCCCGCGTCGGTGGCGATGCTCAGACCAAGGCCATGAAGCAGGTCGCCGGCAACCTTCGTCTGGACCTCGCTTCGTACCAGGAGCTCGCCGGCTTTACGCAGTTCGGCTCCGACCTTGACGAGGCTACTCAGAAGCAGCTGACCCATGGTGCCCGCATGACCGAGCTCCTGAAGCAGCCGCGTTACAAGCCGTTTGAGGTTGGCGAGCAGATCGTTACGCTGTTCGCTGGCAACGAGGGCTTCCTGGATGACCTGGAGATCGCCGACGTGCTGCCTTTCCGTGCCGAGCTCATCGAGTACATGGACAATGGCTTTGGCTCGCTGCTCGACAAGGTTCGCGCCAAGAAGATCGATGATGACACCAAGGCTGAGCTCTTGCGCGTCATCGGCGACTTCAAGCAGCAGTTCATGGCCAAGCACCATTCGGATGTTTCTGGATCAGAGGAGAACTAAGCCCCATGGCCAACCTTCGCGACATTAAGAAGCGAATCTCCTCGGTTACCACGACCAAGCAGATCACGCGCACGATGGAGATGGTCTCTACGGCCAAGATCCGTCGTGCCCTCGATCGCTCCAAGCAGGCCGAGCCCTATAAGGAGGCGCTGACCGACGTCATGTTGACGGTCGCCGGCGACGCCTCCTGTTCGGGCACCGATCCCATGCTGCAGAAGCATGAGAGCGTCAAGCATGGCCTGATTGTCGTTATTGCCTCGGACCGCGGTCTTGCCGGCGGTTTCAATACGACGGTGGAGCGCACGGCCGAAAAGCTCGCCGCTTCTTGGGCGAACGACGGCATCGAGTGCGAGATCATCGCGTGCGGGCGTAAGCCGGCCACGTATTTCCGTGACCGAGCAAACGTCGTCATGCACTTTGAGGGCAACTCCTCTGAGCCCGATTTCAATCAGGCTCGCATGATCTCCTCTCATATCTGCGATGCGTATCGTGCCGGTGAGCTTGACCGTGTCGAGCTTGTCTACCACCACGCCAAGAACCGCGTGGATCAGGAGCTTCGCGTCGAGCATCTATTGCCGCTCGACCCCGAGATGATCGCTATGGCCCACGGTCCGCGTAAGAACGAGACCGACGCCCCTAAGCGCATCTCGTCGACGTTCGAGTTCGTGCCCTCTCCCGAGCATGTTCTCGGCAAGCTTGTACCGTCTTATATCCTGACGGTCATCTACCAGGCCCTGATCGATTCGGCGGCTGCCGAGCAGGGTGCACGCCGCAAGGCCATGCACTCCGCGACGGAAAACGCCACCGCGATCATCTCGACCCTTACCCGCACGTATAGTCGCGTGCGCCAGGCTTCGATCACGACCGAGATTAACGAGATCGTCGGCGGAGCCTCAGCATTGGAGGAACAGTAATGGCTAATAACACCGTAAAGCTTGCGGTCGAGGAAGCCACCAAGAAGACGACTGCCGGTGATGGTCGCATCGTGCGAATCATCGGCCCTGTCGTCGACGTCAAGTTTGACGGCGCGGTGCCCCCGATCTACAACGCGCTCACGGTCGAGGCCGAGACCCCGATCGGTCATCTGAGCACGATCCTCGAGGTCGAGAGCCAGCTTCCGGGCGGCGTCGTCCGCACGGTCGCCATGTCCTCGACCGACGGCCTGCAGCGCGGCCTCATCGCCACCGATACCGGTGAGCCCATGAAGATGCCGGTCGGCCCCAAGACGCTCGGCCGCATTTGGAACGTCATGGGCAAGCCCGTCGACGGCAAGCCCATGCCCGAGGTGGAGGAGTTCTACCCCATCCACCATGCAGCGCCCCGTTTCGACGAGCTCACCACCAAGACCGAGATCTTCGAGACCGGCATCAAGGCCGTTGACCTGCTCGAGCCCTACATCCGTGGCGGCAAAACGGGTCTGTTCGGCGGCGCCGGCGTCGGCAAGACCGTTTTGATTCAGGAGCTCATCAACAACCTCGCCCAGGAGCACGGTGGCACCTCGGTGTTCACCGGCGTCGGCGAGCGTACCCGCGAGGGCACCGACCTGTTCCTCGAGATGAGCGAGTCTGGCGTTATCGACAAGACTTGCTTGGTCTATGGTCAGATGAACGAGCCGCCCGGAGCGCGTCTGCGCATCGGTCTGGCCGGCCTTACTACCGCTGAGTATTTCCGTGATCGTGGCCAGGACGTTCTGCTGTTCATCGACAACATCTTCCGCTTCTCCCAGGCAGGTTCCGAGGTTTCCGCACTGCTGGGCCGTATGCCCTCCGCCGTCGGTTACCAGCCCACGCTGGCAACCGAGATGGGCGACCTCCAGGAGCGCATTACCTCGACCAAGACGGGCTCCATTACCTCCGTCCAGGCTGTCTACGTCCCCGCAGACGACCTGACCGACCCGGCGCCTGCCACGACGTTTACGCACCTCGACGCCACCACGGTTCTTTCGCGTAGCATTTCGTCGCTCGGCCTGTTCCCGGCTATCGACCCGCTCGCATCTTCCTCCGACGCTCTCGATCCCTCGATCGTCGGCGAGGAGCACTACCGTGTCGCCGTCAAGGTCCAGGAGCTCCTGCAGGAGTACTCCGACCTTCAGGACATCATCGCCATTCTGGGTATGGACGAGCTGTCCGAGGAGCAGCGCCTTACGGTCAACCGTGCCCGTAAGATTCAGCAGTTCCTCTCGCAGTCCTTCCACGTCGCCGAGAAGTTCACCGGCAACCCCGGTGTCTACGTCCGCGTCGAGGATACCGTCCGCTCTTTCGCCGAGATTGTCGACGGCAAGGCCGATGACCTGCCCGAGCAGGCTTTCCGCTATGCTTCCACGATTGAGGACGTGCGCGAGCGCGCCCGCAAGATGGGGGAGAAGTAGGTTATGCGTATCCGCATCGTGTGCCCCGTGAGCTGCGCCTATGAGGGCGACGCTGCGTTTGTGTCGATTCCGTCCACGGATGGCGAGTTTGGCGTTCTGCCTGCTCACTCCAGCGAGATCTGCACGATCGACCGCGGTTACGTTCGCGTTTCCGATAAGGCCATGGGCACTGTCGACCACACGTTTGCCGTGGCCGGCGGCTATGCCCAGGTTGCGGACGATGTCGTGACCGTTCTCGCCGAGCGCGCTTGCGATTTGGCGACCGTCGATGCCGACAAGCTTAAAGCTGATATTCAAGGTTTTGAAGAGAAGCTGGGTAATTTGTCGGAGGATGATGCACGCCGCGCCTACCTCTATAATGAAATCGCATGGTGTAAGCTCAAGCTTGCCCAATAGTCAAACGATTTAGCGTTCGACCATTTGCGAACACATCATGCCCGGGATGGCTCAGCCATCCCGGGCATGCTTTTTGAAAGGGTAGACCTTGGATATTATCCGCGTTGAGGGTGGCCACGCCATCGGAGGCTCCGTGCCCGTTTCGGGCGCCAAGAACTCCGCACTCAAACTCATGGCGGCAACGCTTCTGGCGCCGGGCAAAACGACGCTGCAGAACGTGCCCGATATTTCCGATGTCCACGTGATGGGCAAGGTGCTCAAGGGCATGGGCGCTACGATCGATGTTCTCGACGAGCACACGCTCGAGATTGATACCTCTCAGGTCGATTCTTGGGAGGCCCCCTACGAGCTCGTCGCTAAGATGCGTGCTTCCACCGCCGTCATGGGACCCCTGCTGGGCCGCTTCCATCGCGCCAAGATCGCCATGCCGGGCGGCTGCAACCTGGGTGCTCGCAAGATCGATATGCACATTCTTGGTCTTGAGGCCCTGGGCGTTGAGTTCGATACCGCCCACGGTTACATCAACGCTAATGCGCCCCAAGGTCTGCGCGGTACCACCGTCACGCTCGAGTTTGCCAGTGTCGGTGCGACCGAGAACCTCATTATGGCATCCGTGCGCGCGCAGGGTACCACGGTTATCGACAATGCCGCCCGTGAGCCCGAGATCGTCGATCTCGCCAACATGCTCAACGAGATGGGTGCCAAGATTGTCGGCGCCGGTACGCCTGTCGTGACCATCGAGGGCGTGGAGGAGCTGCATCCCGTTAGCCATCGCGTGGTGGGTGACCGCATCGAGGCCGGTACCTTTATCGTTGCCGGCGCGTTGATGGCCGACGATCGCGGTGTCGATGTCACGGGCTTTTGCCCCATTCACTTGGGCATGGTGCTCAAGAAGATGGAGCTCATGGGTATCGACTGCGAGCGCGTCGAGGATGGCGTCCATGTGAACCGTGCCGAGCGTATCAAGCCGGTCGATATCCAGACGCTCCCGTTCCCCGGTTTCCCCACGGACATGCAGGCGCAGATCATGGTGCTCTCCGCCCTGGCCGACGGCAGCTCCGTTATCACCGAGAACATCTTCGAGAATCGCTTTATGTTTGCCTCTGAGCTGGTGCGCATGGGTGCCGACATTCGTATCGAGAGCCATCATGCCATGATTCATGGCGTCAGGGGCTTCTCGGGCGCACAGGTTACCTCGCCCGATCTGCGTGGCGGAGCGGCCCTCGTCGTAGCGGGCTTGATCGCCGACGGGACGACCGAGGTTTCGGCCATCCATCACATCAAGCGCGGCTACGAGCAGTTTGTCGAAAAGCTGCAGGCGCTCGGCGCGCATGTCGAGCATGCTACCGTCCCCGATCCCGTCATCTACTAATACAGGTTGCCTATGTTTAATAAAAAGCCCCTCGCGGATACCACCGCCCGAAGACCCTCAACTGGTGCGCAGGCCAAGATCTACAGTCGCGATAACGTGGCTCGCTATTCCGAGCGCGCTCGCCAACGTCGTCGTAGCCACACGATTCGTCACGTCGCGCTCATTGTCGTGCTTGGCGTGCTGCTGAGTGCCACTACCGCTGCCGGCCTGTGGTTTGCCACCATTATGGGCAAGCTCGGCGATTCTAATGTCATTACCGACAATCTGCGTCGGGTTCTGGTTGACACCGATGAGGCAAAGGATCCGTTCTACGTGCTGCTTCTTGGCACCGACGGCCGTCCGGGCGAGGATACGTATCGTGCCGACTCGATTATCCTGGCACGCATCGACCCCACGCAAAAGCAGGCGACGCTCATTTCCGTTCCGCGCGACACCAAGGTCGAGTACAAGGGCGAGACCATGAAGATCAACGCCTGCCATACCGTTGGCGGCGCCGAGGCCATGGTCGAGGCGGTCAACGAGCTGTGCGGTGTTCAGATTTCCCACTATGCCGAGGTCAGCTTCGACGGTATGCAGGCACTGATTGATTCGGTTGGCGGTATCGACATTAACGCAACCGATGATGTTGACGACCCCGAGCACCTGGATATTAAGATTACCGCTGGCCAGCAGCATATGGACGGTGCCACCGCCCTTACCTATGCCCGCTGCCGCTACACCTATGCCGACGGCGATTACACGCGCATGCGCCACCAGCGTCAGGTGCTTGGCGCCCTTGCCAACCAGATTCTCAATAACTTCGATGCCACGAAGATTTTTGGCCTGGTTAATTCGCTGTCCGATATGCTCGTAACCGATATGAGCGTTCAGGATATCGTGGCTACGGTCAACGCCATGCGCGGTATGGATGTCGACGGTATCTACTCGGCCAACCTGCCCTCGTACGCCGACGACAGCACCATGATCGACGGTGTGAGCTACGTCTTTGTCTACGAGGACGAGCTCAAGGAAATGATGGAGCGCGTCGATGCCGGCAAGGATCCCAAGGGTCCCAACACCATGGGTCTTTCCGACGGTTCCAGCTCTACGATCGGCGACCTGAACAACAACACGTCTGACGACTACGCAAACGGTACCGCAACCTCATCGGTCAGCTCTGACGATTCCGATGACTCAAGCGATTCGAGCGATTCGGACTACTACGAAGAGCCCACCGGCGACGGCAACGGCTACGAGGCCAACTACTAAGTTACGGCGTTTTACCAAACGCCGTAACGGCTCGACGCTGCGCGCCGCCCAAGGCGACAATTTGTCATTCAAAAGGCAGGACATGACCAGAAGGTCAATGCCCTGCCTTTTTCATGCCAACTTGTTCGCCTTGGACGTCGCTCGCTGACGTTGGCTCAACCTGCGGTGCTGACTACTCCCCTTGCACCAAAAACCGCCCCGTTCTCGGTTTTGAGGACGGGGCGGTTTTGCTTACCTAGATTGTTCGAGTTCCTTATGCAAAGCGGGCGACGAGCTCCTGGAGCACGTCGGTCATCTTGACGAGCGAACTGACCGGGACGAACTCGTTGACGCCGTGGTAGCAATAGCCGCCGGTGGAAAGGTTGGGGCAGGGCAGACCGCGGAACGACAGCTGTGCACCGTCGGTGCCGCCGCGAATCGGCAGCACTTGGGGTTCAACGCCGCAGGCAAGGTAGGCTTCCTTGGCAACATCAATAAGCTCGGGATAGTCACGAACGATTTCGGCCATATTTCGATACTGCTGCTTAATCTCGACCGTCACGCGCTCCTCACCCAGACGCTGGTTGAGCATCGAGGCGGCGGCATCAATAAGGTCGAGTTTCTGCTGGAACTTGGCGGCGTCATGGTCGCGGACGATATAGCGCGCTGTGGCGTGATCGACGGTCGCAGATACACCCTCAAGGTGATAAAAGCCCTCGTAGCCTTCCGTATACTCCGGGCGCTGCACGTAGGGGAGCAATGCGTTGAAGTCGCAGAACAGATTGCCTGCGTTGACCATACGGCCTTTGGCGTCGCCCGGGTGGATGGACTGGCCCTCAAAGCGGACGGTCACCTCGGCGGCATTGAAGCACTCCCACTCCAGCTCGCCGATGGGGCCGCCGTCGACCGTGTAGGCGTACTTGCAGCCAAAGGTATCGATATCCAACAGCTCGGCTCCGTGGCCGATCTCCTCGTCAGGGCAGAAGCAAATGCCGAGTGCGGGATGGGGCAGAGAAGGGTCCTGAGCGATACGCGCGACAAGCGACATGATCTCGGCGACGCCCGCCTTGTCGTCTGCGCCCAGCAGCGTGGTGCCATCGCTGCAGACCAAGTCCTCACCCGCGAGGTCATTCAGGGCGGGAAGCTTGGCGGTGCTCATGGCAACGGGCTTACCGTCAACCGCGCCGCAGACCAGGTCGCCGCCTTCGTAGTGTACGATGTGCGGCTTCACGCCGGCGCCCGGTGCAACTTCGGTGGTGTCGAGATGGGCGATCAGGCCCAGGGGGGGCTTGTCCTCAGCGCCCACACTTGCGGGGATATGCGCGCAGACATAGGCGTGCTCGGTCACGTGGGCATCTTCCGCACCAAGCTCGCGCAGCTCTTCAGCCAGCACGTTGGCAAGGTCAAACTGAACGGCGCTCGAGGGTACCTGGTCGCAGTTTGCATCCTCGGACTGCGTGTTGATCTGGACGTAGCGCAAAAAGCGCTCGAGGACATCGGGGCTCGTGGTGGTGTTTTCCATAAAGACCGCTCCAATCTTGGTCGTCGTGTGCAACAAGAACTCTAG
>OHKI01000460.1_pt1 | contig 16979 bp, 10 predicted proteins | sample 1568771 | NCBI WGS metagenome assembly OHKI01 (sample SAMEA3879540, study PRJEB24766) | human gut metagenome | biome: human-associated habitat; feature: feces | place: USA | collected 1985/1987 | reverse complement strand
GATAGTATAAACTAATTTTGAACACCTACTTACATATTTGGAGACAAGCAGAGCGGTTGCTATGTACCCGAAATGGCGGTTTCGGGTACATTTACTGGTTGCTATGTACCCAAAATGGCGATTTCGGGTACATATAGCGGACGTTATATACCCGAAATGGCGGTTTCGGGTGCATTTACGTTGGCCAGCAAATTCATCAAGCGGGTGTTGATATAATAATTTGATGTTCCCATTTTCACCTTTTGGAGCAAACCGACACCAACTATCTTATCCAAATACTTTGCCGCTGTTTTGCGCTGAACCATCAAATCCCGCTCCACGAACTCTATCTTTGTATAGGGATGAAAGAACAGATTGTTGAGCAACTCGTGCTTGTAGAGTTTTCCAAACAAGGGCCGCAAGATCACTTTATAATCCGCCATCAGTTTGGAAATACCTTTAACCAGGGCGATGGTCTCAGTTGCAGTTTGCTCAACGCCTTGCAGGATAAAGAGCGTCCATTTGATCCACTCCTCCCGATTGTTTCCTTCCTCATCACGGATGGCTTGCAGCAAACGATAATACTCAGTCTTGTTGTGTGTGATAAAACGGCTGAGATACAAAACGGGCAGGTCAAGGAGATCGGCAATGACAAGATACAAAATCAGCACGATGCGCCCCGTACGTCCGTTGCCATCATAGAAAGGATGAATGCTCTCAAACTGATGGTGGATGATGGCCATTTTGATAAGAGGGTCGAGCGAGCTCAGTTTGTCGTCATTTATGAAATTCTCCAAGTTGCACATAAGGCGGTTTATCTCCTCTGGGTCTTGAGGAGGCGTATAGACCGTTACACCATCGTTGCGCTTCAAGGCCGTTCCGGGAACAGACCTAAATCCAGCATTATTGTGCTCCAGATGGCTTTGAATATTCTTAATTGTGTTAAGAGACAATATGCCTTTTTCTCTGACCTCTTGGAAACCGGCCAAAAGCGCTTCCCGATAGTTTAAGACTTCCTTTTCGGCCAGTCTGCCAACATTTTGGCTCATATTCAAGTCGGCCTTGAAGAGGTCGTCCTGTGTTGTTATGATATTCTCTACCTCACTACTGTCCTTCGCTTCCTGAAGGGCAAGCGTATTGATGAGAATGGCTTCGTTCGGAATTGTTTGAGCAACGCCTCTCAATTCTGCCAACTTCCGATTGGAACGGTTGAGTTGTTTCAGCACATCAATGGTTTCCAAGTCGTACGTAAGCGGCAAAATCGGTATTGTGTAATGTTTCATGATATTTCTTTATTCTGGAAAATCCTGCAAAATTAGAGCGTACTCCGTTAGAAAAACGGTACTACACTTGAACACTATGCTCCGCTGCAAGAATGCTTGAGAGACGAAAGCGCCCAGGCATCATTGCCGCGTGTCTTTTCAAGCGAACATCTTTTCGAGGCAAGCGGCTTTGATTTGCTTCAGTTTTTCAAGACGCTCGCGATGAAGGGTGATTTGGGCGTCGAGGGCGGTGAAGTAAGAGGCGATGGCTCGCTGCTCGGGGAGGGAGGGAAGATTTATTCTTAATTTTTCGAGAATAGAACGGTCAAGCCGAGGCACACTTGACCCTCTTACTTCCTTCTTTATTTCCGCTTCATGAGAACATAATATATTATAAAGGAATGACTTGTCCGTTTCTTCTTTATCCTTGAAATAGACACAGTCGTCTGCTGCCCAAAATTCCTTATTGCTAAATCCTATTAAACCTGCAGACCCTCCTATTATAACAAAAGGGTTTTTCGCTTCTACATTATAATATTGATAAAATCCGAGAGGATAATTGGTATTCTGAAAAACGGGATAGCCTTCAGCATTACTTAAATCCTTTCGAGTTATACGCACACCTCGATTGACCAAACAAACCTCCCCCAGCTTTCTCTCCTTCCACTCCCCCTGAAATCCCTTAAATCTAACGCGCGGCACCGTCTCTCCTTTCTGTGGGAACATATTCAGCAGGCTGGCCGCCTTGATTTGTTTTAAAGAAGAAAGGCGGGAGGTGGAGGCGGCGATTTGGGCATCGAGAGAGGTGAAGTAGGAGGCGATGGCTCGCTGCTCGGGGAGGGAGGCGGGTAAATTCATCAAATATGATTTTAGTTCCTCTGCATTTACTCCAGGCTGGCCTGAACGCTGTGAAACGAATCTGATATACTTTTTGAAACCATCTGTCAAAGTATTCTGAAACACAAATTCTCTGTCTACGTTCTTATTTACCCGCGCCCTGATAAGGAATCCTGCAAAATAGACTTTGCCATCAATAGGACGGTATATATAGCTCTTTCCCACACTGGCACCTGTACGTGCTATAACGATATCACCATCTTGCATAATATATTCGTTGCAAGATGACAAATCAGCATCTGGAGACGCAAGCTCATCTTTGATAAAAGCACGCGACCCTTCATCAATGTCTGTTATACGTAAGTATTTGTTTTCTCCGTCATAAGATACAGCTGCAGCGTTTATGCCATATTTAAACTCATCAACAACATCGCCTAATGCCTTCTCCTTCCACTCCCCCTCAAATCCCTTAAATCTAATCTTCGGTTTATTCATACCTTCAAATCCTATTCATGCCGGAGCATGTTGTTTAAAAATCAAATTGCAGTTAGATTTCAGCGACGTTCCACGAGGGCTTTAAGTCCTTCGATGGCAAAGTCGTCGCCCGAAAGTTCGTCGACGAGGCCGGCGAGCGCCTGCTGCGATTCGGCAAGTTCGCGCTCGATGTCGCAGTAAGTAAGGGCATATTTCTCCGCGAGGTGGCGCACGGCGGTTGCCAGTTCGTCAACGACGGCATCGGGCATGGCCTGGATGGCTGAGGTGACAGGTTGAATCCATTTAAGATAGAGCAAGCGGTTGATTTCGTTCATGTCGAGGTGCTGAATTTTCTCGCGCGTGAGCTTTTGCAGGGCAAGCGTATCCTTCAGCACCTTTCGGCGCTTTTTGGTCCGCTCGTCCCAAAGGGCAACGAGGCGCTGGAGCTTCAATCTGGTGGAAAGCTCAATGTCTAAACCTGATTTGGCATCGGCCGTGATGCGCTTCTTGTCGAGCACGCCCTCCTTTTCGCTGTCGAAATAAGTCTCTTGCTCTTCTTCTGTGAACTCGTCTTTGATGGCCTCCACCTTGGTGTTGATGTCCGCAATGCGGTTGGTGAGCGCCTGCAGAACATCAAGCTGCGCCTGGAAATAGACAGTCTGGATGAGGGGGAAAGGCATGATGCGCCCTTTCTCGCCCACGTCGCACACTTCCTCCTTGCCATCGTCGGTTTCGTGGATGAGCTGGTTGCAGGCCACGAAGCCATCGGTTTGCAGGACTTCGATGTCGCCGATGATGCCGCCCCAATGGTCGGCAAAGATTTGGTAGGCGGCATAGCGGTCGACAAGCGGCAGTGGGGCGATGCGGCGGAAGATATCTTCAGAGATGATGTCCGTTTCCTCAAGTTCGCGCACCGTCTCTACATGGCAAATGAGGCGCTGGCGAAGCATCTCGTCGAAGCCGGCAAAGGCCTCGACGAAGGCGGTCTTGAAGCGCACGACATCGGCATTGGCGCGGATGGCAGCGGCGATGTCGTCGGCGCGGAGGTCGGCATAAGGGCGGTCGGCACACGAGGCGAAGAGTTCCCGACGGAGCGAAGGAAAGGCCTGCCAATAGGGCGCGAGGTCGTTGATTTCGCTCTCGGGGATGCCGCCAAACATGGTGCTGTAGATGTCGTAATGCTCGATGGGGTCGCTGCTGTCAACGTAGCGCGGAATATTGAGGTTGTATTCGTTGCGGCGGATTTCGTTGCGACTCACTTCGCGAGAATAGCCCACCTCTGTACGGCGTTCGCGATAGGTGTCGGCGATTTTCTTGATGTCGCAGGCACGGAGGCGGTTTTGCTTGCCCTCCTTGACAAAACCCTTGCTGGCATCGATGATGAGAATGCCCTCATCACCGCGGTTTTTCTTCAAGACCATGATGAGCGTGGGGATGCCCGTTCCGAAGAAGATGTTGGGCGGCAGGCCGATGATGGCGTCGATGTTGTTTTTCTCAATGAGTTGGGCGCGAATCTGTCCTTCAGCCTGTCCATCTTCACGCTCGTCGGCAGGCAGGAGAGTGCCGTCGGGCGCACAAAGGCGTGGGGCCTTACCACGGAAGAGCACGCCGTGGGGAAGGACGATGGTGAGGATGCCATCGGGCTTGAGATGGTGGAGTTCGTGGAGGAGGAAGGCATAGTCGGCCTTCGTTTTCGGCGCGAGACCATACTGGGCAAAGCGAACATCAGTTTCCTTGTCCTTGGGATCCCAGTGCTGCGAATAAGGCGGATTGCTGACCACGGCGTCGACGGCGAGCGGCTTGGCGATATCGTTGTCTTTTTCTTCGAGCGGCCAGTCTTCGTCAAGAGAGTCGGCACAGCGGGCCTTGATGTTGTCGGGGATGATGCCGCGCATGACGAGGTTCATGCGGGTGAGGTTGTAGGTGCTCTCGATGAGTTCCTGGGCGTAGTATTTCACTTTGTTTCGACCAGCGATGTGCTTGCTGACGGCCTTACCAATGGTGATGAGCAACGAACCCGACCCTGAGGTGGGGTCGTAGATTTCGAGCTCTGTTTTGTCTTGGTGGTGTTCGGCCACGATTTCCGACATGACCATAGCCACCTCGTGCGGCGTATAAAATTCGCCTGCCTTCTTGCCGGCACTGGCGGCGAAATTGCTGATGAGAAATTCATAGACATAGCCGAGTACGTCGTAGTCCTGGGTGCCGTCGGTGGGGATGTCCTTGATGAGATCGATGAGTTTCCGGAGGGCTTTGGTCTGCGCGGCGGGGTTGTCGCCGAGCTTGCTGAGACCTTCACGCAGGGTTTTGAAGATGCCTCCATAGACGGAGGCAAAGTTGGGATTCAGAAGGCGGTCGAAATTGCCCAATGCCGCGCTCAACGTGGCAACATCGAAGTTGGCATTTTTCTCGAGCCAGGTGGAGAAGAGGTGTTCATAGGTGATGAAGAAGCCGATTTTGTTTTGGCATTCCTCGATGGCCTTTTTCATGTCTTTATCATCGTAGTCTTCCACGAGGTCCACGAGTTCTTCTTCCTGCCAGCCACAGTCCTGGGTGAAGTATTTCACTTCGGTGTCGGAGATAAACTTATAGAAGATGAGACCGAGGATATAGTCTTTATATTCGTTGGCGGCGATTTTGCTGCGCATGCTGTTGGCCGAAGCCCAGATGCGGTTGGCAAGTTGCTGTTTGTTCATATAGGATAGAGTATAGGATAAGATGTGAAACTGAACGGGCCGACGTATGTTTGCCCCTTTGTTTGTGGCCCACGCGAGACCTGAGCACTGACTTCCCTGCCATTACCATTACCAAGCCCCTGAAAGGCAGGGCGTGATGTCCTCCCCAGCATATTGGCGGACGGCAGCGGCCAGTTTCTGCGAAATCTGCGCTCTGAACCACGAAGGGGCGATGACCTCCACCTGCGGGCCGTAGGAGAGGATGCGGGCCTCGAGCTCCTTGTTGGGGCGAAGGAAGAGGCGGATGGCATTCGGCAACGAAGCGTACAACGACTGCGAAGCATGGATGGGCTTGTTGACCACGTAGGGGAAACGGGCCTCATCGAAACGCAAGATGACTTCTTCGGGCTGCGGATGGTCTTCGGGAATGGTGACACCGACGACATCGCGGAAATAAGTGGCGAAGTTGATGGTCTCGTTGGGAACGAAGGGCACATCAGAGGGGACGACCTTGACCATACGGTCGAGGGCCTGGTTGGTGAGCTGGCTGCCGCATGACGTCTGCTGTAGGCCGATGAGAAACCAACGCTGATTAAACTGCTTGAGGTGGTAGGGATGGACAACGGAACACGACTCGCCGCCGAAGAAGGGCTGATAGGTCACCTCCAACGGCTGATGATGGAGCGCGGCGTCAATGAGACGTCCCAAAAGGTCTATTCCCTTGAGGCGCTCATTTTGCTCAAAAGAAACCACTCCCTCTGTATTGGGCTTGATGCCGAAGCGACATTCGAGGTTGGAAATGACATCTTCCAGCCAGGCATTTCCCAAAATGCCGCGAAAGCGGTTCATGGCGCTGATGACCGACTGCAGGGCCACCATCTCTTCAACAGAGAGCGCATTGTTGAAGATGGAGAAATGGGGGTCGGCATAGCGGTAGTAGCTCTTTCTCCCAGAGATGGGAACGGCCTCAATGGGGGCATTCAGGGCGTCGGGGTCTTTCATGTAGCGGATGTCGTCGCGTATCTGGCGCAGACTCACGCTGGAACCGTTGATGGCGAAAAGTTTTTCGTTGACCAGCCGCAAGAGGTCCTCAATGGTGTATTTATGATGTAAATCACTGAAACAGCGGTCGAGAATCTGGTAACGAAGCTGGGCATTTTTGTTTGTCGGCATAAGAAATTCAAGGGTAATTATGACGTAAATTTAATGCTTTTTCCCCAATCGCCAAGATATTCTTGTGCAGTATCTTCATTTTTTCTGCATAATGAAGATAGTCTGCACTATGAGGGGGTATATTTGCAGAGTAAAACCAAAAAAATAAACCTTTATCATGATGAAACGCTTACTGACTTTGTTGCTGGCCTTAGCTTTTGCCGGCACTGGATTTTCGCAAGGATTTTGGAGACTGATACCTGAGAAAAACTATTATACTCAGGAAACGGAATTTATTCCTGGCCACTATACTACTAAGGGCCAGTTGGATGCCGTTTTTTATCCAACGGGCAAAACATTAAAAGTGATCAGAGAATATAAAGGGCCAAACTACCTAAATATATATAGGGATGCCATTATGCACAATAACGGCAGGATTCCAAGCTCGGAACGAAGAATCTCCACACGACTCATGCAATCAGGCTTTTCCAAAGAGAAAACGGTTTCAGCCGCGATTTATTATCGAGGTATGGGCGATGACGGAGAAATTGATTCCCAAGGCTTTTCCAGTTTCTTTTACGCCTCCTACTCTGGCGAGGAATTAAAAAAGGCTGATTATGTCACCTTCGACTATTTCGACAAAGCCTTAGGCAAAAAGGAATCCTTCAAACTGAGCCTGGCTGGCTTTAGCGCATGCCTTTCAGAATTTGAAGCAGAAACAAGGAAAAAGGAAGAGCATCCAATACGCAAGGAAGAAGAGGTTATGGACAACAGCATCGTTGAAATACAGGCCGCTTATCCTGGTGGCGAGTCTGCGCTATTGAGATTCATTTCAGAAAATTTGATTTTGCCGCGAAGCACTCAAGAAGGAGAAGTTCAAGGAACTGTTGTGCTTCGCTTCCGTATAGAAATAGACGGCTCAGTCGGTAAAGTCGTCATCAAGAAAGGCCTTTCCAAAGAATGCGACCAGGCAGCCATTGATGTTGTCAGGAAACTGCATCTTTTCACGCCTGCACGCCAACAAAGTCATCCTGTTCCGGTGTGGTTCACGCTCCCCATCAGATTTCAATCAAAGACTGACTGACCAACTGCAAATATTCCCAGCCCCATAAGTTCCCTAACACCTCAGAAAGGGACATACGACATACAAGGCCAAGATAAATGGGACGAGGAACACGGCCGCAACCGTCATGCCATTTTGGCCCAAAAATCGCGCAGATTTTTTAGAGCAAATAGCATGGCGAGGGCGGAGGTGCTGCCCTTTTCAGGTAAGGTGTTCAAAATTGGAATATCAAAGGTTAGCGGTAGCGCCCTCGCAGCGAAGATTTGCACAGGCCCACGCAATCGTCTGTTGCGGCGCCAGCATTGTAGCTCACTTTGCTCGCAAAGTGAGGGCCACGAACACGTAGCGAACATGACCAGCGCTCCAGGACATGATTTTGTTGTATTTTCAGCCCGTGCTTGGCCGCCACAATATTCGTCCCCCTCACTTTGCGAGCAAAGTGAGCTACAGTGCTTCGCCCCAGAACTCCGCCAAATGCCCGCGCGATGCCCCTTGCTGCGATGTCGCAACCGTCACTTGTTGTTTTGGAAAAAACGCGCAGAATTTTTCTAAATTCTGAACACCCTACCTTTTAGGGACGCTACCGCCTCTCTACCAACCTTGAAGTCTTCTGGATTTTGAACGCCCTACCTGAAATGGCAAAACTATGCCCTGTCATTTCTCTCCTACCCTCCTATTTATAAATCATATTTATCCTTCAGAGCATCGTAGCACATGCCTGTCACGTAGAGATAGAGAGTGGCAAACGCCTTGATGTTGCTGTCGAGCTGTTCCTCTGTCAGAAGGTAAGAGGCATGTGCCCCGTTGCCTTCATCCGTGTTGCGGTTGCTGCGGATGATGTCGAGGTAGGTTGCCAAACGGCGCTCGGTTGGCTGCGAGCTTCCTCGCAGGCGGCGGAGACAGTCGAAGGCGAAAATGCAGGTGATGAGCGTCACGGGGCGGCCCTCCTCCGAAGGCTGCAATTCCTTTCCGTGAAGCATGTAGTAGAGCTTCTTCAGAAACACTTCAAACTTCACCGAGAGATTTCCAGAATGGACGTGCTTGTCAATGAAGTTCACGCGGCGACGTCCGAAAAGTTCATCGATGGCCTTGTAGATGTCAAGCCCCACCCCGTCAACGCTGGCAATGGTGTGCAGCGTCAAGATGTGGAAGAAAGCATCGACCACCTGCTCGGTCAGCGGCATACCATTCACGCGGCGCAAGTCGCATTTGACAAGCTGGCGCAGGTTTTCCTTCATTTCTTCAAACGACAGCTGATTGTCGGTCTTCTGTTCTGAGGATTCAGACGCTGCTGGAGTTTCTGGTTCTGGCGTCTCGGGGATGTCTTCCGGTTGCTCATCATTGAAGAAATAGTTTTCGTTTTGGGCCGCGAAAACAATTTTTTCGCGATCGGCTGGACTGAGAACGAAGCGGCGCACGAGGCTGCTGATGTTCGACACGATGAAGCGGCTCCTGATGTCTCTTCCCATCACCTTCTTAAGGAAGGCCGTGGCCAGATTTTTGTCTACGCTGGCAATCAAGTTGTCGAAACGGCCATGCTCGTTGATATTCTGGCTGTTAACGTCCTTGCCAACAAGTGTCTTCAGCGCCTCGCGGTCGAGTCCTGTCTCTTCAGCCAGGGTGTAGACCTGCTGGTCGCATTCGCGCTGCTGATAGTCGGCAATGTAGTCGTAGATGGTGTAGTCCTTCATCGGGTGGAGGTCACCGCTCTCGATGTCGTGAAGAATGCTCATGGCCGTTCGCTGTTCGCGCTGCGAGAGGGAAGCGAAAGCCGTGTGGAGGTCACGCTCGGCAGCCTTAACGAGGTCGCTGCCCGGCCCGGTGGTATAGAGTTTTTTGATGAAACGGATGAAGCGGTCGTTGATGTATTCGGCATCAATGGTTCCCGCTCCTCTCTCGGTGAGGTCGGTGTCAATCTCGTAAGGTTCTTTAGGCTCCCCACCATGCCGTCCATGCTCGAAGAGTTCGCGATAGCGTTGCAGGAGCACCTTGTAGGTCTGTTCGTCGAAGCTGAGCCGCACTTTTGTCCATCCCGAAGCGTGACGAAACTCATATTCGAGCTTATCCCACACGAAGCCCTGCATCTTTGCAGCTTCCAGACATCGATTCATGGTGCAAAATTCCTTGGCAAACTTTTGCCTGGAGACCTCCGACTTCGGAAGGCTGGCGAAGGATTCAATGTTTTCGGCGATGAAGAGCGGTTCGATGGCCTGGAATTGTTCGTTTAGATGTTCGAGGTTGGCCTCAAGTTTGTCGACAAAGATTGAGAGCGGCTGGTTGACATAAAGGGCGAGGGCCTCATCGATGTTTTTCTTCATGCGCTCGGGGCGTGTGAAATATTTGATGATGCCGAAAGGCTTCTCGCGGCCGAAGAGACGGTTGGTGCGGGAGAAGGCCTGGATGACGTCGACATATTGCAGGAGCTTGTCGACATAGAGGGTGTTGACCCACTTTGAGTCGTAGCCCGTCAGCATCTGTGTCACAACGATAAGGAGGTCGAGTTGCTGATTGCGTTTGAGTTGCTGATAGGGCATTTTGTGGGCGAGGCGTTTGGCCACGTCTTTTTTATAGTGGGCGTAGAGCGACTGTCGGAAGGCGATGCCAAAGCGGTGGTTATAGTCGTCGAGCATTTCGAGAATGGCATCTTCCTTGTATCCCGCGCCGTCATTGTTGTCGATGTTGTCGTCAAAAATGGCCGCGACGTTGTATTCCGGATATTTCTTTTTGAAGAGCCGGTAGTATTCAATGGCCTCGGCAATGTTTTTTGTGGCGAGGATGGCATGGAACTTGCCGTTGCGACTGAGCTGGGGCCGTTCCTCCACGATTTTCTGCACAACAGCCAGGTGGTGGTCTTCGGAGTAGTAGAGGCTCTTGGCCTCATCTTCCACGCTGATCATTTCCTTATCGTTCATCCATCGGTTGTATTCCTCCAGCTTTTCCTTGCAATCTTTGATTTCCTCAAACGAGTTGGCACCAACGGCCCGCAAGGCCACGGCCTCGCGGATTTCCCTCTGGGCGAAGGTGTCAACGCGATAGAGGTCGAATCCGAGCACATTGCCATCGGGGATGCCATCGGCGAGGGTGTATTTATGGAGCATATCGCCGAAAATCACTCCCGTTGTCAACTCGCCACGGGCGTTTTCAGGGAAGATGGGGGTGCCAGTGAAGCCGAAGAGCAAGGCCCGCGGAAATGTGTTCTTCACGGACTGGAGCATGCCGCTACCGCTCTCGCCGCCAGTGCCGGCAACGCTGCGGTGGCATTCGTCAATGATGAACACCACGCGCTTGCGATTGATTTTCTCAAGCACAGACTGCGGCACGCCGTACTTGTTGTTCACGCGGCTCATTTTCTGGATGGAAGTCACGATGAGACAATCGCTGGGGGCGTCGCTCTCAAGCACCTGAAGGAGGTTGTGGGTGTCGTCGGTGTCGAGCACATTGTCGTCGGCGTTGGCAAAACCGCGATATTCGTCGACCGACTGCACGCTGAGTTCGATGCGGTCGAGAAGAAACACCACCTTGTCGGCATAGTGCAGGCGAGCAATGAGCTGGGCGGCCTTGAAGGAGGTCATCGTCTTGCCCGACCCCGTGGTGTGCCAAACGAAACCGCCGCGATGAGCATGCTCGTCCCAGTTGGTTTTCTTCACGCGCTCACAGATTTTGGTGGTGGCGAAATACTGGTAGCTGCGCAACACCTTGAGCGTCCCGTCTTTGTCGTCGGCAATGGTATAATAGCCCACCATGTGGTGGGCGAGGGGGACGGAGAGAAGGGTGCGGCAGATGGCCTGCCAATCGAAAACTTCCTCGTTGTTGAAGTCGGCCCAATGGAAACGGAAACTCGGCAAGAAATTCTCCTCGGCCCCTGGGTTGGCGAAATAGAGGGTTTTCTCGGGCGTCATGGCCACGAAGATTTGCACGAGCGAGAAAATGCCGTGGGAAAAGATGCCCCGGTGGGCATAGCGCTTGATTTGGTAGACGGCCTGACTGACGTCGACGCCGTTGCGCTTGAGCTCAATATGGAACACGGGGATGCCGTTGATGAGCAGCATCACGTCGCCGCGCCGATTTGAAGCCAGGGGATTGGCGGTTTTGAAACGCGGCTGACGCGCAATCTGATAGACGCTCTGGCCAGCGCGCACCTCGTTGGCATCAAATATCTTGAGATAGACTTCCTTTCCGATATTGATTTTGTCGTTTTCGTTGTCGCGCAAGATGGAGACGTATTGCCCGTTGATGAACTGATTGGTCTCATAGGGATTTTTCAGGGCATCAACTTTGGTGATGATTTGCTGCATCTCTGAGTCGGTGAGGGGGAAATCGCCCAGGCGGTTGATGTCGCGGTTGTTGTTATAGAGAATGGCGGCCCAGTTTTTGACGAGGTCTTCCTCCGAGGGGTACAGCATCACGTTGTCCTCCCACCCGTGTTGCTGAAGGAGTTCTACAAAGGCTTTTTCGAAGTCGGCCTCTATGGTAAAGGGCCGTATGGAAACATTGACAGACATGGCGATAGATTGTTTTTTGAAGGTGTGTTAAGTAGGTGCTCAGAATTAGTTTATATTGAATTGTCGTATTATTTTGTTCCTACAGCTGTCTTGAAGAAGGAGCGTAGCGGGCTACGTGACTGATGAAAGGCAGTTGTAGGGGCAAAAGAATATGGCAAGGCAATATCAGACAGGTTCTCCCCTGCATGGATACTACAAAATAATTTTGAACACCTACTTATGTTCTTGCACAAAGTTACGCTTTTCCTGCAATCCAACAGCAAGAAGAGGCAAAAAAAGCAGTGAGGCTGCGGAGTATTCAGCTAAAAAAAGGTAATTTTGCAGGTTGAGTAATGGTAAGTAGAATGGTTTCTGCCTGTTTCTTTTGCCATTCCTGGAGTGGGCGTAGGATAGCTTGCAGAATGCAGGTTGCCACTCCTCTGAAGCTGTACAACAGAACAACAATACATTATATATATATGTTCGACATTATTATCATCTTGATACTCGTGGCCTTCAACGGTTTCTTCTCCCTGTCGGAAGTGGCGTTGATTTCAGCGCGTCGCACCCGTTTGCAGAGCGAAGCCAAGGCCGGCAGCCGTTCGGCACGCATGGCGCTCGACCTGATGAACGACCCCGACAAGTTTCTCTCCACGGCCCAAATTGGCATCACCATCGTGAGCATCCTCACGGGTCTCTATTCTGGTGAGACCCTCGCTTCCGATTTCGCCACCGTGTTGGCAGACTGGGGCGTTTCGCCCGATATGGCGCCGTCGTTGTCCAAAACCATCATCGTCTTCATTGCCACCTATCTGCAATGTGAGCTCGGAGAACTCTTTCCGAAACGCATCGGTATTGACCTCGCTGACACCACCGCCCGTCTGTCGGCGCCGTTCATGACCTTCTTCGCCCACCTGTCGTTCCCCTTCGTGTGGCTGCTTTCACACAATACGGAAATCCTCATCAAGATTTTCCGTCTCCACCGCGACAACACCCACGTCACGGAAGAAGAAATCAAAAGCGTCATTCAGGAAGGCACCGATGCTGGCGAGGTGCAGGCTGTGGAGCAAGACATTATGGAGCGCGCTCTGGTCTTGGGCGACCGAAAAGTGGAATCGCTGATGACCCACCGTTCTGAAATCGTCACCCTTGACGTGAACATGACCGCCTCCGAGGTGGAGCAGGTGTTGCGCGAAACGCCTTTCGCCGCCTATCCAGTGGTGGCAGAGAATTTGGACAACGTGGAAGGTGTCGTGACGCTCAAGGAATTGGTGCTCCATTTGGGCAAGCCCAATTTCTCCCTCTCGAAAATCATGAAGAAGCCCGTCTATTTCCCTGAGAACATGACGGTCTATAAAGCCTTGGAACAACTCAAGTCGCGTCGTCTCAACCGCGCATTGGTCTGTGACGAATTTGGCCTCGTTCAAGGCATCGTCTCCCTCAAAGACATTCTCGAAGGTCTTGTGGGCAGCATCGACGAACCCACCGAGGTGCCCGACATCGTCGAGCGTGCCGATGGCCGCAGTTGGGTGGTGCGCGGCCAGTGTCCTTTCTACGACTTCCTGGCTCACTTCGACAAAGAAGACCTCTACACCACCGAGTTTTCCACCGTCGGCGGTTTGATTCTCGACCGTCTTGAGCACATTCCCCATGAGGGAGAAACCTTGACTTGGAACACCCTGCGCTTCCGCATCCTCAAAATGGATGACACGCGCATCGACTCCGTATTGGTCAAACTGATGTAGACCTTCTGCGAAGAAAACCATGTGGCGTTTCTTCCGAAAGAACGCCCAATCTATACCCATTATGAAACATCTCCTTACGGGCCTTTGCGCCTTGTTGGGCACGGCGGCGATGGCGCAGCAGTCGCCAACGGTGCGCTATGCCAACCGCCTTACTCCCGTGCAGCAATACGTATGTCAGCGTACGCCTTCGCCCCTCCACATTGACGGCCGCCTCGATGAAGCGGCCTGGCAGCAGGCGGCAGACATCACACATTTTGTTGACATCAGTGGCGGGAATCATCCCGCTCCGCGTTACCACACCACCGCCAAGATGCTCTGGGACGACGATTACCTTTATGTCGCAGCCGTGATGGAAGAGCCCCACGTATGGGCCACGCTCACGAAACGCGACACCATTGTCTACCACGACAACGACTTCGAGGTCTTTATCGACCCCGATGGCGACGGTCACAACTATTTCGAGGTTGAAGTCAACGCCCTCAACACGGTGTTCGACCTCTCGCTGACACATCCCTACCGCGCTCCGCAGCGCCCCTTCGTGCAGTTTCAGTGGAATTGTCCAGGACTGCTCGTGGCGACATCGGTGCAAGGCACGCTCAACGATGCTTCCGACACCGACCGCGGATGGACGCTCGAAATGGCCATTCCTCGACAGGCACTCGCCTCAGAATTTGAACGCGTGCTGGAGGCCGGAAAGCAGTTGCGCATCGGCTTTTCACGCGTGGAATGGCAGCACACGACAGATGTCGCAGGCCGCTACGTGAAGAAAAAAGACCGCAACGGCCGGCCTTTGCGTGAAGACAACTGGACATGGGGCGCCACCGGACTGGTGGCGATGCACATGCCAGAGCGATGGGGCTGCGTGCAGCTCTCGCCGACAACGGCGGGAACCACGCCGGAGGCCTTCGTGACGATGGCCGATGCCGCAGAGCGTCGCCTTCTCTGGGCGGGATTTTATGCGCAGGAGGATTTCTTTAAGCGCCATCGCCGCTATGCCGTCACCTTGAAAGAATTGGGCTTCTCGGAGGCCGACTTCAAGACGTTGCCGAAAGGCGTGCGACTGCACCTCGAAACCACGAGCCGAACGTATCAGCTCTTCGCCACCTATGCCAACGGGAAACGCCTGACGGTGAACGAAATGGGGCGCATCTTTTAGTGATGTCATTACTAAAAGATGCTCTTCGTGGCGTGCCCCAGTTCCATTCTCCATCTGAAAAAATACCTATTAATATATTCTCAAACCATGAAAAAAACATTGCTCACCCTCATGGCGGCTTTCTTTGCCCTGCAAATGGCCGCCCAGCCGAAAGTCTACGCTTGGATGCGTTGGGACGAAAACACAAGCAACGAGAAATCCCTGCTCAAGGAATTTAAGGAATTTAAGAAGCGCGGCATCGACGGCATCTGTCTCAATGCTGGATTTGATTCCCTGCGTACCGCCATCGCGTCGCGGGCGGCAAAAAAAGCCAATCTCGAATACCACGCTTGGATGCCTGCCATGCTTCAGCCCGACTGCCCCGCCTCTTGGTATGCCGTCAACCGCTTGGGCGAACCAGCCAACGAGCATCCGGCTTATGTGCCACATTATAAGGCGCTCGACCCTGCCAACCCCGAAGTGGGCGATTTTCTCTGCGAACAATACCGCCGCATTGCCAGCATTCCGACGGTTGACTATGTGCAGCTCGACTATATCCGTTATCCCGACGTGGTGCTCTCTGAGGGATTGTGGAAGAAATATGGCCTCGTCATGAACGGCGAATATCCCAAGGCCGATTATTGTTACTGCGACAGCTGTGTGGCGAAATTCAAACGCCTCACGGGCATTGACATCCGCCAATACACCGACCCTTCGAAGGTGGAGGCATGGGCGCAGTTTCGTTGCGATCAGATAACGGCGCTCGTCAACCGCATTGCCAAGACGGTGCATGAGAAGACAGGTAAGAAGATCAGTGCCGACGTCTTCCCGGGCCCCAACAGTTACGCCCGCTGGATGGTGCGTCAGGAATGGCAGAAATGGGATGTCGACATGCTCTTCCCGATGAACTACAATGACTTCTACATCGAACCTGCCGGATGGGTGGGTCGCGTGACAAAAGAAGAGGTGGAGAGCTTGAAGGGCAGAAACATCCCTCTCATCAGTGGCATCTTCATCTGCAAGGACTGGCGCGACAAGCAGAACGTCATCGACCCCGAATATTCCGGACTCTTGCCGTCGGAAATCCGCGAAGCCGTGGAGTCGTCGCTCAAAGCCGGTGCCGATGGCATCAGCATCTTCACGCCGCAAGACATGACACCAGAACATTGGGAGGCCCTCAAGGCTGTTCTTGGTCGCAAATAAAGATTTCTGTAAATATTTTTTCAACATTACTTTTTATAAGCCTGCGCAATTGCGTTGGGCTTATAAAAAGTAAACATATAGGTAGCCACAGCTACCACAATTATTTCTTGTTCCAATATTTTTCAGCCATAGGCTTTAGCCTGTCAGTGATAACTTGCATTACCACATTAAAGCTGAGTTCTTCTTTCCATTGAATCTTACGAAGAAACAGTTTCCATTGCATCTGCCGACTGGCATCATTAACAAACTCGGCTGTGAAAAGTTTCAGTTTCGGATTGTATTCAAGTTCACGATTATCAAATGTTGCCTTGATAGCGTCATATAGTGTTTCATTGTGCAATTCTCGTTTTGTCAACAACTGGTAGCAATCGAAGAAATCTTTCATTCGACTATTGTACTCGTCACGGTCCAACATAGTGTGGAACTTCTCGGCAATAACTGTCTCCAACGAATAGGCTTGGAGATTGACTGACGGAATGTTCGGCAACAACAAAGGGAAATCAATGGATGCAGGGTAAGGTGTCACGACATCTCCAAAGCCTATGTCCACGGACATTTTATGGACAATGCTGTCCATGTGTGCCGTGAAGAAGAACCTTGTACCAGGATATTTCTTTTCCACAGTGATAGGCTCCATCGTTATGTTTTCCGTATCAAACGTAACGCCATCCTCATCACAGACTATGCCCAAAATTTCCTGGAACACCTTTGTTAAGAACTCTCTGTTACGGCTTATTCTTTCTGCCATGAAGTCCACATCTATAGTTGGACGAGCGTTAAGGCCATCCATCGCATAGAGCAAAGAACCGCCTTTAAGCAGAAAGTTGTCCTTGTACTGACTTACAGATACCCTGTACAGCAGTCGCTCGTTGAAGTATCTTGCAAGAAGATACAAATATTTATAGCCTGTCTCGTTCGCGCAGAGAGCCGAGCGTCTGTTTTTTAAGCTCCATTTATTCTCTTATCCTTTCGG
>OHKI01000456.1_pt1 | contig 17008 bp, 16 predicted proteins | sample 1568771 | NCBI WGS metagenome assembly OHKI01 (sample SAMEA3879540, study PRJEB24766) | human gut metagenome | biome: human-associated habitat; feature: feces | place: USA | collected 1985/1987 | reverse complement strand
TTTTTTCAGAACTTCAGCCGCTCCTGCAAAAAACGGCACAGCGGTGCAAGGGCATCCGGGGCAAAGCCGGGCACCAGCAGGGTCTGCCCGTCCAGCTCTGCTGGTGCAATATGCGTCCGCTGCACAAAAGGGCTGCTGCACATCGCGGTGCAGCAGCCCTTCAGTTTACCTTTCCATGCACAGCACATCCATGTTGCCAAAGCCCTGCATGGCGTTGATATCCTTGATGATGGCGCTGCCTGCGGAGGCTGCCGCAATTTCACCGGAATTTTTGCTGAAAATCATTGATTTTATCTGTCAAAGCATTCATAATATCTTTAACTGTAAAAGACGTTTTCGTGTGCAGGAGGAAAAGCATGAAACAGGAGCTGATGGACGCCATTCAGGAAATGCCGGTCATTGCTGCCGTCAAGGACGATGCCGGGCTTTGCAGCGCGCTGACCAACGAGAATATCCGGGTGGTCTTTGTATTATATGGAGATATCTGCAATATCTCCTCCATCGTGCGCCGCATCCACGAAGCGGGGCGCTTTGCCGTGGTGCACATAGATCTTATTGCCGGGCTGGCGGGCAAGGAGGTAGCGGTGGACTTCATCCGCAATACCACCGAAGCGGACGGCATCATCTCCACCCGGCAGTCCTTCATCCGCCGCGCCAAGGAGCTGGGGCTGGCTGCCATCCTGCGGGTATTCCTGCTGGATTCCATCGCGCTGGAAAGTCTGGACAAGATCCCCGCAAACCTGCCGGACTGTCTGGATCTGCTGCCCGGCGCTATGCCCAAGATCCTGCGCCGCGTCTGCGCCAAGGCCAAGGTGCCGGTGCTGACCGGCGGGCTGATCGCGGACAAGGAGGATGTGATGGCGGCTCTGGAAGCCGGTGCCACCGCTATTTCCACCACCAATCAGGCGGTGTGGGATATGTGATCCGCATTCTGCGCAAAAGCGGCGGGTGTTTTTTGTAAGGGTTTCACAAAAAGTGCAAAACACCTTGCTTTTTGTGCAGGGACAGGGTATCATAAAAGCAAACAAGTGCTGTTTGTTTCAAGAGATATGAGCGAAACGGACAAGGGCAGTTGCCTTTGTTTCGGTTCGCTCTTTTTTTGTGCAACCAACAGATGCCCGGCTCCCGCAGGCCAAGGCAGAACGGACAGGAGGAAAAGAACAATGTATGATATCGCGATCATCGGCTGTGGCGTCATCGGTGCTGCTGCCGCCTATGCGCTGTCGCGCTACGACAACAGGGTGGTCATCCTTGAGGCCGAAAACGATGTGGCAGACTGCACCACCAAGGCCAACAGCGCCATTCTCCACGCAGGCTACGACCCCGCCCCCGGCACCCGCATGGCACGGCTGAATGTGCGCGGCGTGGCACTGGCAAAGGAGATCTGCGCAAAGCTGGATGTCTCCTATAAGCAGTGCGGCTCGCTGGTGCTGGCACTGGACGAAAAGGAACTGCCCCACCTGCAGCATCTGTTCGAAAACGGCACCGCCAACGGCGTGCCCGGCATGAAGATCCTTTCCCGGGAAGAGACTCTTGCCATGGAGCCGAACCTTTCCGAGAAGGTCTGCGGCGCACTGTGGGCACCCAGCGCCGCCATCGTGAACCCGTGGGAGTACGCACTGGCCATGACCGAGGTGGCAGTGCGCAACGGCGTGGAGCTGCGCCGCAGCTGCAAGGTGACCGATGCCAAAGCCATCGAGGGCGGTTACCGCCTGACCGTGCCCGGCGGCACGGTAGAGACCCGCTGCGTCATCAATGCCGCCGGTATCTGGGCGGACAAGGTGCACTCCATGGTAGAGCCCGCCAACTTCCGCATCATCCCCACCCGGGGCGAGTACTACCTGCTGGACAAGAGCGAGGGCACCCGCGTGAGCCACGTTATCTTCCAGTGCCCCAACGCGCTGGGCAAGGGCGTGCTGGTAGCACCTACCGTGCACGGCAACCTGCTCGTCGGCCCCAACGCAGAGCCGGTGGAAGGCAACGACACCTCCTGCACCAGCAGCGGTCTGGAATTCGTCAAGACCACTGCCCAGCGCAGCGTGCCCAGCATCAACTTCGGCGAGTCCATCCGCAGCTTTGCGGGCGTGCGCGCCAATCTGGACGTGGACGACTTTATCATTGGCGAAGAGCCGGAAGCACCCGGCTGGATCGACCTTGCCGGCATGAAGAGCCCCGGCCTGTCCGCTGCCCCGGCGGTTGCTGAGGAAGCTGTTGCCATCCTGCAGCAGCGCGGTGTTCTGGGCGCTGAAAAGGCCGATTACAAGGACGGCCGCCGCCATATCCGCTTCAAGGAGCTTTCCGCAGAGGAAAAGGCGGCACTGGTCAGAGAACAGCCCGCCTATGGCCGGGTGATCTGCCGCTGCGAGACCATCACCGAGGGCGAGATCTTAGCAGCCCTCCACAGCGAGGTGCCCGCCACCACCATCGACGGCGTAAAGCGCCGCGCCGGTGCAGGCATGGGCCGCTGTCAGGGCGGTTTCTGCGGCCCCCGCGTGCTGGAGCTGATCAGCCGTGAGCTGGGCATAGACCCCTTGGACATCCTGCAGGACAAGAACGGCTCGAACGTTCTGGTCAGCGAAACGAAGGTAGGAGGAAAGAGCAATGGTTGATCTGGTCATTATCGGCGGCGGCCCTGCGGGCCTTGCTGCTGCCTGCAAGGCATGGGAAAGCGGTCTGCGCGACATCCTCATTCTGGAGCGCGACAAGGAGCTGGGCGGCATTCTGAACCAGTGCATCCACAACGGCTTCGGTCTGCACCGCTTTGGCGAGCAGCTGACCGGCCCGGAGTACGCCGGACGCTTTATTGAGATGCTCAAGAACACCGGCGTGAAGGTGCAGCTGGACACCATGGTGCTGGAAGTGACCCCGGATAAAAAGGTGCACTGTGTTTCCAAGGAGTACGGCTACCAGATCATCGAAGCCAAGAGCATCGTTCTGGGCATGGGCTGCCGTGAGCGCACCCGCGGTGCCATCGGCACCCCGGGCACCCGCCCTGCCGGCGTGTACACCGCCGGTGCCGCACAGCGCTATGTGAACATGGAAGGTTATCTGGTGGGCAGGCGGGTGCTGATCCTCGGCAGCGGCGACATCGGCCTGATCATGGCACGCCGCATGACCCTTGAGGGTGCAAAGGTGCTGGCCTGCGTAGAGGTGATGCCCTACTCCGGCGGCCTGACCCGCAACATCGTGCAGTGCCTGAACGACTTTGATATTCCTCTGTACCTCTCCCACACCATCGTGGATATTCAGGGCAAAGATCGCGTAGAAAAGGCCATCGTGGCCGAGATCGGCCCCGACCGCAAGCCCATCCCCGGCACCGAGATGGAGTTTGATGTGGACACCATCCTGCTGAGCGTAGGTCTGATCCCCGAGAACGAGCTGACCAAGCAGGCCGGTATCGAGATGGATCCCCGCACCAAGGGTGCCATCGTGTACGAAAACATGGAGACCAGCATTCCCGGCGTGTTTGCCTGCGGCAACGTGGTGCAGGTACACGATCTGGTGGACTTTGTTTCCGGCGAGAGCGAGCTGGCCGGTGCGGCCGCTGCCAGCTACGTCCAGAACGGCCCCGTAGCCGAGGGACGCGTGCTGACCGTGAAGCCCAGTGCAGATCTTGGCTACACCCTGCCGCAGCGCATCCGTCTGGAGGGCGTGGAAAAGAGCACCAACGTCTCCTTCCGCGTCCTCCGCATCTGCGGCAGGAGCACCATCCTTGTCAAGAGCGGTGACACGGTGATCGCACGCTTCAAGCGCGACCGCCTTGCCCCCGGTGAGATGGAGCACATTGCCCTGCCCAGAGTGCTGCTGGACAGAGCCCCCGTGGACGAAGTGACCATTGAGATCGAGGAGGCATGAGCGATATGAAGGAAGTAATTTGCACCTGCTGCCCGCAGGGCTGCCATCTGCAGGTGGATGAGGACAACGGCTATAAAGTGACCGGCAATGGCTGCCCCAACGGCATCGCCTACGGCAAGGAAGAGCTGACCCACCCCACCCGCATCATTACCAGCACCGTGCGCGCCGAGGGCTGCCTGCACTCCCGCTGCCCGGTCAAGACCTCCAAGCCCGTGCCCAAGGGACAGATGGCCGAGGTTGTCGCCGCGCTGGACAGCGTGGTGCTGCACGCACCCATCCATGTAGGTGATGTGGTGCTGCACAACGTCTGCGACACCGGGGCAGACATTGTGACCTGCCGCGATATGGCATAAAAGCCTTTCTGCACAAAGTCAAAGCAGCCGCTGCACCTTGCCGTGCGGCGGCTGCTTTGCGTTGGCGGTGCAAAACACAGGTGCAGCAAGCCCCTTCCGGGTCGTCCCGTCTCCCATCGCAGCGCAAGCTGCTCTTGACTTTTTGCCGCCGAACCGGTATGTTGGTACTGTCCGTTTGCCACACAGCATTGCATTTATAATATAAGGTAACTTTATGAAAATACACAGCACGACCCCTTTGCAGATCACTGACCGCTTTGGCGCACAGGCGGCCTTTGCCAGCCTGCGCCTGCCGGACGGCACCGAAGCCGCCGTACCGGCAGAGCACGCCGCCGCTATCTATGTAAACGAGCAGCCCGCTTTCCGGGTGGTATGCACCCCGGCGCTGCTGCCACAGCTGGCCTTGGGGCGGCTGCTCACCGAAGGGTGGATCGCATCTGCGGACGAGGTGGAGCAGATCGCCGTCTGCGCCGAGGGTGCAAAGGTGCAGGTATATCTGCGCCACCCGCTGCCCACCCGCCGCGCCGCCGCGCAGGAAGTTGCCAGCTGCTGCACCGATAATATCGCGCTGGGCAGTCCGGTGGAGCTGCAGCCCCTGCGCCCCGTGCCCGGGCTGGCACTGCAGCCGGAATGGGTGCAGACCCTGACCGCCGCCATGCACGCCGGTCTGCCGCTGTACCGCGCCACCCGGGCGGTGCACAGCTGCTTTGTGCTGCACAAAGGGGAGATCGTTTTTGCCTGTGAGGATCTGGGGCGGCACAACGCGCTGGATAAGGCCGTGGGCTGCGCGGTGCTGGCAGGGCTTCCGCTGGCAGAATGCGTGCTGTACACCAGCGGCCGGGTGCCGCTGGATATGGTGCGCAAGGCCATCCGCGCGGGGGTGCCGGTGCTGGTAAGCAAAAGTATGCCCACCGTGCAATCCGCAGAGCTTGCGGCGGAATACGGCCTGCAGCTGGTGTGCGGACGCAAAATCCCTAAAGTTTAAGCAAAGATTACAAAAACAATAGTTACAAATCGGAAAAGGCTGTCCGTTTCTGTTGACATCCTTTGCGCCCCCATGTTAATATATTATCGAAGAGACCGCTCCGCTGTTGCAGCAGCCAGAGCGGCCTCAATTGTTGTCCGGGGTTACCCGGCAAAAATAAAAAACAGGCAGGTGATAACATGAAGCAGGCAACCAACCCGTTTGCGCCCGTACCGCTGTGGCGCAAGCGGCTGCCGGGCTATGCAGCCATGGGCGTTGCGACCATCGCCTTGGCGGTCGGTCTGACCACCTTGCAAAGCGCACGCACCACGGTTGCCGGTACGCTGCTGCCGGTGTCGGAGGCGGATGCAGCCGCCTACGGCATCAGCGCAGTGTACCAGCTCGACGATGGCAGCTACCGCGTGGAGGGCTCTCAGAAGGGCTTCCAGAGCGATGTGCAGGCTGCCGTGACCATTGACGCCGAAGGCAATGTTTCCGCAGTAGAGATCCTCTCTCAGGACGAAACGGAAAACCTTGGCGGCCAGTGCGTCAACCCGGAGTTCACGTCCCAGTATCAGGGCGCAGCTCCCTTCACGCTGGCGGGCAAGAGCTACACCGTAACGGACCCCGTTACCGGTGCCGCCTATGCCGCTGCCGGTGCGGCGGAGGAGCAGCCCGCTGCTGCCGGGGATTTTGACCCCGCACAGTGGCGCACCTATGATACCTCTCCCGAGGCCGAGGCGACCCGCAAGATGTATGCTGCGGGGCTTACCCTCTCGGCACTAAATGGAGAGCCCTTGGACGATGAACTGGCTCCGCCGCTGGATTCCAGCGCAGAGGCCGTAGCACGGCGCAAGCTGTACGCAGCCATGCTCAGCAAGAGCGCACTGGACGGCGAGCCGATGGCGATCCCCTTTGCGGATCTCTCGGCAGAAGAGCAGTCCAAGGTGCGTCTGGAGCAGGCCAGCCTGACCACCACCGGCAATGCGTCCGGTGCCGTCAGCGCAGACCTGACCGAGGTGGACGCCCTTTCCGGTGCGACCATCACCTCTTCGGCTGTGACGACCATCGTCAACAACTCGTATTTCTATGTGACCGGGGTGCTCTGCGCAGAGTGACCTCAACGGAGGAATGGAACCTATGGCAAAAACTGATTTCCTGACGGCTGACATGACCCGCCGCCAATTCATGAAGATCTCGGGCAAGAGCCTTGCAGGGCTCACCCTGTCCGCTTCCATGCTGTCCCTGTTCGGCTGCTCTCAGCAGCAGGTGGATTCCGGCGCAGTGGCCACCTGGGCACTGCCGCAGGGTCTGCTGGTGGTCAACGCAGACCTGTGCACCGGCTGCCAGCGCTGCGAGATCAACTGCACCCTGACCAACGACGGCGTGTGCTCCTCTTACATCAGCCGCGTCAAAATCCAGCGCCGCCTGAATCTGGACGGTGCCGGCAACGGCCTGCTGTCCGGCACTGATAACTGCTTTGTCTACTTCCCGGACACCTGCCGCCAGTGTGAGGATCCCGCCTGCGGCAACGCCTGCCCGCAGAAGGCTATTACCACCGACGACCGCGGCATCCGCGTAGTGGATACCGACAAGTGCATCGGCTGCGGTGCCTGCGTGGAGGCCTGCCCCTGGCACATGCCCACCGTCAACCCCGAGACCGGCAAGTCCTCCAAGTGCATCGCCTGCGGTGCCTGCGTGGCAGGCTGCCCGTCCGGCGCTCTGTCCATCGTGGACTGGGATGCCGTTACCAGCGCAGCACAGGCTGCTTACAAGGATCTGTAAGGAGGAACAACAATGGCTGAAACCTATGGCTGGGCAGGCAAGATCCTGCGCGTCAACCTGACCACCGGTGAGATCACCACCCAGGACGACGCAAAATACCATAAATATATCGGCGGTATGGGCATGGCCTACCGCATCATGTACGAGGAAGCTCCCATGGAGCTGGACCCCTATGACGAGAAGGCTCTGGTCATCTTTGGTGTCGGCCCCCTGACCGGTGCCGGCGTGCCCTGCTCCGGCCGTATGAACGTGACCTTCCGTTCTACCTGGTCCAAGGGCCACTCCATCATCGATGCACACATGGGCGGCCACATCGGCTCCATGCTGAAGTATGCCGGTTATGACGGCATCGTTGTCAGCGGCATCTCCGAAAAGCCCGTTTACCTGCGCATCGAGGACGGCGAGGTCTCTCTGGAGGACGCAACCGAGATCTGGGGCAAGGGCACCTTTGCTGCCAACAAGTGGATGGTAGAGCAGAACGGCCGCGAGTTCGAGACCGCTTCCATCGGCCCTGCCGGTGAGAATCTGGTGGACTACTCCACCCTGAACACCAGCTTCGGCAACTCCGGCGGTGCCGGTCTGGGCGCTGCCATGGGCAACAAGAAGCTGAAGGGCCTGGCCATCCGCGGCACCGGCAGCGTCAAGGTGGCTGACCCCAAGAAGGTGCTGGAGCTGTCCAACTACATGATGGGCAACCTGATCGGCGGCAACAACAACCACAACGTGCCCGCACAGCCCCAGAGCTGGGCAGAGTACAGCGCCACCTCCGGCAAGAACCGCTGGTCCGGCGCCCCCGGCCGTATGTGGAAGAAGGCTCCCGGCGGCCCCGTGGATACCGGCGAGCAGCCCTACAACGATATCAACAAGGTGGCTCTGCGCTGCTTCAAGGGCTACTTCGACTTCGGTGCTCCCGCTGCCGAGTACACCGTGAAGAACGGCGGCTGCTCCTCCTGCCCCATCCGCTGCTACACCGAGTATGATGTGGATCCGCTGGCCGATTACGACCTGCCCACCCACAACTCCAACACCTGTATGCCCGTGCTGTACGGCACCCGCGTCTACCCGGACGGCGTCCACGACTTCAAGTACGAGGGCGACGGCACCATGGTCATCAACCTGGCATGGTCTCATGCTGTGGACGATATGGGCCTGTGGGACAACTACGGCAACCTGAACCGCGACCTGCTGTGGATCCTGCGGATGCCCCGTGAGGAGGCCACCAAGTACATCAGCGAGGCTGAGTACGACTCTCTGCCCTGGGAGTGGGAGAAGGCCGGCGATCCCCGCTGGGAGGTCGAGCTGATCCGCCGCATGGCTTACGGCGAGGGCGACCTGTCCGTCATCGCCAAGGGCACGCTGGCTATGATGGAAAAGTTCGGCCTGCCCAAGAGCTGGCTGGACCGCGACGACGGCGCTACCAACTCCAACCTGATCTACAACGGCTTCCCCAACCACCACGGCCCTGCTGAGGCATGGCAGGTGGGTATGCTGTACAACCTCGTCTACAACCGCGACTGCATGATCCACGAGATCGTCTGCGAGACCGGCTCCGGCGCTCCCTATGAGGTGACCAAGAAGGTCATGGAGGACTTCTTCGGCGAGGGCTGCTACGATAAGGCCAAGGCCTACACTCCCATCAACGAGAACAAGGCAAAGCTGGCTGCATACTGCGTCAACGACAAGAACTTCCACGACTCCGCTACCCTGTGCAACTGGATGTGGCCCATGACCCAGTCTCCCTCCAAGGAGCGCGACTACCACGGCGATCTGGATCTGCAGGCAGACTTTATGACTGCTGTTACCGGCGAGACCTATACCCAGGCCGGTCTGCAGGAGGACGGCGCCCGCATCACCCAGATGCTGCGCGCGATGACCGCCATCAGCTTCCAGCAGAACTGCGGCAGCGCAAACCTGCGTCAGGAGCACGATGCCATCTGCGATTGGGTGTTCGATAAGGACCCCGACTTCAAGGCATTTGAGGAAGGCACCACCAAGCTGGACCGCGCCGACATGGAGAAGGCAAAGGATCTGTTCTACGACATCTTCGGCTGGGACCGCACCACCGGTGTGCCCACCCGCGAGACGCTGGAGAAGTATGATCTGGCTGACATGGCCGATGATCTGGAAAAGCGCGGCATCTACGCCCAGAACACCGCAGCAGCTGAATAAATCCAACAGATAAATCCCATAGAAAGAGGAAAGACCGTCATGTTGTTTGGCAGACGTAAACCCGGCTACACCACCACAGTGGATGGCAGCGTAGACCCGGAACAGGCCGTTCTGGAGCTGCAAAAGGCAGAGCTGGCCGCCAAGAAAAAGCCCAAGGCAGAGGTGTTCGACATCGACGCCGCAAGCGAGACTGCCCGCCGCCTGAAGGAGACCGGCAGCACCTTTGACGGCAGCGCCGCCAAGACTGGCGAGGACGTGATCGCCGCAGTGGAACGGGAGACCGCCGAGCTTGCCGCAAAGCAGGCCGCCGAAACCGCACCCGAATCCGCCGGGGCTGCGCAGCCCGATGCTGCAAAGCCGGAGCTGCTGGATTTTCTGGCAAGTGAACCGGAGGCAGAAAACGATCCCTTTGCAGATCAGCCCACCAAGACCGCCCCGGAGCTGCCGGAGCTGACCCCTGCACAGGAGCTGGCTGGTTACATCCGCGCCCGCTCTGCGGCTGCGCTGATTACCCCCCACGCTTTGCTGCTGGAGGAAGTGGAAAACGCCGATGAGCTGCTGGCGCAGATGCCCGCAGACCCCCAGTGCACCGATATCGTCACCCGCGCGGGTGCAAAGGACACCTACTACTATTCCAACGCCAACATGAGCGATAACTACGCCATGATCGCGCAGCTCATCGAAGACAAGGATCTGTGTGTGATGTTCGCCGAGATGGTGCGGTTCAACGCCCGCATCTACCCCAGCGCCACTCCGCTCAAGTACTTCCAGCGCTCCCCCTACGGCCTTGCGCCGGAGGTCATCGAGCAGACTTGGAAGGCCATGCAGGAGAACCCGGAGTATGCCGATATCGAGGAGCTGACCAACAACCAGAACGAGCGGTTCCTCTTTTCCACCAAGCACCTCACCCGCCGCTACGCCAAGGCTATCAGCGACGTGGACGATTTCTGCGACTAAATTCTACAATTGAATCAGGGTATAAGAGCTTCTTTGAGCAAAGGCGTCTAAACTCTCACAAAGAGCAGGACACCGCGCCGCAATGCTAAGGGCTGCATAAGCCGGCATTCAAGGGTGGCGGGGGAAACCCCACCGCCTTCCCGCAGAAGAAACGCTGCAATTTGAAAAAAAGAACTCCTCCCATCTTCACAGGTGCTTTTTGGCTGTGTGCTGCCGCTGCAAGGGCGGCACATGGCCAAGGGCTGCCACCGGCGTAGCAGACTGCAAACTGCCGCTGCCGGTTTTGTGGGGATATTCTGCGGAGGCGTTTTGATTTTCCAGTCAAGACGTCTCCGCTTCTTTTTCACCTGCCTTTTTTGAAAAAAGAATACCCCTGCTCCCCCGCCTGAGCCATAGCAGGCCGGGAGAGCGGGTCTATGGAGGAAGTTATAATGAATCAGCCTTTCTGCTCCCCCGTTCAGGCGCTGCGCAGCGTGCTGGACGCGGCAGCGCTTCTGCCTTCTCCGTCCCCGGAGACCATCCCGCTGGAAGCCGCCTGCGGGCGCATTGCTGCCGGTGACATTTGCGCCCGGATGGACCAGCCCCCCTTTGACCGCAGCCCGCTGGACGGCTACGCCCTGCACAGCGCGGATACCGCCGGAGCAAGCCGGGAGACCCCGGTCACCCTGCCGGTGGTGATGAAGCTTTACGCGGGCGATGCCCCGGCTGCGGCGCTGCCCGCAGGCTGCGCTGCCCGCATCATGACCGGTGCCCCCCTGCCGGAGGGTGCGGACTGCGTCCTGATGCAGGAGTTGACCGACAGCGGCGAAGAGACCGTGCAGCTCTATGCCGCCGTAAAACCGCTGCAAAACGTGGTGTTCCGGGGGGAAGATGTAGCCGCCGGTGCGATCATTGCGCCCGCCGGGACGGTGCTCACCCCCGCCCATCTGGGTGTGCTGGCCGGGCAGGGCTACGCCGAGGTAACCGTCTGCCGCCCGCTGACCGTGGGTATCCTTTCCACCGGCAGCGAACTGCTGGAACCCGGCGCACCGTGGGCACCCGGTAAAATTTACGATGCCAACGGCATCCAGAATGCCGCCCGGCTGCGTCAGCTGGGCTTTGCCGTGGAGCGGCAGCAGTGCTCCGATGACCCGGAGGTCATCACCGACAAAATGCAGGAGCTGCTGACCCGCTGCGATGCTGTCATCACCAGCGGCGGCGTCTCGGTGGGGCAGAAGGACTATCTGCCCCTTGTACTGGAAAAGCTGGGTGCACAGCTGCTGGTGGAGGGCATAGCCCAGAAACCCGGCAGCCCCATGCTGGCGGCTACACTTAACGGTAAGCTGGTGTTCTGCCTGTCCGGCAACCCCTTTGCCGCCGCTGCCACGCTGGAGCAGTACGCCATCCCTGCGCTGCTGCGCGCCGCCGGACGCCAGGAGGAGAGCTGCCTTCCCGCCCGCACCGTCTGCACCCTGACCAATGGCTTTTCCAAAGCCAGCAAGGGCAACCGCTACCTGCGGGCAACTGCCTGCGGCGGCAAGGTGACCCTGCCCGGCGCGGGCAACGCCGAGGCGCACTCTTCCGGTGCGCTGTCTGCCATGATGGGCTGCAACTGTCTGGTGGAGATCCCCGCCGGCAGCGGGCCGGTAGAACCCGGTACAGAAGTGGAGGTGCTTTGCTTTGTACAGTGAACAAAAACAGGCGCTGGCCGAAACACAGGCGCTCAAGCGCCCGGCGGTGCTGGCCGTTAGCGGGGTGCACAACAGCGGTAAGACCACCCTGCTGGAAAAGCTGCTGCCCGTGCTGCGTAGCCGTGGACTGAAGGTGGGCGTTATCAAGCACGACGGCCACGATTTTACCCCGGACGTGCCCGGCACCGACAGTTACCGTCTGCGGGAAGCAGGTGCCGAGGGCGTGGCGGTCTACTCCGGCACACGCTACCTGCTGACCGAGGAATTCCGCCTGACCGAGCAGGATCTGCTTGCCCTGTTCGAGCGTCACGGCTACGACCTTGTGCTGCTGGAAGGGTTCAAGTCCAGCGGCTGGCCGAAGATCGAGGTGGTGCGCAGCGCCATTTCGGATGCGCCCGTCTCCTTCCAGCCGCTGGCGGTGGTGGGGGATATCCCCGGCGCAGATTTTGACCTGAACGATATTCCGGCACTGGCAGACTGGATCGAAGCCCAGATGCCCGCGCTGTAAGGAGAATGCCATCATGAAACTGATCCGTACTGTTGACGCCGCAGGGCAGGTGCTCTGCCATGATATCACCCAGATCATCCCGGGCGAGTACAAGGATGCCCGCTTCCGCAAGGGGCACGTCATCCAGCCCGAGGATATTCCCGTGCTGCTTTCCATCGGCAAGGAGAACCTCTACGTCTGGGAAAAGCACCCCGGCATCCTCCACGAGGACGAAGCAGCCGCCCTGCTGTACAAGGCCGCTGCGGGCAAAAATATCCACGGCACTGCGCCGAAAGAGGGCAAGATCGAGCTGATCGCGGACTGCGACGGGCTGCTAAAGATCAACCGCAGGGCGCTAATGGCTGTGAACAGCACCCCGCAGATGATGATCGCCACCATCCACGGCGACCTGCCGGTGAAAAAGGGCCAGAAGCTGGCCGGTACCCGCATCATCCCGCTGGTCATTGAGCAGGAGAAGATGGACGCCATGCAGGCCGCTGCCGGGGCAGAGCCTATCCTGAACGTGCTGCCCATGCAGGCCAAGAAGTTTGCCGTCATCACCACCGGCAGCGAGGTGTTCAAGGGCCGCATCGAGGACAAATTCACCCCCATTCTGGTGGGCAAGCTGGCCGAATACGGCTGCGAGATGACCTATCACAAAACCTGCGACGATGACCCCGCCGGGATCACCGCCGCCATTCTGGAAGCCAAGGCCGCAGGGTGCGAGCTGATCTTTACCACCGGCGGCATGAGCGTGGACCCCGACGACCGCACCCCGCTTGCCATCAAAAACACCGGGGCCGATATCATCACCTACGGTGCACCGGTGCTGCCGGGGGCGATGTTCCTTGTCAGCTATCTGGACGGTGTGCCGGTGTGCGGCCTGCCCGGCTGCGTGATGTACGCCAAGCGCACCATTTTTGACCTGCTGCTGCCCCGTCTGCTGGCCGATGACCCCATCACCGCCGAGGATATCGCCCGCTTGGGCGAAGGCGGCCTGTGCCTGAACTGCGAAGTGTGCCACTGGCCGAACTGCGGTTTTGGGCACTGCTGAAACCCTCTCAGCTTACTAAGGTGAAAAAATATGAGTGAAAATAATCTGACACATTTTGATGCCGCCGGGAACGCCGTGATGGTGGACGTGAGCGCAAAGCCCGTCACCACCCGGGAAGCTACTGCCCACGGCATTATTACCATGAACGCCGAAGCCTTTGCCGCAGTGCAGAGCGGCACTGTGAAAAAAGGCGATGTGCTGGGCGTGGCGCGCATTGCGGGCATTATGGCTACCAAGCGCACCAGCGAGCTGATTCCCCTGTGCCATCCGCTGCCCCTGACCAAGGTGGGCATCGAGTTCCGTCTGCTGCCCGAGCGGCAGGCCGTGGAAGCCCTTTGCACCGTAAAAACCAGCGGCGTGACCGGCGTGGAGATGGAAGCGCTGACCGGCGTTTCCACCGCGCTGCTGACCATCTACGATATGTGCAAGGCCGTGGACAAGGGCATGGAGCTGGGCGAGATCCATCTAGTGGAAAAGACCGGCGGCAAAAGCGGCCACTATATCCGGGCGGAGGGCGGCTATGTTTGATCGTTACCAGCGCGATATCCATTATCTGCGCCTGTCGGTGACCGACCTGTGCAACCTGCGCTGCCGCTACTGTATGCCGGACGGCGTGGAAAAGCTGGAACGGGAAGCCGTGCTGACCTACGAGGAATTTCTGCGCTTGGCCGCGCTGTTTGCCCGGTGCGGCATTGACACCGTGCGAGTGACCGGCGGCGAGCCGCTGGTGCGCAAGAACGTGGCGCAGCTGGTTGCAGGGCTTAAAGAGACTCCGGGCATCCGCCGGGTCACCCTGACCACCAACGCAGTGCTGCTGGCAGAGCAGCTGCCCGCCCTGCTGGACGCCGGGCTGGACAGTGTGAACATCAGTCTGGACACTCTGCGCCCGGAGGTGTTCCGGCAGATCACCGCCCGGGACGATTTTGCCGCCGTGCAGGCGGGCTTGCAGGCGGCGCTGCAAAGCGGTCTGCCCGTCAAGCTGAACTGCGTGCCGCAGGCGGGCGTCAACGAGGGTGAGCTGGAACAGCTCGCCGCTCTGGCAAAGGACAACGCCATGCAGGTGCGGTTCATTGAGATGATGCCCATCGGCTACGGCGCTGCCATGCCCTGCATCTCCGGCCCGGAGCTGCGGGCGCGGTTTGCCCGGCGCTGGCCGGAGCTTGCGCCCCTTTCTGCTGCGCAGGAGCACGCCTTGGGTGACGGCCCGGCGGTGTACTACACCGTGCCGGGCTGGCAGGGCAGCATCGGCTTTATTGCAGCGGTGCACGGCAAGTTCTGTGCTTCCTGCAACCGGGTGCGGCTGACCAGTCAGGGCTTTTTGCGCCCCTGCCTTGCCAGCGAGACCGGGTGCGACCTGCGCGCCCTGCTGCGCAGCGGCGCGGACGATGCGCAGCTGCTGGCCGCCATCCGGGAAACCATCTGGGCAAAGCCCCGGGAACACCATTTTAACGACAGTTCCATGCCCGCTACCCGCGGGATGTATCGCATTGGAGGATAAATAACTATGGGTAAGCTTCTGGCAATCTGTACCAGCCCCAAGCGGGGCACCGTAAAAACCGAGGTGCCCAGCGCCGTTTTGACCCCGGAATGGGGCATCGTGGAGGACGCCCACGGCGGCAGCTGGCACCGTCAGGTCAGCATGCTCAGCGCCGAAAAGATCGAGGCCTTCCGCAAGAAGATCTGGGTGGACTACGGTGCCTTCGGCGAAAATCTGGTCATCGAGGGCTTCGATTTCCGCAATCTGCCGGTGACAAGCCGGTTCGCCATCGGGGACGTGGTGCTGGAAATGACCCAGATCGGCAAAGAGTGCCACAACGACTGCGTCATCAAGCAGCAGACCGGCGAGTGCATCATGCCCCACGAGGGCGTGTTCGCCCGGGTACTCACCGGCGGCGAGATCCATGTGGGGGACGAGGTGACCTTGCTGCCCGCACTGGAAAACCCGCCCCTGCGTGCCGCCGTCATCACCCTTTCCGACAAGGGCAGCCGTGGCGAGCGGGAGGATAAAAGCGGCCCGCTGATCGCCCAAATGCTCACCGCCGCAGGCTATGTGGTGGAGGAGACCATGATCCTGCCGGACGAAGCCAAGGCGCTGAAAGCGCAGCTCATCCGCATGGCAGACGGCCGTCAGGTGAACCTTGTGCTCACCACCGGCGGCACCGGCTTCTCCTCCCGGGACATCACCCCGGAAGCCACCTGCGCTGTGGCCGACCGCAACGCACCCGGCATTGCCGAAGCTATGCGCTACCACAGCCTGAGCATCACCCCGCGCGGGATGCTGAGCCGTGGCGTCAGCGTGCTGCGCGGCAAGACCCTGATCGTCAATCTGCCGGGCAGCCCCAAGGCAGTGCAGGAGAATTTGGAGTACATCCTGCCCAGCTTGGAGCACGGGGTACGCATCGCCGCAGGTCTGGACGGCGAGTGCGCCCGCAAGTAAGGTTTCCCGCCCTGTTTTTCTTTACGGGGCGTAGAAATATACTATTTTTTTACTTGAAGTAAGGAGAAAACAGAGATGAACGACCATCGCATTTCCCGCCGGAGTTTTCTGGCCGCTGCCGGTATGGCCGGTGCAGCCGCTGCCCTCACCGCCTGCGACGGTGCTGCTTCCAGCGCAGCATCGTCCGTGGCTTCTTCTGTCGCCGCTTCCCCGGAAGCGGCCCAGAGCGTGGAGTTGATCGTGTTTGCCGCCGCCTCCCTCACCGAGACACTCAATGCTCTCGGCGAGAGCTACACGGCAGAGCACCCGGAGGTGACCTTCCGCTTTAACTTCGACTCCTCCGGCACCCTCAAGACCCAGATCCAGGAGGGCGCGGATTGCGATCTGTTCATCTCTGCCGGTCAGAAGCAGATGAACCAGCTGGATATCACCGCTTCTGCTGATGTAAACAAGGACGGCCTTGACTTTGTGGATGCCGACAGCCGCGTGAACCTGCTGGAGAACAAGGTGGTGCTCTGCGTGCCGGAGGGCAGCGACAAGGGCATTGACAGCTTTGATGCACTGGCCGAGCACCTGAAGGCGCAGGATATCCTGTTCTGCATGGGCAACAGCGATGTGCCCGTGGGCCAGTACGCCCAGAAGATCCTTGCCTACTACCAGCTGGACGAAGCCGCACTGGCTGCTGCGGGTGTGATCACCTACGGCTCCAACGTCAAGGAAGTGACCACGCAGATCACCGAAGGCAGCGTGGATGCCGGTGTCGTTTACTGCACCGATGCCTACAGCGCCGGTCTGACCCCTGTGGACGAGGCCACCAGGGAGATGTGCGGTCAGGTCATCTATCCCGCCGCTGTGCTGAAAGCTGCCCCCAACGCTGAGGCTGCCAAGGAGTTTTTGGCTTACTTACAGACCGACAAGGCCATGACCGTGTTCGAGGGCGTGGGCTTCAGCGCCGTATAAAGGAGCAGACATGGACTGGTATCCGTTGTGGAACAGCCTGCGCATTGCTTTGATCAGCTGCGCGGCAGTATTCTTTCTTGGCATTTTTGCGGCCTATTATATTGCCCGTCTGCCCCGGGTGATCAAGGGTGTGCTGGATGTGCTGCTCACCCTGCCTATGGTGCTGCCGCCCACGGTGGTGGGCTACTTTCTGCTGCTGCTCTTCGGCGCAAAGCGGCCGCTGGGCATCTTTTTCATGCAGCAGTTTGGGGTAAAGCTGGTCATGAACTGGTACAGCGCCATCTTTGCTTCCATCGTGGTGGCCTTTCCGCTGATGT
>OHKI01000432.1_pt1 | contig 17540 bp, 18 predicted proteins | sample 1568771 | NCBI WGS metagenome assembly OHKI01 (sample SAMEA3879540, study PRJEB24766) | human gut metagenome | biome: human-associated habitat; feature: feces | place: USA | collected 1985/1987 | reverse complement strand
GGGGGTTCTGCACTTCAGTCGGTACCGCCCAGCACGGTGCGGTAGTAGTCGCACTGGATCATCAGCTTGGTGTAGGTATACTTCGTGGGGATCAGGGCGTTGATGCTGTCCACATAGTCCTCCGCCACCGTGACGCCGGGGGCGGGGGTAAACGTGCGGGAGCGCGCCTCGTAGACGCCGGCGGCGGTGGCCCAGCTATTGCCGGCGGCGGTGGGCAGGATCACCAGCGGGATAGAGCCGCTGGCACTGGCGGCATTGTAGCTGTCGTCCAGAATGTCCCGACCTGACAGGAGCCGGGAGTCGTAGGGGAGACCGAACAGATTGCTGAGGGTGGGCAGAATATCCACGGCGCTGCACGGAATATCCACCGTCACGGGTTCCTCCATGCTGCCGCACCAGAGGATCAGGGCGTTGCGGTAGCGGGAGGTGTCCAACTCCGTGTCCTGACGACCCGTCAGCTCAACGTAGTAGTCCACATCCGCCTCCGCCAGTATATAGGGGTAGTGGTCGGCGGACAGGCAGATCACCGTGTCGTCAGCGATGCCCTTGGCCTCCAGCTTCTCCAGCATATAGGTCAGGGCTGCCTCCAGCTCCAGATTGGCGGCGACATAGGCCTGTACCGGCGTGGAGGCGTCGGGGTAGGCGGCTTGGGCGGCGGCACGGTTCTTGGCGGCCATGGCGTGGCCCCAGCCGTAGCCGCCGTGGCCGCTGACAGTCATGTAGTAGGCGTGGAAGGGCTGTCCCGTGGCGAGATAGGTGTCCACGTAGCTGTCCATCGTGGCCTCCATCATCTCCAGATCGGAGTAGGGCCAGCTACTGCCGGAGCTGCTGGGCAGCGTCAGACCGTTGCCGATGCCCTGATAGTCGTAGCCCAGATTGGGGTGAGTGGCGTCGCGGTTATAGTAGTTGTAGGTGTTGTCGTGCCACGCGGGGGTCTGATAGCCCAGCGCGCGGAACTGGTTGCCCAGCGCCAGCGGCATATAGTCATTGCGGCTGGCCCAGAAGCTGACGTTGTTGTCGATCCATGTGGGCAGCAGGCCGGTGAGGACGGCAAATTCGCCGCCGGTGGTGGACTGCCCCCAGCCGGGCTGGTAGTAGTTGGTGCAGACGAAGCCCTCGTGGGTCAGACGGTACAGCGTAGGGGTCAGCTCCTCGGAGATGAACCACGGCGAAAAGGCCTCCGCCGTCAGCAGGATCAGATTCTTGCCCTTGAACATCCCGGTATACTCGTTTTGCCGGGAGGGAGTGCGCGACGCCACATAGCGGTGGATGGAGGATAGCGTGCTGTTGGACGCGGAATCCGCCAGCGCGGCGAAGTCGATGTCCAGTGTATTGTAGCCGTAGACCACAGGCTCCGGCGTGACGTCCTCCACCGGCTCCTCCGGCTGGGGCAGAGAGGGCAGCGGCGGCGTGGGGGTACCGGTCAGGGCATAGGTCAGCTCCAGACCGAGACTGCTGCCCAGACCGAACTTGGACACGGCGCTGTCGGTGTTGAAGTCATAGGTATAGAGGGCGGCGTTGGGGCCGAGGCGGAACAGCACGGCGCTGCCGCCGATGGTCAACACGGAGAGGCCCGCCATGACCAGCAGCACTGTGCGGCCTGTCCGCGCCTCCGGCACGATACGGCGGCGCAGGACGATGGCCAGCACCAGCGGGAGCATGGCCAGCAGGATAAACGGCAGGCGCGTCAGGATGATCTCCAGAATGGTGGCGGCGAAGCCGCCCACCACATGGCCGGTCATGGTGACCATGAAGGTCAGGGCAAAATAGGTCTTGAAGTAGCTCTTGCAGCAGTGCTGCACACAGACGAACACCGACCACAGGAGCGTCAGGCACAAACTGACCCAGCGGACGGTCTTGCGCCATGGCAGCAGGCCGCACAGCAGGCTCAGCAGCAGACCGCCGCCGATCGCCGCCAGCGCGATGGGCAGCAGCGCCCCGTCGAAAAACACGGAGGCGGGATCAAAGGCGCGGAGCAGCAGCTCGTGGTACAGCAGTGCCAGCGGGAAAAATATCCAGTGCAGCGGGATACGGCACAGGCCGGCAAGCCTGCCGCGGGGAAGTTCGTTCTCTTGCATGGGTACAGCCACCTTACGAATGCCGGCAAATACCGGCAGAATACCCTATATTCTAACACGTTTTTTTGCAAACTGCAACAAGCGGTTCAGTCGTCCCAGCCCATTTTTTCACGGTGGCCGAAGGCAATGGCATCCTTGCCGTATTTGCCCCGGATGGCGTCCATGGCGCTTTCCAGCTGCTCCTGCCGCTGGTCGCGGAGGGGCGCGTCGCCTGCCAGCAGATCCAGCTGCTGGTAGGAGTCGGCGCTCTCCGTGATGTACAGGGCGGTGACGGACAGCAGCCGGATGGGGGTAGGCGCTTTCCAGAGCTGTTGGGTCAGCTCCAGCGCTGCGTTGTAGATATCCCGCATCAGATGGGTGGGGCCGGGCAGACGCATCTGGCGGCTGACCGTTCGGAACTGGGCGTCCCGGACGCCCACGGCTACGCCGCCGCAGTACAGACCCTGCTGCCGCAGCCGCCCGGCCACGCTGTCGCTGAGCATCTGCAAGCCGCTGCGCACCTGCTCCCAGCGGGTCAGGTTTTCCGGAAAGGTGGTGCTGTTGCCCACGGACTTTACCGGCTCGTGCTCGTGCTGGGGGCGGACAGGGGCGTCGTCCAGCCCGTTGGCGTAGCGGTGGAGCTGCACACCCGTCTTGCCCATGAGCTGCTCCAGCATCTCCGGCTTGCACGCCGCCAGCTGCCCGATGGTCTCCACGCCGTACTGCGCCAGTGTGCGCCGGGCGGCGCGGCCCACATACAGCAAATCGCCCACCGGCAGCGGCCACACCATGTCCCGCCAGTTCTCACGGGAGATCACGGTGGTAGCGTCCGGCTTCTTGTAGTCGCTGCCCAGCTTGGCGAACACCTTGTTGAAGGAGACGCCCACGGAGATGGTCAGCCCCAGCTCCTGCCGCAGACGGCCGCGGATATCGTCCGCCAGCTGCCGGGCGTCGCCGCCGAACAGATGGAGGCTGCCGGTCACGTCCAGCCAGCTCTCGTCGATGCCGAAGGGCTCCACCAGATCGGTGTACTGCCCGTATATGGCGTTGACCCGGCGGGAGTAGTCGGCGTACAGGCTATGGTGGGGCGGCAGGAGGACGAGGTGGGGACACTTCTGCTTGGCCTGCCACACCGTCTCCGCCGTCTGGATGCCCATCTGCTTGGCGGGCTCGTTTTTCGCCAGGATGATGCCGTGCCGGGAGGCGGGGTCGCCGCAGACGGCCACCGGTACATCTTGCAGCGCCGGCTTGTCCAGCAGCTCCACCGATGCGAAGAAGCAGTTCAGATCACAGTGGAAAATGATGCGGTCAGCCATGGCGGGCCCTCCTCTCAAGTGGAATGTTTGTTCTATTATACCACAGGCGGCGGCGTTTGAAAAGAGAAAAAAGCAGACGCGCCCGCAGGCGCGTCTGCCGTTGTGTTTACTTGTGCAGCAGGGGGCTGAGGGGCTTGTAGATCAGGAAGCACAGCGCCACGTCCAGAAGGCCCTTGCACAGGGTGAAGGGAACGTTGAACACCAGCAGGCAGTTGAACAGGGCGTTGCCGGTGGGGATCTGCGCCACGGTGCCAAGGATCTCCTGATACATCCCCACGATGCCCTCCAGCGGCAGGCCGTACAGTACCACATAGGCGGGGTAGACGATGAAATAGTTCAGAGGCAGGCTGATGAGCGCCATGGCGGCGGCGCCGGCCACAGAGCCCCACAGAGCGCCGGAACGGTTCTTGTGCTTCTTGTAGATGATACCGGCGATGAAGGCGAAGGTAGCGCCCAGCAGGAAGTTGGACAGCTCGCCCACGCAGGCGCTGGAGCCGAAGGGCAGATGCAGCAGGTTCTTCACAAACTGGATGGCAACGCCGTAGACGGGGCCGAGGGAGAACGTGCCAAGCAGGGCGGGCAGGTCGGAGATGTCCAGCTTGACGAACGCGGGCATGATGGGGATGGAGAACTCCACGAACTGGAGGACGGCGGCCACCGCTGCCAGCAGGGCGGCCACCGCGATACGATGGGTCTTTTGCTTCTGAGTCATAAAAAAACACTCCTTCTTGATGATAAACACCCGGAAAATTGCCTTCCAAGGTGTACGCATCAAAAAAGAGCATTACAAAAATGCCATACACGCCTTCTCTCATCCAGACTATACTGTCGGTACCGGAATCGCACCGGTTCCTGCGGCTCACGCCGCTCGCGGACTATACCGCCGGTGGGGAATCGCACCCCGCCCCGAAGACAAATATGCGGTTGTTTTCGACTCATATGATACACCATGTTCCCACAAAATGCAACTGTTTTCTCTATAGGATCGGAACATATCGTGTATCGGAAAATATTTATCGAATTACGATAAATAATGATTGACAAACGATATGACTGTGTGCTATGCTGACCACAGAAAGGATGTGGTGATATGAAGCGTATCGAGCATAAGAGGCTGGCGGCGCTGCTGCGTATCGGCCTTGTGATCGCGGCGGTGGTATGCGCGGCCATCTTCTTCTGGTTCCTGCCGGAGCTGGGACGGGGCATCGCCGCGGCCGACCCGGAGTTTGCGTGGGCGTTCTGGCCGTGCCTTACCTTTGCGTGGCTGTTCGCCGTGCCGGTATTCTGGGCGATGGCCCGGATGTGGGCGGTCTTTGGCCGCATCGGACGGGGCGAGGCGTTTTGCCGGGAGAACGCACGGGCGCTGCGTACCGTGTCCCGCTTGGCGTTTTGCGACGCGGTGCTGGTGCCGGTGGGCGTGATCGTGCTGGGGCTGCTGGGCGCCGGCTCGCCGGGACTGACGGTGATCCTCATGCCTGCGGGTACCATGGTGTGCGCACTGGTGGGCGTGATGGCCATGGCGCTCAGTCGTCTGGTGGCGGACGCGGCGGCGCTGCAGGATGAGAGCGACCTGACGGTGTGAGGTGGCGGTATGATCGTATTTCATATGGACGTGATGCTGGCCAAACGGAAGATGAGCCTGACAGAGCTGAGCGAGCGGGTGGGCATCACCATGGCGAACCTGTCCATCCTCAAGACCGGCAAGGCCAAGGCCGTGCGCCTGGAGACGCTGGGGCGGCTGTGCGCCGCGCTGGACTGCCAGCCGGGGGACTTGATGGAGTTCCTGCCGGACGAGGCGGAATGACCCCTTTACAAATCTCTCCTTTTTGGGTACAATAAGCGGCGGAAGGCAGGTGACGGCATGGGGCCGAGACAGATGTCCGTGTGCTTTTCCGGCTACCGGCCGGAGAAGCTGCCGTGGGGCGAGGATGAATCCGATCCCCGGTGTGCCGCGCTGAAGAAGCGGCTGTACGACGCGGCGGAGAGCGCCTGCGCCCAGGGCTACCGCCACTTTATCTGCGGCATGGCGCGGGGTGTGGACTTCTACGCCTGTGAGGCGGTGCTGCTGCTGCGGCGGGACTACCCCGACGTGACGGTGGAGGCCGCCATCCCCTGTCCCAGCCAGCCGGAGGGCTGGCCGGAGGCGGAGCGGGCGCGCTGGCAGTCGCTGGTGGATCGCTGCGACTACGAGACGGTGGTGCAGGATCACTACGACGCCGGGTGTATGCAGCGGCGGAACCGGTACATGGTGGATCACGCCGCCATGCTCATCGCCGTCCACGATGGACAGCCCGGCGGTACGCGCCGCACCATTGAATACGCCATGCGCCGACGGCTGGATGTGGTCATCCTGCCGCCGGTGGAAAACGAAAAGGAGACAACAGGACTATGACAACGTATACCTATAAGACAAAGGGCGTCTGCTCCCACAGCATGACGGTGAAGCTGGAGGACGGCATCATCCGCGATGTCCGCATCGAGGGCGGCTGCAACGGCAATTTGCAGGGCATCAGCCGTCTGGTGACCGGCATGAAGGCGGAGGATGCCATTGCGCGGATGCAGGGCATCCACTGCGGCGGCAAGCCCACCTCCTGCCCCGATCAGCTGTCCATCGCGCTGACGGAGGCGCTGGAGAAGGAGAAGCAGCAGTAGCGAAATAGACCGCTGTGCGCCTGCGGAACGGATAGGCGTATGCGGCTGTACGCGACAAAAAAAGAACGCCCCGGGGGCGTTCTTTTTTCGCGTTTTATGTCGCTGCAGCCGCTGCCGGAGGGTGTCCGGCGGCAGGAACTCAGACCGGCTTCCAGCGCAGGATGGGCTTGCGCGCCGCCTGCACCTCGTCGGGCCGTCCGATGGGCATATGGTGGGGCGCGGCGTGCATGGTCTCCGCGTCCTCAAATGCCTTGCTGTACAGCATACGCAGCACCTCTGCCGCGTGATCCAGCGTCTCCGGCCCCTCCGTCTCGGTGGGCTCCAGCATCAGCGCCTCGTGGACGATGAGGGGGAAGTACATGGTGGGCGGGTGGATGCCCTCGTCGATGAGGGACTTGGCCACGTCCAGCGCGGAGACGCCCGTCTCCTTCTTCAGGCCGCTGAGATCCAGCACGAACTCGTGCATACAAAGCCGGTCGTAGGCGGGGGTGAACGTACCCTTCAGCTTCGCCATCAGGTAGTTGGCGTTGAGCACGGCGTTCTCCGCCGCCTCGGGGATGCCCTCCTTGCCCAGCGTCAGCAGGTAGGCCAGCGCCCGGACGACTACCAGGAAGTTGCCCCGGAAGCCGCGGACCTGAATGTGTCCCGGCTCCTCCGCCAGCGCACTGTGGGGCAGATACTCCCGCAGGAAGTCCTTGCAGCCCACAGCGCCTGCGCCGGGGCCGCCGCCGCCGTGGGGCGTGGCGAAGGTCTTGTGCAGGTTCATGTGGATGCAGTCAAAGCCCATGTCGCCGGGGCGCACCACGCCCATGACGGCGTTGAGGTTGGCGCCGTCGTAGTAGCACAGGCCGCCTGCCTCGTGGACGAGGCGGGTGATCTCCAGAATGTTCTTGTCGAAGATACCCACGGTGTTGGGGTTGGTCAGCATCAGACCGGCGGTGTCCTCGCCCAGCGCGGCCCGGAGGGCGTCCAGATCCACGCAGCCGTCAGGGCCGGAGGCGATGTTCACCACGTCGTAGCCGCACATGGCGGCGGTGGCGGGGTTGGTGCCGTGGGCGCTGTCGGGGACGATGATCTTGGTGCGCTTGCGGTCGCCGCGGGCGTCATGGTACTGCTTGATGAGCAGCACACCGGTGAACTCGCCGTGGGCGCCGGCGGCAGGCTGGAAGGTCATGCCGTCCATGCCGGTGATCTCACAGAGATACTGCGCCGCGGTGTCCAGCACCTGCTGCATACCGTCCAGATCCTCCGCCGGAGACAGGGGGTGTACGTCGGCAAAGCCGGGCAGCGCCGCCATCTCCTCGTCAATGCGGGGATTGTACTTCATGGTGCAGGAGCCAAGGGGGTAGAAGCCGCAGTTCACGCCGTGAACCTGCTTGCAAAGCTCGGTGTAGTGGCGGGAGATATCTGTTTCGCTCATCTCCGGCAGGAGGGGCTTCGTCTCGCGCCGCAGGGACGCGGGCAGGGAGACGCTCTCCACATCGCAGGCGGGCAGAATGGTGCAGCGGCGTCCGGGAACGCTCTTTTCAAAGATCAGCTTCATTTTGCCAGCACCTCCTTCACAACGGAAACGGCCTTGTCCAGCTGCTCCTTGGAGACCTTCTCCGTGGCGCACCACAGGATGCCGTCGCCGCCGAGGGGCAGACCGCCCAGAATATCGGCCTGCGCCAGCGCCGCCAGAACATTCTCGCGCTCCGGCAGACGGGTGACGAACTCATGGAAAAAGTCGCCGGTATAGACCAGCTCCACGCCGTCGATGGCGCACAGCTCCTTGGCGAGGTAGTGTGCCTTGGCCATGGACTGCTCCGCCGCCTGCGCCATGCCGTCCGGCCCCATGACGGACATATACAGCCCGGCGGTCAGGGCGCACAGCGCCTCGTTGGAGCAGATATTGCTGCTGGCCTTCTCGCGGCGGATATGCTGCTCGCGGGCCTGCAGGCTCAGAACGTAGGCGCGGCGGCCCTCGGCGTCCGTCGTCTCGCCGACGATACGGCCGGGCAGCTTGCGCGTCAGCTTATCGGTGGTGGCCATATAGCCCAGGTACGGGCCGCCGCAGCCCATGGGCAGACCCAGAGGCTGTCCCTCGCCTACGGCCACATCCGCGCCGCAGTCGCGGGGTGTCTTCATGATGGCCAGTGCAATGGGGTTGCAGCCCATCACATACAGCGCGCCGGCCTCGTGGGTCAGCGCACCCAGCGCCTCCGCGTCCTCGAACAGGCCGAAGAAGTTGGGCTGCTGCACATAGAAGGAGGCGACATCCGGCGTCAGCATCTCCCGCAGAGCGTCGGGATCGGTCTTGCCGTCCTTCACCGGCACGATGCGCAGCTCGTCACCGGTGCCGTAGCAGTAGGTGCGGACGGTGTTGATGGTGTCGGGGTGGGCCGCGCCGGAGATCAGGGTCACACGGCGCTTGCGGCCGCGGCACATGGCGGCGGCCTCGGCGGCGGCGGTAGCGCCGTCGTACACGGAGGCGTTGGACACGTCCATGCCCGTCAGCTCGCAGATCATGGTCTGGTACTCGAAGATGGACTGGAGCAGACCTTGACTCATCTCCGCCTGATAGGGGGTGTAGGCCGTCAGGAACTCCTCCTTGGCGGGGATGTACTTGACGATGGAGGGGATGTAGTGGTCGTAGGCGCCGGCGCCCCGCAGCACCGTACCGTATACGCGGTTTGCCGATGCCATGGAGGTCATTACGCGGCTGACCTCCAGCTCACTTATCCCGTCCGGGATATGCAGCGGCTCGGTAAGAAGCATCTCCTGCGGCACGTCGCGGAACAGCTCACGGGTGCTGCTGACGCCCACAGTGCGGAGCATCTCCTCGCGCTGCGCCCCGGTAGAGGGAACGTAGCTGCCCATGTCAGCCCTCCTCGGTGCAGAACGCCTCGTAGGCGGCGGCGTCCAGCAGCTCCTCGCTGCCCTCCACATTCTCCACCTTGATGAGCCATGCGCCGTAGGGATCGCTGTTCACCAGCTCGGGGGAATCCAGCAGCTCCTCATTGACGGCGCAGACGGTGCCGGTGACGGGGGAGACCAGATCGGACACGGCCTTGACGGACTCCACATCGCCGAAGTTCTCGCCGGCGGTGACGCTGTCGCCCTCCTCGGGCAGGTTCACGAACACCACGTCGCCCAGCGCGTTCTGGGCAAAGTCGGAGATGCCCACCACGGTCACGCCGTCCTCGGTCTTGACCCACTCGTGGGACTTGGAATAACGCAGCTCAGCAGGATACAGCATAGTAAATTACCTCCATCAAATATAAATATGTTTTTGTTCTCGCCTCGCCCGTCAGGGGCGGGGTGTATGTTTATGCTCTGTCGCGGACAGACACCTTACACCAGCTTGGCGGCCAGCTCCTCCAGCACCTGATCGATCTCGGCGTCGTCGAAGCAGTAGCGCATCTCCAGATGCTCGCCGCGCAGCTTCTGTACCTCCTCCTTCACGTCCGTGCCGCGGAGGATGCAGTCTGCCATCAGACCGGCCAGCTTGTCGAAGTCCTTGGCCTCGAAGCCGAAGCGGGTCATCTCGCTGACGCCCATGCGCAGTGCGCCGGAGGCGGTGAAGCCCTCCTCGTCGGGGGTGGCCTGGTAGTTGACCACGATGTTGTTCCGCTCCAGACGCTCGGCGATCTCCGGGCCCTCGCCGTAGCCCACGGACACGATGACCTGATGGGTCTCGGTGTAGTCGATGGCGGGATCGCCTGCTACGTCCAGACCGTGGGCCTTCAGGCTGCGGGCGAAGGACTTGGCGTTGTCGATGACGGCCCTCTGGTAGGTGTCCCGGAACTGGTTCATCTCATAGGCGGCCATCAACATACCCAGCTGGGTACCCAGATGGTGGTTGGACACGCTGCCGGGGAAGGTGCGGCTCTGGATGGTTTTCCACAGGCCGTACTTCAGGTCGTCCTCCTGGTAGTTGACGCCGATGATGCCGCGCTGGGGGCCGAAGAAGGTCTTGTGGGTGGAACCGGTGACAAGCTCTGCGCCCTCGGCAAAGGGATTCTGGAAGTGGTCACCGATCAGACCCAGCACGTGGGCCATATCGTACATGATGGTGGTGTGGATATTCTGCTCATCCACGAACTTCCGGATCTCCGCCACAGGCTCCTTGTGCAGCACCATGCTCTTGCCGAACACGATCAGCTCCGGACGATAGCGGTCGAGGAGCTTCTTGGCCTCCTCCACGTCCATCTTGTAGGGGTTGTCGGCGCAGACGGGGAAGTTCACCACGGCGGGCTTCTCCGTCACGGGATCGATGGCGATGTAGTCGTGGAGCGCGCCCATGGGCTGGGCGGACAGGTGGCCGCCCTTGATGATGTGGTTGTTCATGACGTAGCCCAGACGCTTGGCTTCGGACTTGCGGTCAAAGCGGTTCTTCCAGTCCATCAGCGCGGAGAACACCGCCATGTTGGACATCTGGCCGCTGAGGGTGCGGGTCTCCACCTCGGTGCAGCCGAAGTAGGCGCGCATCTCCTCCACCAGCAGGCGCTCCACCTCGTCGATGAACTTGGTACCCTGATAGTAGAACACCTCCCGCTCGTAGAAGGCCAGCACGCGCTTATGCTCGGCGTACCGGCAGGCGGGGTCGCTGCCGCTGAGCAGCCGCACGGCGCGGCTGGGCGTGTTCTCGGAGGGGATCAGGTTGACGCACTGCTCCTGCCGCCACTGGTGGTTCTCCAGCGCCTTCTTCACCAGCTCCAGCGCCTTGGGGGTGCGGTCGCCGCTGCCCACGTTGTGAGCCTTCTCCTCCACGCCGTACAGCAGGGGGCGGGCAAAGGGAGGCGCGCCCACGCTCATGTGGCGGGCGGGGATCACGGCCTTCAGCCGCTTGCCGCGGACATCCACCTCTACGGGGTCATCCGTCAGGATGTTGCTGTCGATGTAGCACAGGCCGATGGCGCGCTTGCCGCTGGCCTCCAGAATGACGGTGGAGAGACCCTCGCCCTCGGTCTTGAAGTAGGGTACCATGGTGCCGCTGGTGACCCAGCCCACCAGCTTGTCGCCCTGATAGATCTCCATATCGGCGCGCATGACGCCGCGATCCACCAGCGCGATGGGCGCGATCTTCCGGGGCAGACCGGACATATCGGCGAAGTCGCGGTCCATGTACTTCTTGAAGTAGCGCTGCTGCTTTTCCAGCGCGGTGCGGCCGATGTAGTCGCCCTTCTGGGCGGAGAAGCTGACGGCGAACTTGGCCAGCGGCACGGCGAAGATGGGGATCTCACTGCCGTCGGGGGCGGTACCCATCTCGTGGCCGTACAGGGGCAGGGACGCCTCCATACGCAGGGTATCGCGGGCGCCCAGACCGGCGGGACGCGCGCCCAGCTCCACCAGACGGTTCCACAGCCACGCGGCGTCGGCGCTGCGGACATAGACCTCATAGCCCAGAGGCTCACCGGTGTAGCCGGTCTTGGCGACGCGGGCCTCGTGACCCTCCAGCGATACGATGCCCAGCGCGTTCTTCATGGGCTCGGTCAGCTGCTTGCCGCCGTTGAGACCCATCAGCAGCTCCTTGCACTTGGGGCCCTGCACGGCGATGGCCGCCCACTCCTTGGAGATATCGGTGATGGTGCAGTCAAAGCCGGTCAGCGCGGCGCGCAGATGCACCAGATCCTTCTCCGTGTTGGCGGCGTTCACCACCAGCAGATAGTTGTCCGCCTCAAACATATAGAGGTAGGCATCGTCCACGGCGCCGCCGTTCTCATTGGCGATGATGCAGTACTGTGCCAGACCCACATCCAGTGCCGCCACGTTGCTGGTCAGCACGTGCTGCAAAAAGGCCTGACGCTCCGGGCCCTCAATGAGCAGTCGGCCCATGTGGGACACATCGAACAGACTGCACACCTGCCGGGTATACAGGTGCTCGGCAATAATGCCGGTGGGGTACTGAATGGGCATCTCCCATCCGCCGAAGTCCACCATTTCCGCACCGGCGGCCACATGGACGTCATACAGCTGGGTACGCTTCAGCTCGCTCATACGTTTTTCCTCCTTCAAGATCATGGATCGTTTTTGGGCAGCAAAAAAGGACACAAAACCGCTTATCACGGCCTTGTGCCCCCGTTGAGTTACCTGAGAGATTCCCTCCCGATGGGAGGTTGCACCTTCGGTGGTCGGGCGTTGCCGTCCGGCCTTTTCGGAGTATCGTCCGGAACCGGTCCTTTTGCCTGAGAGCTTCTGCGTTCCCCTTCGGCGCCGCAATTGCGATCTCTCCCGATCCCATCGTCCGATCGATATGCACTTGTACGCGGCAGAATCTGCCTTGTATACAGAGTGTATCACCGCAAAACGGCGTTTGTCAAGAAACATTTTCCCGGACGGAAACAAAAAGTAAAGCCTCCGGTCAGGCCGGAGGCTTTACCTGTGCGTTCAGTCCCAGAGAAGCTCTGTGCGGCGCATGGGGTCGAAGAACCACCACGCCTTGCGGACGGCCTGCGTGGATAGTCCCGCGTTGAGGACCGCGCCGTACAGCATACCGGTGCGGTCGTACACCGACACCAGCGTGTATGCCCCCTCGCCGTCGCCGGTGACAAGCGCCAGCTTGCCGTCCCGGTAGAGCATGGAGATCTCGTCCAGCTTGTCTGAAAGCCACATGGACCCAAAGCTGCCGATGTAGCGATCGTCATACCCGTAGGCGCTGGCGTCCGGCGGATAGTGGAGATCGCTCCAGATGAGTTGTCCATCCCCGTTCCACATCGGCCACTCCATTTCGAAGGAGAAGTCCACCACCCAGCCGTCGCCGCCGGGGCGCAGCACGGTGAGGCGGCTGCCGGTGCAGGCCACCAGCAGATCCTCGCTGCTGTTATACACCGGCGGCACATAGTTATAGTAGTCCAGCTCGTAGGCCGTGCCGCTCTGGGTACCCATGGTGGCCGCGTGGTGCTGTAACTCCGCATCCTCATACACCACCTGCCTCAGCTTGCAGTGGAAGTCGGCGGCGTCCAGCACCTGCAGGACGTACTGACCGTTCTCTGCCGTGGTCAGCAGGATCTCGGACTGGTCATAGGTGAATTGCAGACCCACCACCCGCTGCTCGGCGATATCCAGCGGATAGACCAGCCGGAGCCGCGCCATGTCCGGAACACGCAGGGAGTAGCCGCCTCCGGCGGAGGAGGTGTAGCTGTTCAGCTTCGTTGGGACATACCACAGACCGAAGCCCTCCGGCGCCCACTCCGGCTGGGGGTCTGCGTCGGCGGCAAAGCCCACCGTGGTCAGAAAGCCGTCCTCCCGTCCGATGGAGAAGGGGGTGAAGCGATTCTCCATGTGGAGCGTGGTGTCGCCGGACAGATACATCTGGTTCGCTGCATAGTAAAAGAGGGTCGGCTCCGTCCAGTCCGTCTCCCCCACGGGGATACGGAGCTTGTCAAAGGCGGGATAGCAGTCGGCGTAGTAGTCTCTTTCGCTGTCCCGCAGCAGCAGGCTCAGATCCCCATAGTCCGGGGACAGGTACAGGGGATAGGTGTCGTAGAGCTCCCGCAGCCGTATCTGCTCGGTATAGCCCCTGCCATTGCCGTAGGGATCGTTGTTCCCATAGGTCTGATAGCCTTGGATGAGACGGGTCATCAGCGGGCCGTCCGGCTGCTCTATCAGAGAGATATACCGCCGGTCGGTGTAGAGGCCGTAGTAGAGTTCCTCCCGCTCCTGCTGCCGGTCGTAGCGACTAAGGCGGCCGCTGCCCTGGTTGTTCACCAGACGGTGGGTGGTGTCCCATGTGTTGTCGTGTACGTCGTAAACGGTGTCCCAGCGCAGCTGGGAGCCGTACTTGATGGCGGTGCGGAAGCGCAGACCCTCCGCCGCCGCGATGTCGCCCCGTGCAAGGGCGACGGTGTAGGGCAGGGGAGTGGCGGTGCCGTCCAGCCGCAGGGACAGGGCGGAGAGCAGGACGGCGGCCAGCACCAGCATCGCCGCCGCAGCCGTCAGACAGCGCTTCATCCGTCCTCACCCGCCTCTCCGTCCGTCAGCTCGCCCAGTGCGCGGCTGACCCGGTCGGCCCGGTAGTGGTACGTCTCCTTGATGTAGGTCATCAGGTCGCGGCCGGACTCCTCCAGCGCGTCGGCGGTGCAGTCACCCACGATGACGCCCTCCCGGATCAGGACGGCGCGGGAGATGCAGTCCTTGACCTCCTCAATGAGATGGGTGCTCAGCAGCACCGTCTCCTGCTCCGTCAGGATGCCCAGCAGCACCTTGTAGAAGTCCTCCCGGTTGAAGATGTCGTTGCCCGCGAAGGGCTCATCCATCAGGATATAGTCCGCGCCCTGCGACAGCGCCATGATAACCTCGAACTGGTTCTGCATACCGGCGGAGAAGCTGCGCAGCTTTTTGCCCATGGGCAGGGAGAAGAAGTCCATCAGGCTCTGAAACCGCTTGTCGTTGAAGCGGGGGAAGTGGGCGGCGTAGAAGTCCCGGTGGGCCGCCGCCGTCAGAGCGGGGAAGAAGGAGTGCTCGCAGGTGGCGAAGCTGAGCCGGTCGATGTTGGTGCGGTCGATGGCGGCGCCGTCCAGCGTCACCGCGCCCTCGTGCCGTACAAGACCCAGCACGCACTTCATCAGGGTCGTTTTGCCTGCGCCGTTCTCCCCGAACAGCCCCACGATCTGCCCGCGTGGCAGCGTCAGGGACACATCGTGCAGCGCCTCCTTGGAACCGTATTTCTTGCTGATATGGCTGATCTCAAGCATATGTGATCCCTCCTTAACCGTAGTAGTGCGAATGGGACAGGGCTGCCATGGCATCGGATACCCGCTGGATATTTTCCTCCGTGGGCAGGCACTGGCTGGGAGTGATCCAGCACCATGCGGCGTAGCACAGTGTCAGCACCACCGCGCCCAGCACCGCGGCGCATACCGCCCACAGCAGCGGCACTGTCCACACCTGACGCCGCAGGGTCTGCTTCCCGTCGGGCAGGCGGCGCATCAGGTAGATGCTGCGTCCGCCCAGATAGTAGGAGCTATACAGCATCACGGCGGACAGCAGCGCCAGCAGCACCACCACGCCGAACAGGAGGAGCACCGGCTCCGCGTAGGAGGAGAAGCTGTTCATCAGCGCCGTATCCGACAGCCACCCGTTCCAGCCGAACAGGCTGCGATAGGCGGTGCTGTACCGGGCGGTGAAGTCGATGGCGGCCGCCAGTGCGCCGATGGCCAGGCTGCCGACGATGATGCCGTGCATGGTGTCCGCCGGTACGTTGGGGGGCAGGATGCGCTCAAGGGTTCTGCGCAGAGCGGAAGTCCGTTTTTGCGTCATCGTCCGTCTCTCCTTTCTGGAATTGACATAGCGTGATGCCCAGTGCCAACACGGTGACCAGGCACACCAACAGGGTGGTGCTGGAGCCCATGGGGAAGAAAAAACTGAGAATGGTCAGCGCCAGCGCCAGCAAGGGCGCGATGCTGAAGTGTCCCCGGCGCTGTGCGTGGGAGAATTGGGCGGCGGCCGCAGCACACAGCGCCGTCAGCAGCAGATTTTCCACCCACACGGTGGCGTCCCGCAGGGGCAGCAGGTGGTGCAGGAACTTGCCGCCGTACATCGTCAGCAGCAGGGTCTGCCCGCCGATGGTATACCCGTAGTACGGGGGCGGCGTCCATGCGTCGATCCGCAGCTTCACCACCGCCGTGAACACCGCCGCCATCACCGCCCAGTAGAACAGGACGCACACGGCGTAGTACAGCGTCCACCACAGGCACAGTGAGCCCTCACCGACCCGCAGGCGCTGCACGGTGCAGCCGGTTTTCACCCCGTAGCCGCAGCCGTTGAGACTCAGCACCGCCAGCAGGGCGGCAAAGCCTGCGGCACAGGCGATGGCTGCGCCGGTCCTGCCGGGCAGCTTACAGAAATCGACCAGCTCATACTGCGGCGTCTCCGTACCGTCCGGCGCTACGATGACGGCGCCCGGCTCCTGCGCCGGTACCAGCCACAGCAGCGCGCCGGACAGTACCGCCGCCAGCAGCGTGACAGTCAAGACCCGCCATACGGTGCCGCGTGCGGCCAGCGCCAGCACGGATAAATGCTTTCTCATGCGTCCGTTCCCTCCTTGTCGTACAGTGTGTCCAGCAGGCGGTGGGCGTCCTCCCGCGTCAGTCCCAAGCGTCTGGCGGCGTCCACCATGGCCTGCATCTCCGTTTCCAGCAGCTCCCGGCGCAGGGCGGCGATCTGCTCCGGCGTGACCTGTATGCAGCTCTTGGCGCCGGCGCGGGAGGTCACAAGTCCTTCGTCCTCCAGCTGCTTGAACGCCTTTTGCACCGTGTTGGGGTTCACCGCCAGCAGCGCCGACACCACCCGCCGGGAGGGCAGCTCATCGCCGTCCTGTATGGTGCCCGCCGCCAGCCCCTGCTGGATGTAGCGGATGATCTGGAGATAGATGGGCGTGCCGTCCGTCTGGCGGAACGCCTCGAATGAGATCATGTGTCTCGCCTCCTCTCTGCAAAACTGTATTACTCAAATAGTACGGTTGTTAACTGTATTATACAGATGATACAGTTCCGTGTCAAGAGGGAAAGTGAAAAAATAGAACCACGGCGGCGCGAACATAAAAAACCCCCCTCCGACCGCGAGGGTCGGAGGGGGTGTGCAGCATATTATTCCTCGGTGAAGTGAACGTGGTTGAAGATGTGATCCTGACAGAAGCAGTGGTAGCCCGCGCACTTGCTGCAATAGCGGAACTGGAGGTCGGGGTAGTCCGTGTCGGTGCGGCCGCAGACGGCGCACTTGTGGTGGTAGCCCTTTTCCTTCTCCTGCTGCTTTACCGCCTGCTTGTACTGCACGGTCTTGGGGCTGTACTGCCTCTTGGTGCGGGCGGCCAGATAGTGCACCTCCGGCCAGATGAACACGGCGAAGTTCAGCAGCGCCACCACCGGCAGCACCACGCCAGCCCAGTCGTGCAGGCCGATGGCGCGGATGATGTCAAAGGCGAACAGCGCGCCGTCCAGATAGGCCAGCCACTTCATCTTTACCGGCAGGAAGAACATGAACAGCACCGTGGTGTCCGGGAACAGCATGGCAAAGGCGAAGAACATGGACAGGTTCACATAGGTGGTGCCCGCCACGGTGATGAAGTTGTTGCCGGTGATGATGCTGGCCAGAATCGTACCCAGCACCGTCAGCAGCATACCGCTGAAGTAGTAGAGATTGAACTTGGCGGTACCCCACTGCCGCTCCAGCGTGGAGCCGATCCAGTAGTAGAAGTACAGGCTGATGAGCAGCCAGAAGGGGGAGCCAGAGCTGGGATAGAAGATGAATGTCACGATGCGCCAGATCTCGCCGTGGAGCAGACCGTTCAGGTTGAACGCCAGAAAATCCAGCGCAGCGGGGTTGGAGGCCGCTGTCAGCATGGACAGGATGTACACCACCACGTTGCCGATGACGATGACGCGCATCAGATTGGGGATACCGAAGCGGGGGTGGGCGGCGCAGAAACGCTGCACCCCGTCATAGAGCTTTTTCAAGGGGAATTTCCTCCTGTATAAATTCAAGTAACGCCTATTGTAGCGCATAGGGCGGAAAAAGTCATGTCATTTTTTTGAAC
>OHKI01000407.1_pt1 | contig 18241 bp, 11 predicted proteins | sample 1568771 | NCBI WGS metagenome assembly OHKI01 (sample SAMEA3879540, study PRJEB24766) | human gut metagenome | biome: human-associated habitat; feature: feces | place: USA | collected 1985/1987 | reverse complement strand
CGGCGCGGCGGCATTGCCGCCGCGCCTTTTCCCAAAAATCGAAAACGGGCGGGACCCTTTCCCACCGAGCGAGGAGGCATATCCATGAAAAAACGAATCTTCCTGCTGGCGGCGATGGCCGCCGGTCTTGTGCTGTGCCTCGCCGCTTGCGGGGAAACCAACGGAGACCCCGTCACCGTCACCCTCTGGCATGTTTACGGAGGTGAGGTGAACTCGCCCATGAACGCGCTGGTGGAGGAGTTCAACCGCACCGTGGGCCAGGAGCAGAACATCCGGGTGCGGGTGGACAGCGTCAGCAACAGCGGCGTTATCCACGAGAGCGTGCTGGCCGCCGCCTACAAGGACCCCGGCGCGCCCGAGCTGCCCGACCTGTTCGTGTCTTACCCCAAGACCGTGCTGGCGCTGCCGGATGAGAACATTCTGGTGGACTACCGAGACTATTTCACCGGCGAAGAGCTGGAGGGCTATCTCCCTGAATTTGTTGCGGAAGGGACGATCCATGACCGGCTGGTCATTCTGCCGCTGGCAAAATCCACGGAGATCCTCTTTGTGAACAAAACGGCCTTTGACCGTTTCGCCGCTGAAACCGGCGCAAGCCTGGACGAACTGGCCACCTGGGAGGGGCTGTACGCCACGGCGGAGCGGTATGCGGACTGGTCGGGCGGCAAGTGCTTCTTCGTTCACGACTACCACTTCAACTATTTCCAGGTGGGGGTGGAGTCGCTGGGCGAGGACTTTTTCGACAAGAACGGCATCGCCTTCGGCCCTAAATTCGCCTACGCATGGGAGCCCTACGCCAGGGCCGCCCTGACCGGCGGGCTGTGGCTGGGCAGCGGCTATGCCACCGAGCCGCTGCGCACCGGCGACGTGATCGCGTCCGTCGCCTCGTCCGCCAGCGTGCTGTACTACTCCGACGTGGTGACCTATGAGGACAACCGCACCGAGCAGGTGGAGATCATCTCGCTGCCCTGTCCCGTTTTTGCGGACGGGGAGAAGCTGGTCATGCAGCGGGGGGCGGGGCTGTGTACCGTAAAGTCCACGCCGGAGCGGGAAAAAGCCTGCATGACCTTTTTGAAATGGCTGACCGAGCCGGAGCGGAACGCGGACTTTGCCGCAAGTTTGGGCTATATGCCCGTGACCAAGGAGGGCTTTGACCGCTACCTGCCCGCCGCCATCGAGACGCTGAGCGATCCCATGTATGTTTCGCTCTATGAAGCCTTTCTGAAAACGCGGCAGGACTACACGTTCTATGTGCCGCCCCAGCGGGAGGACTATCTGTCCCTGGAGACCCGCTTTGAAAAGGCGGTGCGTCTGCGCCTGGCGGCCGGGCGGGCCCAGTACCTGGAGCAGGGCGCGGACGCGCTGGAGCCGCTGCTGAAAACCACAAGGGAGGAGCTCCAAAAAAGCTATGGCAAGTGACAAAAACGGGAAGGGAGGGATATCCGTGCTGCTTTTGAGCAGGCGTCTGTCCAAAACTGACAGTTCAGCGGGCAACCGCAGCATCGGCGGCAGTCTGGCGCTGTACTGGCTGTGCATGGTGCTGGCGATGCTGTCCGCCGCGCTGCTTCTGCTGAGCGTGACGGGGGTCCTCTCCCGCACGGCGCGCCAGTTCGGGGAGACGGCGGCGCTGCAGCAGAATAACACCGCCGCCGTTTTCACCGCCCAGATGGACGCCCTCACCGCCCAGGGCATCCAGCTCTCCGAAACGGTCAGCGGAGAGCTGGAGCGCTTTCTTGCCCACCGCAGTCTCTCCTTTGACGCGCTGAATGACGATCCGGCCCTTATCGCAGAGCTGGAATCCCTGATGATCCCCACGCTGGAGACCACCATGGCGGGCAGCACCTGCAGCGGCGTGTATTTCTGCCTGGACGCCACCGCCAATACCGCGCTGCCGGAGGCCAAGACCTCCCGCATGGGGGTGTATCTGCGCTATTCCAGCCTGCGCTCGGCCTATCCCAGCGGCAGCACGGCCTATTTCCGGGGGACGGTGGATGCCGCCCGGGAAAACGGCCTGCAGCTGCACAACCGCTGGAATCCCGAACTGGACACGTCCCTGATCCCCGGCTACCGGCAGGTCATGGCGTGGGAGGGTGAGCGGCTCTCCGGCGGCTGCCTGTGGACCGGGCGGGTACCGCTGCTGGATACCTGGGAGAGCGTGGCGCTGCTGTGCGTTCCCGTGCGGGATGGGAACGGAACGGTACGGGGTGTCTGCGGCATGGAGCTCAGCGAGCTCTACTTCGGCCTGTCCCACAGCACGGTCCCCAGCTCCTACGGCAGCTTTCTGATGCTGCTGGCCCCCATGAATGGGGATACCCTCCTGCTGGACAGGGCCATGCTGGGCAGCACGGAGGGGACGGACCTGTCGGCCTCCGGCGAGATGAGGATCCGAAGCGGCCGGGACTACGATACCTTTATCTGGAACGATACGACCTATCTCGGAAAGTACCAGATCATCCCCGGACGGCTGGCGGATGGCTATCCCCTGGCGGCGGTGACGCTGGTGCCGGAGAGCGGCTACCGCCACCGTGCCCAGACCGCCCGCATCGGCTGGGTCCTTGGTTCCATAGGCTTCCTTGCGGGGATGCTGGTGCTGGCCGCCGCCCTTTCCTGCCGCTTTGCCACGCCCATTGCCCAGGGCTTTGCGGCAGCCAGAAGCCCGGCGCAGGACTGGCAGCCCACGGGAATTCGGGAGATTGACGAGCTGACGGCCTACTTCCACAGCCGCCTGCGGGAAAGCCAGCCCGAGGCCGCCCTGCCCCGGCAGGTGGAAAGCCTTGTGTCCGAGCTGATCGACCGGGCAAAGGGGCTGACCGGTACGGAGCGCGTGATCCTGCGCTACTATGCCGAGGGCTATGCGGTCAAGGACATCTCCGGCCTGCTGTTCATCAGCGTGGGGACGGTGAAGGGCCACAACAGCCACATCTACAGCAAGCTGGGAGTGGATTCCTACGACAGCCTGAAAGCGTATCTGGATATTCTCCGGCGCTGTGAGCGGCTGGAGGAGCTGCTGCAGGGCGGCGGTAAATAATCGCACCGATGAAAAAGGCTGCCAACCGGCAGCCTTTTTTCATATCGATAACGGACAGGGGTGTTTTTCCCGCGCCGCAGCGCCTATCCAAAGGGCGAACATCCCTATCAAAAGACGGAGGACGGAAAACCGTCCTCCGTCTTTTCCTTGTTGAAAATATCCAACAAGCACCGCTTACTTTTGTGCGTTCCATCTATGACTGAGTCCTGCTTTTGCGGGTTTTGCCCCAAAACAGGACTTGGGCCTATATCATTTTACGGAAAGCTATGGTAGAGATAAGTTGAGACACCGGCATTCCCGCCGCCAGGCCGTCCCCCATTCCGACGGCGGGGAGAGTAAGTTTTTCATGGTTGTGCCAAAAATCGGAAAAGGAGGAGAAAAACAAGATGAAACAGCGAAATCGAAAAGAAGTGTCCACTTGTTCCACGAGGAGTTCTCCCCGTGGGAAAAAACTCCTGTCGTGGCTGCTGAGTATCGTGATGGTACTCTCGCTGCTGCCAGAAATGGCGATCCATGTCCACGCCGCCTATGAGGACGGGCAGGACTGCGAGCACTGCGGCCACTACCACTGGGACTCCCACTGCTGCGGCAACTGCGGCAGTTGCTCCTCGGATTGCGACGACGACTGCTACGAGGAAACCCACTGCATCAGCTGCGGCGCGTGCCGCGCCGACGGAAACTTCGCCTGCGACTGCGGCTACTGCTATGACTGCGCCAAACGGGAGGAGCCGGAAAAGCACTGCGATTATTGCGGCGAAGAGGACGATGGCGGCATCTGTTCCGAGTGCGGCCTTTGCAGCGAATGTGTAACCGATTTCGAGGATGTCCACTGCTCCGTATGCGAGGAGTGCATTGCCGGCGGTCTGAGTATGTGCGAAAGAGAGCACCCGTCAGGCAAGGAGTCGGCGCACTGCACCGGAGAATCGGTCGTCTGCGAAAAATGCGGCGACTGCTTTTTCGAGCACGAGGGCGATTACTGCTGGGACTGTGAACTCTGCCAGAAGTGCGCCCTGGACGAAAACAAGCACTGCTTCGAGTGCGGCGAATGTTCCTCTGACGAGACGCCGTGTGAAGAGGGCAGCAAAGAGGCCGGCGGCTACACCCTCTGCGAGAGCTGCTGCATGAGCTACGACCACCACTGCAACGACTGCTACGAGCACGTCAACTTTGACGACTACGACGGCGTTGAGGGCTGGTGCAGCGATGGCGGCCACGGAACGCACTGTTCGAGCTGCGCCGAGCTGACCCGCTGCCCGCAATGCGAGCGCTGCTGGGACTGCGCCGGTCTGGATCTTTGCGACGACTGCGGCCTGTGCGAGGAATGCTGCCGCGAAAACACCGAAACCATGCGCTGCGACCACGATTATTGCGTCGAGAGCAGCGACTACGAGGACCACCTCTGCCCCGACTGCGACGAGTGCTCCGGCGACGACCCCTGTGAGTTCTGCGGGCGCTGCGCCAGCTGCGCCGAAAGCGCCCACTGCGAGCACGGCCGCTGCGAGGAGGATCCCGACTACGATTACGAGCATGTGTGCCCGGGCTGCTCCGACTGCTTCTACTCCGACGACCTTTGCGAGAACTGCGAGCTGTGTGCGGAATGCAGCGAGCACTGCGAAAAGCACGACATCTGTCCGGATAACGCCAGCGAGTGGGACGCCCACGCCTGCCCCGACTGCGGCGAGTGTCCCGGCGAGAAAGCGCTGTGCGAAATCTGCGGCCTGTGCGAGACCTGCGCCGAGCACTGTGAGCACGGATACTGCAAGTACGCCGATGACTTCGGCGGCAATTGCACCTGTGTTCCCTGCCCCCATGACGAAAAGAGCACCTATCAGAGCAACCGGCAGGGACACTGGAAGGTCTGCTCCGACTGCGGCCTTCTGGTCGACCGCGCGGCGCATACCGAAGGCACGCCCGTGCTGAACTCCGCCGAATCGACAGCCGATGTGGACGTTTACAATCTCCCCTGCGAGACCTGCGGCTATGTGATGGCCAATGTCAATTCCCCCAAGGGGGAGGTTCCGCCCCATGTGCACCGTTACGACGCCAACGGCTACTGCCAGGTCTGCGGCGCGAAATCCGACGGAAAGCCCTACATCATTCGCCAGCCGGCGGATTTTGAATGCAGCGTTCAGGGGGACTCCGGCACCGTGATCAAGGCCCGCTACTCGCTGCGCGCCTACGGCTCCGGTGAGCTGAGCTATCAGTGGTATTACGCCAACGGAAACAAGATCGTGGATGTAATCCCCGATGGTCCCGGCGAGTTCACTATTTCCGGCACGCAAACCCCCAATCTGGTGATGACCGTCCCCGAGGACGCCTGCGTAGGAGGCTACGGTCCCTACTACTGCATCGTTACCAACGCAAAAGGCTCCGTCCGGAGCGCGGACGCTCGTCTCACCGCCAAGCACAACTATCGCAACTGCAATCCGATCAACAGGTTGGATAAGGATGGAAATCCCATAAAAATCGTACTCCACTATGCCAACGGTTCCATTGGTTACGGCATCCCCGTTTCCGACGTCCACATCACCTGCTGCGTCGGCTGCTCCGCCGAAAAGCCCGGCGCCAAGCCAGAGGATCACGTTTTCAGCAGCTGGGTGATAGAGCAGGAGCCTTCCGACAAGTATTCGGGCATCAAGTCCCGCACCTGCAAGACCTGCGGGCATATCGATTACGGCACCTTCACCGCCCACGAGTGTGTGTATGACGTCAAGTATGACGAGTCGGGCCACTGGGAAGAGTGCAAGACCTGCGGCGCGAAAAAGCCGCTTCGCGACCTCGACCTTGAATGGGGCGCTCCCACCTATAAGGAATCCCACCGCTTCGCCAACTTCGAGTGCACCGTTGAGCCCACCGAGGACGCCTTCGGCGAGGAGACCGCGCAATGCGAAAAGGCCGACTGTCACGCCACCATCACCCGTCAGGTCAAGAAGCTGCCCCACAAGCACAAGTTCTTTACCTTGGAAGAGCATCTTCACTATGCCACCGAGGGCCTCGGAACATGGGATGTCAATCAGGATGAACTGGGCAGCCTCATCGACGCTTCCATGACGGCCGAAATCGACGGCGTGACGCTCACGGTCTTCGGCGCCGACAAAACCCACCACTGGTTCTACTGCAAAAAGCCCGGCTGCAATGTCAAGGGCCCCTCCATGGTCCATATGATGGCGGGCCTGAACGTCGACTTCCCGCCCGACGGGGAGACAGATGGCTCCGGTGTGGCCGCGTGTAAGGTCTGTGAGTTTGAAATCCGCAAGGTCATGCCGGCGGGCAGCTATCCCATCGTTGTGGAAAACGGAATCAGCCTCAACGCGCAGGGAAAGACCGTGGCCAGCGGCCGGGCAGGTGATGTGATCACCATCCGGCCCCGCCAGCTCAGCGGAAAGGCCTTCTCCCACTGGAAGCTCCACTACGGCGGCGTTACCCTCGCCGACCCGACGCAGGAAGAAACCACCTTTACGGTCAAAAAGATCACTCCTGCCGCGGCCAATCCGACCTATGCCGATTATATTATCCATCTGGAGGCCGTGTACGACACCTGCCCGCATAGCGGCGGCACGGTGATCGGCGAAGTCATTCCCGCCGGCTGCACTTCCTACGGCAAAGCGGCCGATACCCTCTGCGCGGTGTGCGGCGCGGTGCTCACCGAGGGCGGCAAAACAGAGCCCAACGGCCACGCACCGGAATCCGACTGGGTGATCGACCCGAGCTCTGTGGAATCCGGCGACTGCCGGCACTACGGCAACTCCGGCAATCTGGTCTGCCCCGACTGCGGTGAAACTATGCAGCCGGGTGAGAAGACGCCGCGTATGCACGCGCACACCACGCTGACCGACGAGATGCCCGCCACCTGCACCACCCGCGGCTTTACCGGAAACCGCGTCTGCGACGACTGCAGCAAAATCGCCGAGCGCGGCAGCTTCATCAATAAAAGCGAGCATTCCTTCGGCGAGTGGAAGCCTAGAAAAGGAGATACCAAAGAAATACGCGAATGCACCGCGTGCGGCTTAAAGGAGTCCCGAGAAGTTTCTGCACCGGGCATCGAGGTGGAAAGCGTGACGTTGGATCAGAATACGCTGACGCTGCCCGTAGGCAAGAGCGAGACGTTGACTGCCACCGTTCTGCCCGAAGCTGCGACGAATAAGGCCGTCATGTGGACAAGTGCTGATCGGAGCATTGCGGCTGTGGATGAAAACGGCAAGGTCACGGCAGTGAAAGCCGGCAAGACCACCATCACCGTTACCACCGTGGATGGCAGCCACAAGGCGCACTGCGACGTGACGGTTACGACCGACACTGAGACGAAGGTGCTGGCCGGGATCCAGATTACAACGCCCCCAAAAAAGACTACTTATGTTGTGGGCGAGAGCTTTGACAAGACCGGTATGACTGTATACGCAGTCTACACGGATAACACAAGAGACATCGTTGCCGGATATACCTACAGCCCGAGCGGCGCACTGAAGACTACCGACACGGAGATCACTGTCAGCTACACGGCAGGCAGCGTAACCGTGCAGACCACGCAGAAGATCAAGGTAGTATCCAGCTCTGCGCATACCGGCGACAGCGGCAGCAGCGATACCACTTACGGCATCACCGTGAAGAGCGCTAAGAACGGCGATGTGACCGCCAGCCACAAGTCCGCCTCCAAGGGCACCACCGTCACCCTGACGGTCGATCCCGACAAGGGCTATGTGCTGGATACCCTCACCGTTCTGGACGGCAAGGACAAGGAGATCAAGCTGACCGAGAAGAACGGCAAGTACACCTTCACCATGCCCGCCAGCAAGGTCACCGTGGAGGCCATGTTCAAGGCTTCTGCCCCCACCGGCAAGAACCCCTTCATCGACGTTCCCGCTGGCTCCTACTACGAGGACGCTGTTGTCTGGGCGGTTGAGAAGGGTATCACCAGCGGCACCAGCGCTGTGACCTTCGACCCCAACGGCAACTGCACGAGAGCGCAGGCAGTCACCTTCCTGTGGCGCGCTGCCGGTTCTCCCGCCCCCAAGACCAAGGTCATGCCCTTTACTGACGTTCCCTCCGGCAGCTACTACTATGACGCTGTCCTGTGGGCTATGGAGCAGGGCATCACCAAGGGCACCAGCGACACCGCTTTCAGCCCCAATGCTTCCTGCACCCGCGCGCAGATCGTCACCTTCCTGTGGCGTGCCAACGGCAGCCCTGCTGTCAGCGGCAATTCTGCCTTCACCGATGTGGCCTCTGACGCTTACTACGCGGCGGCGGTCGCTTGGGCGGAGAAGAACGGCGTTACCGGCGGTATCGGCAACGGCCTGTTCGGCTCCGGCAACAACTGCACGAGAGCCCAGATCGTCACCTTTATCTATCGCAGCGTGAAGTAAGCTCCATCAAAAGACGGAGGACGGAAAAACCGTCCTCCGTCTTTTGCTTGTTGAAAACACCCAACAGATGCCGATGGTTTTTGTATGTTCCGTCTATGACTAAGTCCTGTTTTTCCGGTTCCGCCCGAAAAACAGGACTTAGGCCTATATTTTTTTCCTGCGAAAACTGGTAGAGATAGAGTCAACAGAGCCGCAATCGGGAGAACTGCCGGAGAGGAGGGACTACACATGAAGCAGGTCATAAAGGAGGCGATGGGAGACTGCTCTACCATAGGGGATTTTCGCTTTCTCCTTCGCTGTCAGGAGTGCGGCAGAACATGGCACAGCAGCCCCGTCCGTTTTTCCAAGGCCGGCACGGAGCCGGAGACAGAGGGGATGCGCGCGGTGTTCCGGACGCTCTACGAGCGGGAACGGGCAGCTGCACGGGAAAAGGCCGCAGCGGAAGCCTCAGAGATCTTCAGCCAATGCCCTGTCTGCGGCAGACTGGTGTGCGACCGCTGCTTCCTGATCTGCGAGGATCTGGATCTATGCACTGCCTGCGCGGAAGCATTGCAGGTGCGCGGCGATGTTGTGGCAGGAGAAACTTCCTCTCCGCGGGAGTTCCCTGCCGAATCAGCCGGAAGAATTTCAACAGAAGGAGATGGAATGACATGAGAAAACGGAAAAACACTGGGAAGCTCCTGAGCATCCTGCTCTGTCTTGTGATGGTGCTGGGAATGCTCCCCACCATGGCGTTGGCAGATGAGCCGGAAGCACGGTCAACCGGAATTCCCTTCCAGGTGAAGTCCACGGACGAGAGCGGCAACCCGCTTGTGGGGATTAAGATTAAGCTGTTTCCTGTGCCGGAGGAGGGAGAAGAAGCTCAACCGGCGATTGCCGAAGCCAAAACGAACAGCGACGGTATCGCAACCTTCGAGAAGACGACCCCCTCCGACCCGGCGGAAGACCCCAAGGATATTCCTCCGGGCAAGTATACGGTCTGGCAGGATCCTATTAGCTTTACCGGTAACAACGGGAACTATAAGCCTGACATGAACTACTACAATGTGACGGTCACAGATGCTGAGGGCGGCAGCGAAACTATCCTGACCATCGTAAACCCCAGCATCGTCTATGATCTGACCATCCCCGTGGAAAAGCTCATCCGGGTAGAAGGAAAAATGAGCTTTCATACAGAGTTTGAATTCCAGCTCTGTCTCGTCACTTCTGACGGGGAAGATGGACCACCGGTCATAGGTGAAGTTTTAGATTCCCAGCGCATTCAGACGGATAAAAATGGAAAGAGCGAAAATCTCACCTTCTCCTTCTTAAAGAGTGAGCTGCCAGGGGACGGCACACTTGCTCTGCGGGAAGAGAATCGGCTCGAACCGGGCTGGACGTATTCGGATGAGTTGTATATTATCAACTCTGCCGCAATAAACGATCTGACCCCCGACGGCACTTCTTCCCAGTTGGATAAAAATGGCCGCTATCATGAGAACTACGGAGAGATTCACATCTTAAAGCTGCCGGACGACGATACAGCGCCCGTAGAGGTGGAGAAGGCCACCTTCACCAACATCTACACGGGCTATGAGATCCCCTTCACCAAGACGGTGAAGCTGGGCGGCAATGCCGCTCCCGGCCAGGAGACCTTCGAGCTGGAGCTCGTCCAGACAGGCGTCGGATCTCCGGAGAACTATGCGGATGTATACACCGCCTCCGTTCTCACCAACGGCAAGGGTGACTTTGAAGGCAAGCTGATTATCTCCGGTCCGGAGCGGAAGGTGAGCAATCTGCTCTCCGAGGGCTTCTTTGTCCGGGAAAAGAACAGCGATGCCGCTAACTGGACGTATGACGAAACAGTGTGGTATATCGCGTACAAGCCGATTTCTCCCGACCCGGATGGCGGAATCACCGTCGGCCCGATCCTACCTCCCAACATTTCGCCCAACATTACACCCGATGAGACAGAACCGGAATACGGCTTTGTCATCTACCCCACTGTACGGGAAGAGACTCCCAACGGCATCTATTACCAGCACAAAGAGGAACCCGTTGCGAAGATGACATTCACCAACACCTATACCCGCAGCACAAGCGGCGGCGGTGGCGGCGGATCCACCGGCGCGACTGTCACGGCAAAGAAGACCGACGCTCAGGGCAAGGCCCTTGCCGGGGCCACCTTTGTGCTGGAGGACAGCCGGGGCCGGGAGGCCTATCAGGCCACCTCCAACACCAGCGGCACTGTGCGCTTTACTGATGTTTCCAGCGGTACCTATACCCTGCTGGAAAAGAAAGCCCCGGAGGGCTATGTACTCTCCAATGAAACCTACACCCTCACCGTCAGCGGTTCCCGCGTCACGATGAACGGCAAGGCCTATTCTCCCGTGACCTTCGTCAACCGCAAGGCTGCGGAGTTGAACCGCACCGACCACTTCGCCTTCCTGGTGGGCTATACCGACGGCACCTTCGGGCCGGAGCGCAACATGACCCGCGCCGAAGTGACCACCATGTTCGCCCGCCTGCTGACCGAGCAGATCGAGGCGGATAAGACCTATTCCAACACCTTTTCCGATGTGCCGAAGGGTTACTGGGCGGCCAACTACATCGGCTATATGCAGCAGTTCGGCATCATCACCGGCTATTCGGACGGCAGCTTCCGCCCCGACGCCCCTGTGACCCGCGCCGAGTTCGCCGCCATTGCCAGCCGCTTTGAAAAGCTGACCGAGGGCAGCAAGAGCTTCACCGATGTGCCGGATACCTACTGGGCAGCCAGGTACATCAACTTCGCGGCCACCCGCGGCTGGGTCACCGGTTATTCCGACGGGACCTTCAAGCCGGAGAACACCATCACCCGCGCCGAGGTGGCGGCGGTCACCTGCCGCCTGCTGGAACGCAGCGCGGATCAGAGCTATATCCGCGGCCATCTCAAAGAGCTTCGCACTTTCTCGGACGTGACTGAGAGCCACTGGGCATACTGGTACGCCATGGAAGCCGCCAACGGCCATGACTACACCAAGTCCGGCGGCAGCGAAAACTGGAGCCGCACCTATCGGTAACGGATCACCGGATCCCCCGGCCCCAAATGGGTCGGGGGATACTCTTCCCGCAAGGCAAACACAAATTATGGGAGAAAGGAACGTATCATGCAAGTAACACTCACCCATCTGCCGGATACGGCGGCGGAATTTGAGGCGTTGTCCCGCCACACGCCGGAGGAGGTCTGCGCATGCTTCCTGTGCGCATTGAACCTATACATAAAGGACAAGGACGCGGGTGTGGCCGCTATGGACCTGCTGCGCGGGCCGCGTCCCATGACGCCTTATGACGCCCAATTTCTGCGGGACCGTCTGCGGGGCAAGGAGTATCTGCCCCTGGCCTACTTTGAGGGCGCAGCGCCGGAAAACAGCTATACCCCTGCGCAGCCCTATGTGCTGAATGTCCTGCCAGATCCCCGGCCCCAGGACATGGAGCCGGGCTATCTCCGGCTGTTTCTCCGGACGGCAGGCGCGGATTCCCCCCGCCCCATCAAGCTGCGGCAGAAGCCCTCTACCGGGGAATGGTTTTTGTGGGAGTATTCCAGCCCCTTGAGCGGCATCCGCATCCCCGCCGCGCAGGATCCGTGGGCATGACGCGATGGGAAAGAGATGTTTGACGCTGGTGCTGGCGCTGCTGCTGGCACTCAGCCTGAGCGCCTGCGGCAGCCAGCCGGATACCACCACTCCCCCCACCGGCAGCGGCGGAGAAAACGACAGCGCATCGCCCACACCTGCATCGCATGACACCACCTATTGGACCGCCGTGCGGCACGAGTCCTACAATCCCTCCTTCGGCCGCACGGAGGTCAGCACCATGCCCACGGAGAAATGGTGGGCGGACCTCTATCTTAATGAGGACGGAACAGCGCTGTTCCGGGAGGCGCTGGGCTTTGGCTACGCCTCCTACCTGATAAACGCCGAATGGTGGCTGGGGGCGGACAATGCCCTGCGGCTGACCGGAGAGGATGATTGCGGAGACTTCGTTACCATGGACGGACGCAAGGAGAAGGATGGCTCCGTGATGCTGGAGACCCCTTACGGGAACCGTTTCTATTTTGAGCCGGCGGAACGGCCGGCTTCCGGCGGGGAGCTCTGTATGGCAGACCTGGAGGGGACCTGGCGGATGAGCGCCGGTGAAGTGGAGGGCGACAAGTTCAGCCCGGAGGAGATGCATATGGCCTCTCTGCTGAACATTGAGCGCCGGTGGTCCGACGATGAGGGGTGCTATATCCTGCGTGCCGACTACTACAGCGCCCACCTTTTGGATACGGACGCTCCGGAATACGAGACGGAGGAGGATCTGCTGACGGAAAAGCTGGATGAGCCGCTGATGTACGGCCTTTCCAACGAGCTTTGGTCCGCTCGGCTCTACGCCGAAGACTCTGAGACGGAGTACTATGTCACACTGACAGACCGGAACACCCTGTACCTCCAGCAATACTATGAGCTGGACAACGCGCCGGCAGCCCGCACCGCCATCTATACACGCGAGGCGAGTCTCATGCCGGAGACGCTGACGCTGGCCCTGGCGGACGAACCTGACAAGTCGCTCATGTTCTACTGGCGGGACCCGCCTGCGGAGGTGGCAAAGCCGCTGGAGGCGCTCCCTGTGACCGTACTGGAGAAGGGCGGGCAGAACAAGCTGCTGCTGATAGGGCGCTGGTATGAGACGGATATCCAGTTCTGCACAGGCAGTGCCGAGCAGAATGAGGACGGCACGCTGGGAGAATGGATCACGGATACGGTGCTGTATGAGGGCACACTCCGGATTGACGAGCCGCAGTGGTTCTCGCTTACGATTCCGGAGAAAACGGCAAAGCTGTGCCTGTTCATGAAGCGGCCATGGGACGAGAGCTGGTTCACCTGGCCCATTACGGATCAGGCTCCGTTTTTTGTCAGCGGAGACACCTTCCTGACGGAGGCAGATTAGTGTCCCGCCGCCCTGACGGCGAAGCGGCAGTCATTGCAAGGAAACCATTTCAAACAAAACCAAACAGAAAAGGAGACAGGAACTATGGGACTCATTAAAGCGGCATTGGGCGCGGCTGGCGGCGTGCTGGCCGACCAGTGGAAGGAATACTTCTATTGCGAGGCCATCCCCTCGGACGTGCTGGCGGTAAAGGGCAGGAAAAAGGCCACGGGCCGATCCAGCAACAAGCACGGCGACGACAACATCATCACCAACGGCAGCGTGATCGCCATTGCGGACGGCCAGTGCATGCTCATCGTGGAGCAGGGCAAGGTGGTGGATGTGTGCGCCGAGCCGGGCGAATACACCTACGATACGTCCACCGAACCGAGCATCTTCTCCGGCGATCTGGGCGATGGCGTCAAGGACGTGTTCGCCAACATCGGCAAGCGCTTCACCTTCGGCGGCGAGGCTCCCAAGGATCAGCGCATCTACTACTTCAACACCAAGGAGCTGACGGGCAACAAGTACGGCACGCCCAGTCCCGTTCCCTTCCGCGTGGTGGATCAGCGCGCGGGCATCGATCTCGACATCGGCATCCGCTGCTTCGGCGAGTACAGCATCCGGCTGAAAAACCCGCTGCTGTTCTACACCAATGTCTGCGGCAACGTCAGCGAGGACTATAAGACCGAGAATATCGCGGGCCAGATGAAAACCGAGCTTTTGACCGCTCTTCAGCCCGCGTTTGCAAAGATCAGCGAAATGGGCATCCGCTACTCCGCCCTTCCCGGCCATACCCTGGAGCTGGCGGACGCCCTCAACGAGCAGCTCTCCGGCAAGTGGCGGGATCTTCGCGGCATGGAGATCGTCTCCTTCGGCGTTTCCAGCGTAAAGGCCAATGAGGAAGACGAGCAGATGATCAAGGAGCTGCAGCGCAACGCGGCCTTCATGGATCCCACCCGCGCGGCGGCGCACCTTGTCGGCTCGCAGGGCGACGCGATGAAGGCGGCAGCCGCCAACACCGGCGCAGGCCCCGCCATGGCCTTTATGGGCATGGGCATGGCCGGTCAGGCCGGCGGCATGAACGCACAGAACCTCTTCCAGATGGGCCAGCAGCAACAGATGCAGCAGCAGGCGGCGCAGCCCGCTCCCGCTCCGGCCCCCGCCGTACAGGGCTGGACTTGCAGCTGCGGCCAGAGCGGCATTACCGGCAACTTCTGTCCCAACTGCGGCAGCAAGAAGCCTGAGCCCAAGCCCGCCGGCGATAGCTGGAAGTGCGCCTGCGGTGCCACCGTCACCGGCAAGTTCTGCCCGGAGTGCGGCAAGCCTAAGCCCGCCGCGGCGGCGGATGGCTGGACGTGTTCCTGCGGCGCGGTGAACAAGGGCAAGTTCTGCTCTGAGTGCGGCGCGAAAAAGCCCGCCGGTGTCCCCCAGTATAAATGTGACAAGTGCGGTTGGGAGCCTGCCGACCCCAAGCATCCCCCCAAGTTCTGCCCCGAGTGCGGCGATCCCTTTGACGATGGGGACATCGTTGGATGAAGCGCCGGATGATCTGGATCCTTCTGGCGGGGATACTCGTGGGTTTAGCCCTTTCCGGGCTCTATAAGCACTTTGTCACAGACCAGATCATGGACGGGGGCAACGGCATGGAAAATCCGGATGCCGCGTTCCTGCTGGACGGCGACCACACCTATGTGGACAACGACGCACTCTGGCCCGTGCTGGAGGGAACATGGGAAAGTGAAGATGGCCGCTGGCAGGCCGACATCGGCGAAGAGAGCGGCATCGTTCTCCGCGCGGACGGCGAAGCCGTCCTGACATCCCCACTGCATTTTACCTATCTCCGGCCGGGCAAGGTCGTCTGGACGGAGCTGGAAGTGGAGAAACACGAGCTTGTGACGCCGGACGGTGTCTCGCTTGGCAGGATCAGGAAATTTGGCCACGAGGCAGCGGACGGCGAGGGCAGCGGAACGCTGGAGCTGACGCTGGAACGGCCGGACGAGAGCGAAGAAACGGTGACATTCCAAAAAACACAGGAACAGGAGCAATAGATTATGGGCTTATTTGATAAGAAGTACTGCGACATCTGCGGCGAGAAGATCGGCCTTCTTGGCAACCGCAAGTTAGAGGACGGCAATCTCTGCAAGGACTGCGCGAAAAAGCTTTCGCCGTGGTTCAGCGACCGCCGCCGTTCCACGGTGGAGGACATCAAAGGTCAGCTTACCTACCGCGAGGAAAACCGGGAAAAGGCGGCACAGTTCCGCACCACCCGCTCGTTCGGCGAGGAATGGAAGGTGCTGCTTGACGAGGATCACCGTTGGTTCACCGTCACCCGCGCACGGGATCTGGCGGAGGCCAATCCCGATATTCTGGACTTTGACGCCATCACCGGCTGCCGAATGGACATCGATGAGAGCCGCACAGAGCTGACACACGAGGACGCGGACGGCAAGGACGTGAGCTACGTTCCGCCCCGCTACGAGTATTCCTACGACTTTTTCCTTGTCATCTCCGTCCGCCACCCCTACTTTGACGAGATGCGCTTTTCGCTCAACAGCAGCTCTGTGTACTATGAACCGCAGAAACTGCCGCAGCGCGCTCCGATGAGTCACGCGCCGATGGATCGGCCTTCGGGACGCCCCAAGATGATCAATGCGAGCCGTGTCGATCCGGAGGACTGCGCGGAGTACCGCAAGTATCGTCAGATGGGCGACGAGATCTGCCAAGCGCTCGAGCAGGCGCGCAGCGGCGGCAAGCAGCCCGCCGGTGCTGTACCGGAAGAGAACGCCGTGATGCGCGAAGCTGCGCAGGACATTCCTGCGGCAGGCCCCTGGATGTGTCCCGCCTGCGGCGGCGCCAACACGGGCAGATTCTGCGAATACTGCGGATCCCCCCGCCCCTGATGGGGGCGAACGGCGCGCCGCCCTCGGGCGGAACGCCGGAGAAAGCGTAAATGAGACCCGCGAAAGCGAGAAAGAGAGGTACCCCCTATGCAATACGAACTCAAAGGAGGCGCATTCCCCGTTGTTGTGTGCAGACTCAACAGCGGCGAGAGCATGATCACCGAAAAGGGATCCATGGTGTGGATGACGCCGAACATGGAGATGACCACCACCGGTGGCGGCGGCATCGGAAAGATGTTTTCCAAAGCCCTTACCGGAGAGAGCATGTTCCAGAACATTTACACGGCGCGGGGCGAAGGAATGATCACCTTTGGCTCGAGCTTCCCCGGCCAGATCCTTCCGTTGGAGGTCACGCCGGGAAAGAGCTTTATCCTGCAAAAGAGCGCGTTCCTTGCCTCGGAGGCGGGGGTGCAGCTGTCGATGCACATCAACCAGAAGCTGGGCGCGGGCTTTTTCGGCGGCGAAGGCTTCATCATGCAGAAGCTTACCGGCAACGGCATCGCCTTTGCAGAGGTGGACGGCGAACTGGTGGAATACACCCTCGCCCCCGGCGAGCAGTTGGTGGTCGATACCGGCTATGTGATGGGCTTTGAATTAAGCGTATCGATGAACATTCAGCAGGTCAAGGGACTCAAAAATATGGTGCTTGGCGGCGAGGGACTGTTCAACACCGTTCTTACCGGCCCCGGCAAGATCTGGCTCCAGACCATGCCCATCTCCGGTGTGGCCGCGGCGATCCAGCCGTTCCTGACCTTTGGCAAGAAGTAAACCGAATACATAGGGAAGACCCTGCAAGGGATCAACAATATATATCATTTTAGGAGGAAACGATTATGGCGAACCTGACCGAAAATTTGAAGGACTCTATGACCGCAACCTTCCCCCGCGAATTTGATATCCCCAACGCAATGACGATCCAGGAGATCTATGACAAGCTGAACGCCCGCGCTGCGGCGTTCCAGATGCCGTTTTCCGTCAAGGGCGGTATTCCCGGCGAGCGCGTCGTCTTTGAGAAGGAACCAAACCTTGATGTTATCATCTGGCTCCATGTCAAGAACGGCACGCACATCAAGATCACGCCTGTCACGCAGGACAGCAGCGCCACGATCAACGGCATCAACGTCGGCAAAAACAGCGTGATGCGCAAGGGCGTCAAGGGCGTTGCCAGCAGACCGCTGCTGCAGGGCCAGTATATCGACGGTGTGACCGACACCATCAAGAAAATCCTTGCCGACGAGACGGTTCCCGATTATGTGGCGCCTGCGGTAATGCCCGGCGCGGATAAGCCCCTGAACTGGCTGACGCTCCTGCTGCTGTGCATCTTCGTCGGCGGCGCGGGCATCCACCGCTTCTATGCGGGCAAGATCGGCACGGGTATTCTCTACCTCTTCACCGGCGGCCTGTTCGGAATCGGCTGGCTCATCGACCTCGTCAAGATTGCCACCGGGAAATTCACGGATAAGAACGGCAACGTGATCCAGAAAGCCTAAAGGAACTGCGCGCAAAGCGCGCAGTTCCGGCTCAGCAAAATTGATGAGATAAGGAGTAAATCATGAAAAAGATATTATCTCTTGCGCTGGCACTGATGATGCTTCTGTCCCTTACCGCCTGCGGCGGTAAGGATGGCGGGAAATCCGCCGACCCCAACCTCGGCAAATACATCGGCACAGAGTACTCCAGCGACGGCGACACCTGGTATTCCTTAGCCGACCTCTATGACAGTGAGAGCTACATCGAGCTCAAGAGCGGCGGCAAGGGCGTGTTCTGCCTCGGCGGCGAGGCGACCGACATCAAATGGACGCTCGAGAGCAACGGTTCTTTGACGCTTGAGCGCGACGGTCTGGAAAGCAACTGCGTTTTGCAGGACGGCCACATCATGCTCGGTGATCTCTGGGGCAACGAGGTCTACATCCTCTACGAGAAGGAAGGCGCCTCCTCATCGCCGGAAAAGACCGGCGATGATCTGCTCGACTGGTGGAACGGCGACTGGTACGGCTGGTGGAAGATGACCGGCTGCT
>OHKI01000406.1_pt1 | contig 18327 bp, 13 predicted proteins | sample 1568771 | NCBI WGS metagenome assembly OHKI01 (sample SAMEA3879540, study PRJEB24766) | human gut metagenome | biome: human-associated habitat; feature: feces | place: USA | collected 1985/1987 | reverse complement strand
TGACCAACCGCATCCTGGGTGAGAACCGGATGATCGTGGCCAACGAGGCCGGCACCACCCGCGACGCCATCGACACCCCCGTGGACAACGCTTACGGCAAGTTCATCTTCACCGATACCGCCGGTCTGCGCAAGCGCAGCAACATCACCGACGGCCTCGAGCGCTACATGGTCGTCCGCGCACTGGCTGCTGTCGAGCGCAGCCGCGTGGCACTCATCCTCGTGGACGCCACCGTCGGCTTCACCGAGCAGGACAGCAAGGTGGCCGGCTACGCCCACGACCAGGGCAAGGCCTGCATCATCGTCGTCAACAAGTGGGACGCCGTGGAGGGCAAGGAGACCAACACCATGGAACTGCAGCGCCGGGGCTATGCCGAGTGCTTCAGCTTCATGGGCTACGCTCCCATCATCTTCATCTCGGCCCAGACCGGCTACAACGTCAACAAGCTGATGCAGCTCATCCGCGATGTGGACGCCCAGAACGGTGCCCGTGTGCCCACCGGCGTGTTGAACGAGATGCTGGCCCGCGCCACCGCCCGGATGCAGCCGCCCAGCGACAAGGGCCGCCGCCTGAAGATCTTCTACCTGACCCAGGCTTCCACCCGTCCCCCGACGTTCGTGGCCTTCGTCAACTCCAAGCAGCTGTTCCATTTCAGCTATCAGCGGTATCTGATCAACCAGATCCGGGAGAACTTTGGTCTGGAACACACGCCCATCCGCCTGGTGATCCGTGAGCGCGGCACCGGCAGCGTCGGCGCAAAAGATGTGTAACAGGGGAGGCGGCTGTTGATGATGACCTTCTTCATCGTTCTGGCTGCCGCTGCGCAGGCTTACCTGCTGGGCAGCGTGGACACCGGCATCCTGGTCAGCAAGTACCTGTACCACGATGATGTCCGCAATCACGGCAGCGGTGCGGCCGGTATGACCAACATGCTGCGCACCTTTGGCAAAAAGGCAGCGGCGTTCACCGCCGCAGGCGATGTGCTGAAAGGCGTTGCCGCTGTCTGCATCGGCCGCTGGCTCTTCGGGTTCCTGCCCGCAGATGCCGCCGTTTCGCCCTATCTGGGCGTGTATCTGACCGCCATTCTGGCCGTGGTGGGCCACACCAAGCCCATCTATTTCGGCTTCAAGGGCGGCAAGGGCGTGCTGGTGGCGGGAGGGGCCATCCTGGCGGTCCAGCCCATTCTCCTGCCGGTGCTGACCGTCGTTTTTCTGCTCTGCCTTGTGCCCACCGGCATGGTGTCGCTGGGCAGCATTGCAATGGCGGCATCCTATCCGGTGCTGACCCTCATCTATGGCCTGCTCAAGGGCTTCGCCGCTGACGACCTCATCGTCTGCGTGGTGGGAGCTGCCATCATGGGCGGCATGGTCATCTGGATGCACCGTTCCAACATCCAGCGCATCCGGGACGGCAAGGAGTACCGTTTCGGCCAGAAGCACAAGAGCAACTAAGCATAAAAAGATGCCCCGCAGGCAGCTCTCGACGAGCGCCCTGCGGGGCGTTTTGCTGTTTGGCAGAGTTATTTCGCGTCGGTCTCCAAGAGGGTATCGGTGTTGTCCTCATACGCGGGGTCTTCGATGGCAATGGTCTCTTCCCGTTCAGCAGACTTACGGCTGAGGTGCTTGCGCAGCCGGGAGGCGAATTCCTCTGACGGGATGCCGCTCTGGCTGGGGGAAAGGTCGGGTGCGGGGTGGCCGTCGGGCAGATGAGCGCCGAAGGCCGGCACGAAGAAGAACCTCCGCACGATGAAGATGAGGGCGATGGCGCTCACGCTCAGCAGGTTCTCCATAGCGGACTCGTGACCCACCACCATGTGGCGGGCGATGGCGTAGAGCAGCACTTCCAGGCTGCTGCCGGGGCTGTGCTTGGCCAGCATCTTGATGAACTCCACGCCGATGACAATGTCCAGCGCCCGCTCAAGGAAGCCGCGGATCTCTACATCGTTGCCATCAAACAGCAGGCCCGGCATCCATTTGAGCAGGGGAATGAAGCTGAGCAGCAGGCCAATGAGCACCAGCCCGGACAGCACGATCTCCAGCAGGGTGGCGGCCTGAATGATGTAGCTGCGCAGCGCCTTGCGGCTGCGGCTCTCAACATGGGCGGAGTGCGGGGTGTCGGAAGGATGGGACATGGTGCAGCATCTCCTTTGTTCAAGATCGTGAAACGAAAAAAGCTGACAAACTTTTTTTCAGTTTAGCAAAGGATCTGAGCAAAGTCAATGAAATGTGTCGAATTTTCCGGGAATTACTGGACGGCCACATAGCCGGAGTGCTCAATGCAGGAACGGCCTGCATCGGTGGAGAGCCACTCGTAGATCCTGCGTTCCGGGCTGTCGGCAGCGGAATCCTGCAGGATGGCGGCATAGAACTCGTTGCATAGTGGGTAGCTCTGGTCGGCGATCGTCTCGTTGGAAGGGGTCACGCCATCCACGGCCAGCAGCCGCAGGCCGGGCTTGGAGTACATCTGGTCGATGTAGTAGTAGACCGAGAAACCGATGGCGTTGGCAGAGTTGTTATATTCTGCAATGCTGTCCACCAGCTCACCCATGGCGGTGGGGGCCAGCTCGGTGGGGGCCTCCATCAGCGGGCCGTCCTGGATCAATAGCTTCTGGAACAGGGTCTGGCTGCCGGAGTCCGCCCGCCGCTGGAAGGCAATGATCTCCTGATCCTTGCCGCCCACATCCTTCCAATTGGTAATCGTTCCGGCGTAGATGTCCTTGAGCTGCTGCAGGGTCAGGCTCTGTACAGGGTTGTCCTCGTTGACGATGAACACCAGCGCGTCCCGGCCAATGGCCTTCTGCTCCAGCGGGTCACCGTCTGCCTTCAGCTCCTCCTTGACGGATTCCGGGGCCTCGTAGGCGATGATGAGCTTGACCGAATCGCCGTAATTATTGCCGTACAGGCCCAGGTTGCGCCAGGCCTGGGCCGTGGTGTTGGTGGTCACGGCGCTCCGGGCGGTCTCCAGATCCAGCCCGGTGGTGTCGGCCATGATCTGCGCGATCAGTGGGATGCAGGCCGTGCTGCCATCCGTAATGGGGAATTCATCCACGCTCAGGATGGGCTGTGCGGGCATTTCACTGGCGGCAGAAGAGGCAGGGGCCTCAGAATCCGGCTGAGACGGTGCCGCCCCCGAATCAGAGGAGGCAGGCACGGTGTTGCAGGCGGAGAGCAGGGCGGCGGTGGATGCCAGACCCAGACCGGTCAGGAATGCGCGGCGGGAAATTTTGACAGTACGCATGGAAAAACCTCCTTAGAAGAAACCGTTGTCCATTTCGTCGTTGCTGGAAGCGAAGATGCTCTCGGCGTAGAGCCACTGGCCGGTCAGGTCCATCCAGCCGCTCTCAAAGCCCTTGACGGCAGCGAACACGCCCTCGGGCAGGCCATTGACGCTGTTGGCGTAGTACCCGGCACAAGTGCGCAGACCGCTTACCACCACATTGCCGTCGCTGTCCAGAACATCGTAGAGCCAGCTGCTGCCGGGGCCGTTGTAGCAGCCGTAGAAGTAGATGCCGTCCTCAGTGGAGAGCAGGGGCGAGTAGTAGTTGTAGGTCTCATTCAGCTTGGCCGGGTCGAGGGTTTTGTGGATGCCGTCCGGCCCGCAGATGTGGATGGCCGTTGCGTCGTAGCTGTCATTGTCATCCTGCTCGATCCAGGCCCAGCCGTTCCCCTCGGGGGAAATATGGGTACGCACCTGATTTTCCACCGGGTCGATGGTGGTATCGGTCAGCAGAACACCGGTCTGCAGGTCGAACACCCGCACGGTGCCGTCTACGGCAGATGGCCAACGTGGCATCATCCGTATTGGCATCGTAGAGATCCTTCTCCTCGCCGGTGAGCAGGTCGTGGAACAGATACCGCCCCGCCATTTCGGGGGTGGAGGCATCTGGCTCCGTGACTGCCGCGCCGGGCACATAATACCGGATGGGCTGGTCATACTCGCAGAGCACGGCGCTTTGCTCCGTGCTGACCAGATCCACCAGCTGGTATCTGTCGTTGTTGTACAGGCTGACCGTGCCTGCACCGGTGTACTGCTGGTAACCGGTCAGCTCCTCGCCGGTGGTGGGGTTGTACAGGCTGTCGGCACCCGTCGTGCCATCCTCGTTGTAGTGGCTCACCACCAGCCAGTCGGTGGGGGCAGAGCTGTCGCTGCTGCTGGCGTAGAAGTTGGAAAGGGCAGACAGCTCTGCCTGATAGACCACCTCGCCCTGCCGATCCTGCACCTGCACGGCGCAGTAGAGGGGCAGATCATCGCCCCATTCGTTTTCCTGCACATAGTCTGCCGGGACATTGCAGACTTCAAAGGCCAGATAGCTGCCTGCTATGCTGCATCCGTAGGCGTTTTCTGGCACAGCCAGCTCCTCACCCGTGGCAAGGTCGATCACCCGGCAATCGCCTGCGGCGTGGTTGTTGTAGGGGGCATAGGCCATCTGTTCCGGTGCGGTCAGGACCAGCAGGCTGCCGGTCAGGACAGCATCGTAGGCACGGTCAAAGGTCAGGATCTCCTTGCCGCTGCGGTCACACAGGGCGGTTGCCCGCCCGGTGGGTGTGCCGGGGGCTGACCACTGCCGCAGATAGTACCGCACGGTGCCGGTCAGGGTATCCGGCACCAGATACACGGTCTCACTGCTGGCGGCCTGATACAACACGGTATTGCCGCAGAGCACGGTATTGCCGCCGTTGGAGCCGTTGCTGTACAGGATGCGCAGCTTGCCGTCGTCCAGTGAAGCGGCAGCGGGGCCGGGCGCTTCCTCAGCCTGGGCGGGCTTGGAATCGGGCAGGGGCGAGGCCGGAGGCAGCAGGGAGCAGGAGGCCAGCAGCCCTGCCGCGGCAGACAGGCTGAGCACTGCACAGCCGATGCGGAGAACAGAACGTTTCATAAGCGTACCTCACAGGTTTGGCAGAATTTAACTTTCCTATCCTGATTATAATACGAATAAACCGGACGTTCAATTGCAATCGAACGTCCGGTCATGGTTACAGTTTTGTTACAGGGGTCGCTCAGACCTCGGCAGCCTCGGCTTCGTCCATCCGCACCAGCTGACGCAGGAAGGGGAAGAGGAAGGGCACGGTGACAAAGAAGGTCAGCACATCGGCGATGGGCTGGCAGATCTCAACACCCAGCAGCCCAAAGACCCGGGGCAGGGTGAGGATGAGTGGGATAAAAAACACGCCCTGACGGCAGCAGGCCAGAAAGGTGGCCCGGCCCGATTTGCCGATGGACTGGAACAGCATGTTGCCCGCCACGATCACGGGCTGCAGAAGCATGGCAAAGCACTGGTAGCGGAAGGCGGGCAGGGCCACGGCGGTGACTTCGGGATCATCACGGAAAAGGCGGATGAGGGTCTCGGCATTGAACCAGCAGACGGTAAGAATGACAGAGAGGAAGCAGAAGCTGGTTGCCATGGTGAACAGGCAGGCCTGCTGCACCCGGCGGTACTTTTGGGCACCATAGTTGAAGCCTGCCACCGGCTGAAAACCCTGACCGGTGCCGATGGCCACCGAGATAATGAACATGAAGATGCGGGAAACGATGCTCATACCGGCCACGGCAGCGTCGCCATAGCCCCGGGCGGCGATGTTCAGCAGCATTCCGCCAATGCTGTTCAGGCCCTGACGGCCAAAGCTGGGCATACCGGTCATCAGGATGGTGCCGAACTCCGCCGGGCTGTGGGTGACTGCCGTGATCCGGAACTGGCTGACCGTTTTGCCCCGCAGGAACATGGACAGCAGGATGCAGAAGCTGATGGTCTGGCTCAGGGCCGTTGCAAGGCCCGCACCGGCGGTGCCCATGCCCAGCCCAAAGATGAACAACGGGTCCAGTGCGATGTTCAGCAGGCCGCCGGTGACCAGGCCGATCATGGCAAAGCTGGCCTTGCCCTCATAGCGCAGGATGTTGTTCATCACCAGGCTGGACATCATAATGGGAGCGGCCAGCAGGATGTACCGCGCGTAAGCACAGGCATGGGGCAGGATGGTCTCGGTGCTGCCCAGCAGCATCATAAAATCGGGCAGGGTGAGCAGGCCCGCCACTGTGATGACACCGCCGAACACCAGCGCCGTGAAGAAGCTGGTGGAAGCAAACCGGGTGGCAGCATCGGTGTTCTGGCTGCCCAGGCTGCGGCTGATGATGCTGCCGGAGCCGTGGCCCAGCATAAAGCCCAGCGCCTGGAGAATGGCCATCAGGCTGGAAACGATGCCCACCGCGCCGGATGCGCTGGTGGAGATCTGGCCCACAAAAAAGGTATCGGCCAGATTATAGATGCTGGTGATGAGCATGCTCAATATCGTGGGAGCCGCCAGGCTCAGGATCAATTTCGGGATGGGGGTCTCCGTCATTTTGCGGAACTGCTCCGCGCTGCGGTCGGCATTTGCCATGAAAAAACCTCGCTTTCTCTTTGACACGATCTTTCAATAAAAACAATCCATTCCAGTATACCGCAGGATCTGTTTTATATCAACCAATTTCTTGCCGGGGTTATTGCAGCAAAAGACCGCCCTGCCCGGCGGCAGAGCGGTCTTGGGTCATGGAAAGGAAAATGACAGTTACAGGGTCTTGCAGAACTCCTTCAGGTAGGCGCGGAAAGCCTCGCCGATCTCAGGATGCTGCAATGCCAGCTCCACCTGAGCCTCCACCACGCGGAGCTTGTTGCCCATGTCGTAGTGGGTGCCGGTGAACTCCACGGCGGTCATGCCGCCACAGTTGCGGGCATACTCGGCCATGGCATCGGTCAGCTGGATCTCGCCGCCTGCACCGGGTTTGGTGTGGGCGAGGATATCGTAGATCTCAGGGGTCAGCAGCACACGGCCCAGAATGGAGTAATTGCTGAACTCCTGGCCCTTTTTGGGTTTCTCGATCATGTCATCCACAAAGAAATAGTTGTCGTGGATGGGGGTGGTCTTCAGGCTGCAGTAGCGGCTCACATCGGCCCAGGGCACAGCGGAGACACCGGCAGCCGGGCGGCCGAACTCCTCATAGGCGCGGATGAGCTGGGCGCAGACAGGATCCTCGCCCCAGATCACGTCGTCGCCGTAGATGACCACGAACGGATCGTCACCGGTAAAAGCCTTTGCCATGCTCACAGCGTGGCCCAGGCCCAGCGTCTGCTTCTGGCGCACAAAGAAGATGTTGGCAAGGTTCGAGATGCCCAGGCACTCCTCCAGCATTTTTTCCTTGCCGGGGGCGGCCAGCTTTTCTTCCAGCTCGGGGCTGCGGTCAAAGTGATCCTCAATGATGCTCTGGCTGCGGCCCAGAATGATCAGAATGTCCGTGATGCCGGACTTGACGGCTTCCTCCACCAGATACTGGATGGCGGGCTTATCCACGATGGGGAGCATCCCCTTGGGCATGGCCTTGGTGGCGGGCAGCACACGGGTGCCCAGACCGGCGGCAGGGATGACAGCCTTCGTAACTTTTTTCATGGTTCGGAACTCCTTCATCATATCATTTCAGGCTGAACGCTCAGCCGTAGACCAGATGGATCAGGGCATCCACATTGGGGCCAAGCAGCAGGGTGAACGCGCTGCCGATGACCATGAGCAGGACCAGACAGCCGAGCACGGCGGCCCAGCTGGTGCCGCCCTGCGCGCAGAGCACGGCTTTGCGCTGTGCCGCGTCCGGGAACTCCGCGCGGATGCGGCGGATCTTTTCGGCGGCACTCTGGCGGTAGAGCCACTTGCCATACAGGCCGCGCACGATCATCAGCAGAAAGCTGAGCACCGAGCAGACCCGGGAAAGGGTGAGCAGGGTGGAGGTGGAAAGCCCCGGGGCCAGGCTGCTGTCCGTGACCTGCAAAAGGTCAATGAAGGTGGGCAGGGCCAGCACCAGCTCGGCGGCCAGAAAGGCGAACGCGGGCTTCCACGCCTTGCGGTAGAAGAAATAGAACGGGCCGAACAGCATGGCCGAAAAGCTCATGGAGGTCTTGGTGTGGGACAGCTGCATCCGGCAGTAGGCGCTCAGGTAGGCAGGGGAAGCCGGGCCGATGAAATCCGCCCAGTCCTTGCAGGGGATGCCGTCCATGACCTCTTCCTTGCCAAAAGCCGCCTGATAGGTCTGGCGCAGCGGGTCTACCTGCGGTGCTCCGGTCTCCTGGAACTGGCGGTAAAAGGTGGAGTAATCAAACTCCTCGCTGTGCTCGTCCGAATCGGCACGGTCGGCGGGCTCCTGTGCCCCCTCCGGGGGCAGGGCCGCACCGCAGCAGCGGCAGACAGACTCACTGCGCAGGGTGCGCTCGCCGCAGGCAGGGCAGGTGCACAGCTCACTTTCCTGATAAGGGAACTTCCACTCGTATCCGGCGGCGTGGGCCGGGGCATGGATGCAGCGGCCGAGCTTTTCGTAACAATCGCGGTGATAAGGCGCGCCGCAGTCGGGGCAGACAACGATGTCGTCCTGCAGCGTCAGCGGCTTGCCGCAGCCCTCACAGGGGCAGCCATAATATTTGGGCATAAGATCCTCCCGGTATGCTAGTTGAACTTATTATACTCCCTTAAAAGAGAAAAGAAAAGGCAAAAATCTTCAAAATTCCAGTAGGTTGAGTATTTTTCCTCTTTACTTTATCATGGATTCTGGGTATACTAATGAAGTATCTGTGTATAAACTGTATCTTTTGAGGGATTCTTAAAATATGATTACTACTGACGAACTGAAAGTGCAGCTGGCCGATTACGGCACCGCTGTGAAGGACCTGGAGGAAGCGCTGGCCATCGACGCTTCCCGCAAGCGCGTGCAGGAGCTGGAGCACACCATGAGCCGCCCCGGCTTCTACGATGACGCTGAGCTGAGCAAGAAGGTCTTTGATGAAGTGGGCGACCTGAAGGGCAAGCTGAACCGCTTTGAAAAGCTGCAGGGCCTGTACGATGATGCCGAGACCATGCTGGTGATGCTGGACGAGGAGTACGACCCCGATATGGTGCCCGAGGCAGAGGAAGCCGTGAACGCCGTGGGCAAGGCCGTGGACGAGCTGCAGCTGATGACCATGCTGAACGGTGAGTACGACCACAGCAACGCCATCCTGACCTTCCACGCCGGTACCGGCGGCACCGAGGCGCAGGACTGGGCCGAGATGCTCTACCGCATGTACAACAAGTGGGCACAGGCACACGGCATGACCGTGGAGGTGCTGGATTATCAGGACGGCGATGAGGCCGGCATGAAGAGCGCTTCCATGATGGTCAAGGGCGCCAACGCCTACGGCCTGCTCAAGAGTGAGAACGGCGTCCACCGTCTGGTGCGCGTCTCTCCCTTTGACGCCAACGCCCGCCGCCAGACCAGCTTTGCTTCTCTGGAAGTGATGCCTGAGCTGGACAACACCATTCAGGTGGACATCCGCCCTGAGGACATCGAGATGCAGGTGTTCCGCTCCTCCGGTGCCGGCGGCCAGCACATCAACAAGACCTCTTCCGCTGTCCGTCTGATCCACAAGCCCACCGGTGTCGTGGTCAGCTGCCAGACCCAGCGCAGCCAGTTCCAGAACCGTGACTACGCCATGGAAATGCTGAAGGCAAAGCTGTATCAGATCGCAAAGCAGCAGCACATGGACAAGATCGATGACATCAAGGGCGTGCAGAATGAGATCGCCTGGGGCCACCAGATCCGCAGCTATGTGTTCATGCCCTACACCATGGTCAAGGATCACCGCACCAACTACGAGACCGGCAATGTCGATGCCGTGATGGATGGTGATCTGGACGGCTTTATCTTTGCTTACCTCAAGGCTGCCAGCCGCGGGGAGCTGCAGGATACCTAAAATTTGTTATAAAATGTCAGAGGGACCTCGCCGTTGGGCGGGGTCCCTCTTTTGGTTACAGGTGCAGATATTTTCCGGTGATGCTGGCGGGATCGGCGGCCACCTGCTCCGGTGTGCCGCAGGCCACGATGCGTCCGCCGCTCTCGCCGCCGCCGGGGCCAAGGTCCACAAGATAGTCGGCGTTGCGGATCACATCCAGATCGTGCTCAATGACCACCACAGTGGCCCCGCTGTCGATGAGACGCTGGAACACGCCCAGCAGGGTGCGCACATCCAGCGGGTGCAGGCCGATGGTGGGCTCGTCGAATACAAACACGGTGTCAGCCTGCCCTTTGCCCATCTCGCTGGCGAGCTTGAGCCGCTGGGCCTCCCCGCCCGAAAGGCTGGGGGTGGCCTCGCCCAGAGTCAGGTAGCCCAGCCCCAGGCTGGAAAGGGTCTGCAGCCGGCTGGCCACCAGCTTGAGGTCGGCACAGGCGGCAAGGGCTTCGTCCACGCTCATCTCCATCAGGCGGGGCAGGCTCTCGGCCTGGGTGCCGTCCTTCCGGGTGCGGTAGAGAGCAGCGGCATCCTTCTGGTAGCGGGAGCCGCCGCAATCCGGGCAGGTGATCTCCACATCCGGCAGGAACTGGATGTCCAGGCTGATGGTGCCGGTGCCGTCGCAGCCGGGACAGCGCAGGCGGCCCGTGTTGTAGGAAAAATCGCCCGCCTTGTAGCCCTTCTCCCTGGCAAGGGGGGAGCGGGCGTAGATCTTGCGCAGCTCATCGTGGACATTGACATAGGTGGCCACCGTGGACCGCACGTTGATGCCGATGGGCGTTGCGTCAATGAGCTTGACCTGCGCAATGCCCGGTGCAGTGATGCTTTCCACATGGGCGGGCAGAGCTTCGCCCTTGGCGGCGGCCTCCAGTGCGGGGATCAGGCTTTCCAGCACCAGCGTGGTCTTGCCGGAACCGGACACGCCGGTCACCGCAATGAGCCGCCCCTTGGGCAGCCGGACTTCCAGCGGCTTGACGGTGTGGATGGCCCGGGTGCGCAGGGTGATGGTGCCCAGCGCAAAGAGCTCCGACTCCGGGGTGCGGGTGCGGGCCGAGAGGGTGTGCAGGTCGGCAAGGAAGGGCCCGATGCGGGAGGCCGGGCTTTGGGCCACCTGCTCCACGGTGCCCTGTGTCAGGATGGTGCCGCCGCTTTCACCGGCACCGGGGCCCATCTCAATGAGCCAGTCGGCATCCCGCAGGATCTCGGTGTCGTGATCCACCAGTACGATGGAGTTGCCGTCCGCGATCAGGTCGTGCATCACGCCCCGCAGGCCCTCGATGTTGGAGGGGTGCAGGCCGATGGAGGGCTCGTCCAGCACATAGAGCACGCCGGTGGTGCGGTTGCGCACCGAGCGGGCCAGCTGCACCCGCTGGCGCTCCCCTGTGGAAAGGGTGGCGGCCTCCCGGTCAAGGGAGAGGTAGCCCAGCCCCAGATCCAGCAGGCGGGCAGCGGTGGCCTGAAAGGACTCGCAGATGCTCTCAGCCATGGGGCGCATCTCCACAGGCAGGGAGGCGGGCACTCCCTCCACCCACTGCACCAGCGTGTCCAGCGTCATGCGGCAGGCATCGGCCAGCCCGATGCCCCGCAGCCGGGGAGCCCGGGCCGCGGCGTTCAGGCGGGAGCCGCCGCACGCGGGGCAGGGGCCCTGCTTCAGGAACCGCTCCACCCGCTTCATGCCCTTTTCGTCCGTCACCTTGGCAAGGGCGTTCTCCACGGTATAAACGGCGTTGAAGTAGGTGAAATCCATTTCGCCCGCCGCGCCGGTCTTGCTGTTCTGGTAGAGCAGGTGCACTTTTTTGGCGGGGCCGTGGAACACCATGTCGCGCTCTTCCGGGGTCAGCTCCCGGAAGGGGACGTTGGTGCGCACGCCCATCTTTTCGGCAATCTCCTTCATCAGCGACCACATCAGGGTCTGCCAGGGCAGCACTGCGCCCTCGTTGATGGAAAGGCTCTCGTCCGGCACCAGAGTGGATTCGTCCACCACCCGCACGATGCCGGTGCCCTCGCAGCTGGGGCAGGCTCCGGTGCTGTTAAAGGCGAACTGCTCCGCGCCCAGCACCGGCACCTGCGCGCCGCACCGGGGGCAGTAGAGCGGGATCTCAGCCGCAATGTTCAGGCTGGGCGGCACCATGCAGCCGCAGGCGGGGCAGGGGTAGTGGGACAGCCGGGAGAACATCAGGCGCAGGCTGTTCAAAAGCTCGGTCATGGTGCCAAAGGTGGAACGCATTCCGGGCACGCCGGGACGCTGGTGGAGGGCCAGTGCGGCGGGAACATAGCGGATCTCGTCTACCTGCGCCTTTTCGGCCTGGGTCATCCGGCGGCGGGTATAGGTGGAAAGGGCCTCCAGATAGCGGCGGGAGCCCTCGGCGTAGAGGACACCCAGCGCCAGCGAGGACTTGCCGGAACCGGACACGCCCGCAATGCCGACGATCTTGTGGAGCGGCACGTCTACGTCGATGTTTTTCAGGTTGTGCACCCGCGCGCCCCGCACCCGGATGGCGGCGGGGAGAGCGGAACTGGATTCGTGGTTCATCGTGTCTCCTTTCTCTGAATGAGGTCACAAAAGGCTCCCCCACAGGGGAGCCGGAAAGATCATAAACCGAGGGGATTGAACCGCTGGTGTTCGAGCTGGTCGATCACCGCCTGCGCTGCCGGTGCAATGGGGGCGGGCACTGCGGCGGGGCGGCTGAGGTAGTAGCCCTGCAGCAGGTCCACGCCCAGACCGATGACGGTGCGCAGCTGGGCCTCGGTCTCAATGCCCTCGGCGATGAGTTGCATACTGCGGGCGTGGGCGTAAGCCACAATGTTGGAGACGATCTGCTGCTTGTCGCGGTCGGTGTCGATCCCGCGCACAATGGAGATGTCGATCTTGATATACCGGGGCGAGAGCTCCAGCAGGTTCAGCTCGTTGCTGTAGCCGCTGCCGTAGTCATCCAGCGCAAAGGAGCCGGAGAAGCCCGGAACGTTCCGCTTCCGTTCCAGACATGCGCGGTCCAGATCTTCCTGTTCGGTGATCTCCACCACCAGCCGCTTGAGCAGCTCGGGGTAGCGCTGAGCATATTCCTCCACATCCTCAACCGTCAGGCTGACATTGGCGATGGAGTTGATGAAGAGCAGGGCATCGCTCTGGAGCAGGCCCTGTGCCTGCAGGCGCTGGAAGATCTCGCTGGAATGGAACACAGTGATCCGTTCGATCTCATACAGGCGGCCTGTCTCATGGGCCAGCTGCATGACCTGAGCGGGGGAGTGCAGGGTGGGCAGATCGACCCGCATGAGGGCCTCGTAGGCTGCGACCCGGCCGCTGCGGGCAGAGTAGATGGGCTGGAAGTGGTAGGACACCAGCTCCTCCTGCAGCAGGAGCTCAAAGTCCTGCTGGGTCTGGGCGGCGTATGCCTCCTGATGGTAGCTGCCGATATCAAAATCACACATGCGGCCCTTGTGGGAATGCTTGACCTGATACATGGCAAAGTCGGCATATTTTTTCAGGGTGAGCAGGTCGTGGCCGTCCGTGGGGTACCAGGCAATGCCGCCCGAGATGCTGATGTGCAGCTGCTTGCCGTTGGGCAGGATGGACACGCTGCGCTGCAGGGCGGCACTCAGCAGCTCCAGCTGGGCGCGGAGCTGTGCCTGATCCTGGTAGCCATAGAAGAAGATCAGGAACTCATCGCCCGAAAGGCGGGAGCAGATGGTGTTGGCGGGCGTGTTGGCCGCAAAGCACTGGCCGGTCTGGCGGATGTATTGATCGCCCCAGTCGTGGCCGTAGGTGTCGTTGATCTGCTTGAGGTTGTCCAGATCCATCATCAGCAGGGCGGCACAGCCCAGCTTTTCGGGCTGCTGGAACAGCGCGTCACAGGCGCGGTCAAAGGCACGGCGGCGGTACAGGCCGGTCAGGGTATCGTAATCGCGCTCGTGCTCAATGCGCTGCTGCTCCAGCACCGTGGTGGTCATATCCTCAGCCAGACCCACCTCGGAGGCGCTTTCGCCCAGGATATGGGTGACACGCAGGGTGATGTAGTGGGTGCTGCCGTCGGGCTGGGGGATGGCAAAGACCTTGTTGTTGGCCGGGGACAGGCGGTAGAACCACCGCTGCTCCAGTGTGCCCATCAGGGCGCGGAAAGCCTTTGGCGTGAGCGGATCAGGCTGTTCCTGTGCAAGGCCCAGCATGGAGAAGAAGTTGTCGGTCACATAAACGCTGTCATCGCGCAGCTCATAGCCGCCCAGCTCCGCACTGGCCAATTTCATAATGCGCAAAAAGCGGGTGGAGGAGTCCAGCACGTCCTTGCTCAGCTGGGTAAAGGCAGAGGAAAACTGATCCAGCTCGGTAATGCCGGTGGCGGACAGATGCGGGATGGCGGAGGAATCCGCTTCGGCAGCGGCTACCTCAGCCGAGAGCTTGGCAACGGGCCGGGCCAGCCGCCTGCTGATCAGCCAGCTGCAAACAAAGCCAACGGCCAGCGTGATCAGAATGATGAAGGAGAGCAGCTGCTGCAGCCGCTGGGCGAAAGCAAAGAGCTGCACCGCGGGAACAGAGCCCACGAGAAGCCAGTGCTCGCCCGAGAAAGGAGCGTTCCGGCTGTAGAGGTTCAAGGGGGAGACCGAAGCAATGTAGAGGGCATTGCTGAAGAGGTAGCGGTGGGTATGGGCACTGTGGAGGCGCAGCGTAAGGCTTTCGTCCGCAGAACCCGGCTGCCCGTCGCAGTGGGAACGGAGTACCGGACGCAGCTGCAGTTCAGAGGCAGAGAGCTCCTCCGTACCGGTCACGGCAAGGAAATAGGTGCCGTTGTTCTGCAGCTCAGCGCAGGGCAGGTTCTCCCACAGGTAGTCGGCCAGCAGCTCTACGCCGATTACGCCGTAAACGGTGCCGTCCGGCAGGATCAGGGGCTGGCTGTAGGCAATGGCCTCGTGGGTGTCCCCGGGCACCAGATAGGATCGTGAGGTCCAGTGGCCATAATCGGAGGCGGCAAGGCTGGCTCCGTCTTTATAGGCAGCCTGGAAAGGGGGATAAAGGAAGCCACGGTTTCCCAGTGCCCGGTAGCGGATGGTGGGGGACCAGCTGTTGTCCGTGGCAATGGAGAGGGACTGCACCAGCTGGGCCGGTGCCCGCACAAAGGTCAGGTCGGCGTTGCGCTGGGAGGGAGCGGCATCCGGGTCAAGATCCCGCAGGTAGATGGCGGGCAGCCGGCTGTCCTGCTTCCGCTTATCCAGATCATGGGTGTTCAGGATAAGAAATACGCCGGTCACCGACTTGATGCGCAGGGTGCTGATGAGCTCCGGCGCGGCGGCCTCCAGCAGGGGATAGGCCGCGTCGCTGCTGCTGTCCAGCGTGCTCAGGCTGATCTCTCCCTCGTCCAGAAGCTGCTGGGTCAGGCCATTGATGGCATCGGAAAGGCTGGTCAGCTCCTGTGCATCGTGGAAGATGGACTGAAGATACCGGCTGCGGTTGTCCACCTGCATGGCAAGGATATCCTCGGCGTTCTGGTTCAGCTGGGGGCCAAGCCGGGTGGCGTGGGCGGCAAAGGTCAGCAGCAGGATCTCCACCGCCAGCACAGCCAGCAGGGAGAAAAGGATGGTGCCGAAGATAGAATGGCCCGTCTGAGGGGCCTTCTGACTGTGCGGCTTGCGGTTCTGCATCTGAGAGTCTCTCCTTTTGTGGTTGTTCCAAGGGCATCTCAGCCCGCAAAGGCGCTGAGAGCGGCCAGAGTCTGGTCGTACCAGGCATCAAAATAGGCATCGGTCAGGAACTCGGCTTCGGCTTCCTCGGGGGTCTGCCCGGCAGCCAGCCGCTCCAGCACCGTGGCACGGTCGGCAGTGACACGGTCCTCCAGCGCGTACTGCAGGGTATTGCGGGCGCGCAGGGCATCCGGGAAGGCATGGGTGGTGTAGAGCTTGCTGCGATCGATGGCATCAATGGACAGGCTCAGCACCTTGTGGATACTCTCGGAGACCGTCAGGCCGCTGTTCTCAAGGGCGGACATGCTGTTGGCGGCATAGGTCACGGGCATATAGCCGGACTGCACCGAGAACTGCAGGTTGTTTTCCGGCTGGGTGAACCATTTCAGGAAGGCAACGCAGGCGCTGATCTCGTCCTCGGTGCCCGGGATGACTACCATGCCGGCCCCCTGCTGGACGGCCACCGGCTCACAGCCTGCAAAGCTGGGGCAGGGCAGCGCGGCCATCTCGATGCCGTGGCTCTCGGTGTCGCTGGTCAGCACCTGGGTGGGGAAGAAGGAAGCGCTGGAGGAGGAACCGACATAGGCCAGCAGGCTGCCGATCTTGATATCGTCGCTGCGGAACTTGCCGCTGGCACTGCACCAGCCCTTGATGTAGGGGACATAGTAGTTATCCCACAGCTTGCGGAGGGTCGGCTTGTCAAAGTGCAGGGTCATCACGCCGTTCTCGGCATCAAAGAGGGTCGTACCCAGTTCCTGTGCGCCGCAGAGCAGGTAATTGGTCAGCGCGTCGCGGCCATACAGGGCCTTGCCGTCGTTGGGCGCAGCCGTCTGGGCATCGGTCCAGTCGTAGTATTTGTGTGCGGCCTCGTTCAGCCCCTCCACGGTGGAAAGATCCGCATAGGTCACGCCTGTGGCCTCGGCAAAGGGGGCAAAGTCGGTGACGTTCAGGTAGAGCAGCTCAGTGGACTTTGCTATGGGAAAGACCTTGAGCTCCCCGTTGTTCATCAGGTCGCCCTCCTCGAGAAACCCGGCGATATAGGCAGACTTCTCCTTTTCGGTCAGGTAGGGGCTCAGGTCAACGGCAAGGCCCATCTGATCCAGCGTAAAGGCGGTGTCTGCATAGGAGGAGACGATGTTGGGGAGCTTTTCGGCACCCACCTTGCCCTCGGCGGCGGCCAGCACGCTGGTCTCCAGGTCGTTCACGCTGCCCTGACTGGAGCTTTCGACCCGGATGTTCTTCTCTTTGCCCACGGTGGAGTTGAACTGCTCCACCAGCTGGTTGAAGCATTCCAGCTGATCGCCGTTGTAGTAGGTCCAGATCGTGATGGTGGTGGGCAGCTTGCTTCGGCCGCAGGCAGTGCCGCCCAGCGCCACAGCGGCACACAGCAGCAGACTGACGGCAGAACGAAGGATTCGTTTCATTACCTTATTTCTCCCATTCCGACAAAAACGGCTCACGGAAAAACGGCGCGTCCTGTCGTTTCTGAAATGATACCAGACGAAGACATTGTAACACTTTTTCGGGGCGGGGGCTACTGATTTTTGAAAAAACACCCGAAAGCAGACGAAAAAAGAAAGAATCTCTGGCCTGCGCTTCCATTTTTCGTAAAGTCCGGATATAATACAAGCATAAAATACAACAAAAAGAATGGGAGAGCTTATGGCGCAGAAGAAGGACGAGGGCCTGAACGGAAACGAAAAGATCGAACAGGCGGTCTGCCAGTTACAGCAGGAGCCTACACAGGAGCAGCTGGCGCATACCCTGACCGTGATCCGGCGGCGGATGCGGGAAAACGGACAGGTCGTGGTGGCGGTGGAGCCGAACCCGGCCAGTGAGCAGATGCAGCTGCGGGCCCTCCGCACGGCCGATGGGGCCAGCTGGTGGTATGCCTTTACCAGCTTTGAAGAGGAGATGAAGGGCGCGGAAGCGGTGCAGTCCACCTTTCTGGTGGAGCTTGAAAAGCTGTTGGATGCCGCACTGCAGGTGCCGGAGATCCAGGGCATCATCCTGAACCCCTGGAACCGCACCATCCAGCTGGACAAGACCCTGCTCCGGATCATCAAGGGATAAGCACGAAAGGGCCCGCCTGCCGCATTTTGGTGCGCGCAGACGGGCCCTTTCTATATGGTGAATGAAAAAGGAGAATGGCAGATCAGGCAGCGTCGGTGCGGTTCTTCTTGAGCAGACTCAGGATCACGGCACCCACCACGCTGCCAGCGGCCAGAGCCACGCAGTAGAGCAGGGCATGATCGACCACGGGGAACACGAAGATGCCGCCGTGGGGAGCGCGCAGGGCGCAGCCGAAGGTCATGGAGAGGGCACCGGCCAGCGCGGCACCGGCCACACAGCTGGGCAGGACGCGCAGCGGGTCGGTGGCGGCGTAGGGGATGGCACCCTCGGTGACGAAGCACAGGCCCATGACGTAGTTCACGATGCCGTTGCGGCGCTCGTCGGCAGTCCACTTCTTGGGGCAGAAGGTGGTGGACAGGGCGATGGCGATGGGAGGAACCATGCCGCCCACCATGACAGCGGCCATCACCTCATAGTTGCCGGAGGCAAGGGCTGCCGTGCCAAAGACATAAGCTGCTTTGTTGAACGGGCCGCCCATATCAATGCTCATCATACCGGCCACGATGGCACCCAGCAGCACCTTGGAGGTGCCGCCCATGGCGTTCAGGCAATCGGTCATGGCCGTGTTGATCATGCCCATGACCGGGTTGATGCCGCACATCACCGCGCCGAGGATGAGCATACCGCCCAGCGGGTAGATGAGCATGGGACGGATGCCATTCAGGCTGGCAGGCAGCTTTTCGGTGATCTTTTTCAGCAGCTCGACGATGTAGCCTGCAGCAAAACCGGCCAGCAGTGCAGCAAGG
>OHKI01000401.1_pt1 | contig 18427 bp, 16 predicted proteins | sample 1568771 | NCBI WGS metagenome assembly OHKI01 (sample SAMEA3879540, study PRJEB24766) | human gut metagenome | biome: human-associated habitat; feature: feces | place: USA | collected 1985/1987 | reverse complement strand
AGTGTTAGGGCTATAAGTCTTGATAATCACAATAACCTGCTTCTCAATGAAGGCCTGATTATCAGTTGCTCAGATTGTGAGGAACAGTCAGCCGGAAATTATCCGCCTACGAGAACTGGTAAAGACGGAAAGTCTTATTTAATTACCACTACTGTAACGTTAACCCGTGATGACTTTATCAAGTTTGGTCAAACTCATAATATCTGGCTTCTGGAAGTGTTAGATGGATGCTATTTTTCCTGAGATAACATGATTTCCCCTCCTGCCTTATAAAATAAGGCGGGAGGGGATTTTTTATGCTGGGATATGTGCATCTGCTGCCGGAAGCGCGCCCGGCGCTGGAGCGGCGCACCGTGGCCGGAACGGCCCTGTGGGTGCTGGAGGGGGACCTGGACGGCGGGCTGCTGCCCCGCCGCCGGCTGCGGCGATGGACCCGGCGGCTGGCGGAATGCGGTGTTTCCCACGCGGCCTTGCCCCCGGGCCGGGAGACGGAGTTTGCGCCTATCCGGCCGGTGCTGCCGGACGGACTGCGGCTGGCGCTGCTGCCGCGGCTGCTGGACTGCCTAGCCCCGGCAGGGGACACGGCCCTGCTGCTGGCGGACCGGGCCGACAGCCGGACACTGTGCGCCGCCCGGGTGCTGGCGGAGCGGTTCCGGCATCTGCGGCTTTCCGTGGGGCCGGGGCAGGAGGCCCTGGAGCGGCAGCTGCTGCGGCAGCTGGGGCTGACTGCCGGCGGGGGAGCCGCCGCCGTTACCGTGACCTTCGGGCCCCAGGCCCGGGAGGGCTGCGCCGTCTACCTGACCCCGGACTGCGCCCGGCGGCAGCGGGTGGACTATATCTGGCGGGACGGGGAGAGCCCTGCTCCGGAGGAGCCGCTGCTGGCGGCTCTGCATCGGGCGGGGCGGCTGCCGGATGTGGGTGTCAAATCCGCGGAAACGCTTGACATCGGCCCATAAAATTACTATAATGCAACGTGACATATTATAGGTATATCGTGGCCGCCCTCCGGCGGACACCCGAAAGGAATGGATCAAATGGCAACTGTTAAAGAATTCCGCATGAGCCAGGAGCGCTATGACGAGCTCAAGCACGAGCTGGAGTACAGCAAGACCACCCGCGCCGACGAGATCGCCGAGCTGATCAAGGAGGCCCGGGGCTTCGGCGACCTGTCCGAAAACAGCGAGTACGACGAGGCCAAAAACGAACAGGGCAAGCTGTATTCCCGCATCGCCGAGCTGGAGGAGATCCTGCTCCACGCCGTTATCGTGGACGAGAGCGATGTGGACTCCGATCGGATCTCCATTGGCTGCCGCGTCACCGTGACGAACCTGGATAACGGCAAGCAGCTGCCGGAATACACCATTGTGGGCTCCCAGGAGGCCAACGTCATGGAGCGCAAGGTGTCTGAGGATTCCCCCTTCGGCAAGGCGCTGATGGGTAGCAAGGCCGGTGACCAGATCACCGTGGAGGCCCCCCGGGGCGTTATCCACTATCGTGTGGATACCATCGAACGATAACCAGAGAGGAGAACTGCACCATGGCAGAACAGAATCATCAGCAGCAGGACCTGCGGGAAATCCTTCAGATTCGCCGGGACAAGCTCAAGGCATTGCAGGACGCGGGAATGAACCCCTTTGAGATCACCCGCTATGACGTGACCCACCATGCCCAGGAGGTCAAGGACCATTTTGACGCGCTGGAGGGGCAGACCGTGTCTCTGGGCGGCCGCCTGATGTCCAAGCGCGGCATGGGCAAGGTGTCCTTCTGCGATTTGCAGGATAAGTCCGGCCGCATCCAGATCTACGCCCGGAAGGACGAGATGGACGAGGAGGCCTATAACCGCTTCAAGAAGTACGACATCGGCGACATTGTGGGCGTAAAGGGCCAGGTGTTCCGCACCCAGAAGGGCGAGATGAGCATCCGCGCCCACGAGATCACCCTGCTGTCCAAGTCGCTGCAGCCCCTGCCGGAGAAGTTCCACGGCATCACCGACAAGGAGCTGCGCTATCGCCGCCGGTACGTGGACCTGATCATGAACCCCGAGTCCAAGCGGAACTTTGAGATCCGCAGCCGCTTTGTGGCGTATCTGCGCCGGTATCTGGATAACCTGGGCTTTATGGAGGTGGAGACCCCTGTGCTCAGCCCCATTGCCGGCGGCGCCAACGCCCGGCCCTTCATCACCCACCACAACACCCTGGATATCGACATGTATATGCGCATCGCCACGGAGCTGCACCTGAAGCGGCTGATCGTGGGCGGTATGGAGCGCGTGTATGAGGTGGGCCGGATCTTCCGCAACGAGGGCATGGACACCAAGCACAACCCCGAGTTCACCACCTGCGAGCTGTATCAGGCGTTTACCAACCTGGACGGCATGATGGACATTCTGGAGGGCATCCTCACGGGAGCCGCCAAGGAGATCCTGGGCACCTATCAGGTCACCTGGATGGGCCATCAGGTGGACCTGACCCCCAGCTGGAAGCGCGTGACCATGGCCGACGCCGTGAAGAACGTTACCGGTGCGGACTTTATGGCCTGCATCGGCGACGCCGACCGGGGCGTGGAGCTGGCCAGGAGCGTGGGCGTGGATATGGACGGCGTGCCCCACACCTGGGGCAACGCCCTGTATGAGACCTTCGACCAGAAGGTGGAGGAGACCCTGATCCAGCCCACCTTTATCACCATGTACCCCGTGGAGGTCAGCCCCCTGGCCAAGCGCAGCCCCGCCCAGCCGGAGCTTACCGAGCGGTACGAGATGTTCATCTGCGGCTGCGAGATGGGCAACGCCTTCTCCGAGCTCAACGACCCCATTGACCAGTATCAGCGCTTCAAGGCCCAGGCCGAGAAGCGCGCCAACGGCGACGACGAGGCCGACATGATGGATGAGGACTTTGTCCTGGCCCTGGAATACGGCATGCCGCCTACCGGCGGCCTGGGCTTCGGTATCGACCGCTGCGCCATGATGCTCTGCGGCACCGACTCCATCCGGGATGTGATCCTGTTCCCCACAATGAAGCCGTTGGACTCTGACAAGAAGGTTTCCAAGGAAGTTTCGGCTCCTGCGGAGGCTGCTCAGACGGCTCCCGTTGTGGAAGAAAAAATTGATTTTTCCAATGTTCAGATTGAGCCTTTGTTTGAGGATCAGGTCGATTTTGACACCTTCTCCAAGAGTGATTTCCGTGCCGTAAAGGTCAAGGAATGCGAAGCCGTGAAGAAGTCCAAAAAGCTCTTAAAGTTCGTTTTGGACGACGGAACCGGGGAAGATAGGGTCATTTTGAGCGGTATTCACGAGTATTATGAGCCGGAAGAGCTGGTGGGCAAGACCTGCATCGCCATTACGAACCTGCCGCCCCGCCCCATGATGGGTATCGATTCCTGCGGTATGCTGATCTCCGCCGTGCATCACGAAAACGGTGAAGAAAAGCTCCATTTGCTGATGGTTGATCCTCACATTCCGGCAGGCGCAAAGCTGTACTAAGCACCCCGAAAATGGGGCAGCCGCTGTAAAAGAAAAGCTGCAAATGAAAGAGGCAGTCCCCCGTGGGACTGCCTCCTTTTGTTGTCGGATACCGAGTTTTTCCGCAGAAAGTCTTGTCAGGCCGGGGCGGATGATAGTATAATACTTCTATCTGCACCGATGGTGCGTACCATAGAGTGAAGGCGCGGAGAACGGAGGAGATACTGTGTATACCATCCAAGACTTATTTGACCTGTCCCACACCCGGGCGGCGGCGTATCTGGCGGCATTCACCTACCCGTGGGAGGCGCTGGCCGGTATCGGTGAGCTGATCCGCCGGCTCGGCCCTGCGCTGGGGGAGGATTTTCAGGAGCGCGCCCCGGAGGTGTGGGTGCATAAGACTGCCGTGGTAGCGCCCACCGCCTATCTGGGCGCGCCGTGCATCATCGGCGCCGGTACGGAGGTGCGTCACGGGGCGTTCATCCGGGGCAGTGCGCTGGTGGGCGACAACTGCGTGGTGGGCAACTCCGTGGAGCTGAAGAACGTGATCCTGTTCGACAACGTGCAGACGCCCCACTACAACTATGTGGGTGACAGCATTCTGGGCTACAAGTCCCATATGGGCGCCGGGTCCATCACCTCCAACGTCAAGTCCGACAAGACGCTGGTGGCGGTGCGCTGCGGCGCGGAGCGCATGGAGACGGGACGCAAGAAGGTGGGCGCCATGCTGGGCGACCAGGTGGAGATCGGCTGCAACAGCGTGCTGAATCCCGGCACGGTGGTGGGCCGGAACAGCCGGGTCTACCCGCTGTCCTCCGTGCGGGGGACGGTGCCGGCGGACAGCATCTATAAGCACGGCGGCGACATTGCCGCCCAGCGGGAGGAGTAAGGAGCGACTATGGGGAGATATTTCGGAACAGACGGCTTCCGCGGGGAGGCTAACGTGGATCTGACGGCGGATCACGCCCATCGGGTGGGACGCTTTCTTGGCTGGTACTACGGGGAGCTGAAGCGCCGCGCCGGGGACGAGACGCCGGTGCGGGTGGTCATCGGTAAGGATACCCGCCGCAGCAGCTATATGCTGGAGTACGCGCTGGCCTCCGGGCTGGTGTCCTCCGGTGCGGACGCCTATCTGCTGCACGTGACCACCACCCCCTCCGTGTCCTATGTGGCGCGGACGGAGGGCTTTGACTGCGGCATCATGATCTCTGCCAGCCACAACCCCTACTACGACAACGGCATCAAGCTCATCAGCGGCACCGGCGAGAAGATGGACGAGGACACGATTGCGCTGATCGAGGACTATCTGGACGGAAAGCTGGAGGCCTTTGGCCAGACGTGGCAGCAGATCCCGCTGGCCCAGCGCGACCATATCGGCAGGACGGTGGATCACGTTGCCGGGCGAAACCGGTATGTGGGCCGCCTGATCTCTCTGGGGATGTTCTCCTTCAAGGGGATGAAGGTGGGACTGGACTGCGCCAACGGCAGCGCGTGGACCATCGCCAAGAGCGTGTTCGACGCGCTGGGTGCCAAGACCTATGTGATGGGCGACGAGCCGGACGGCTACAACATCAACAGCGGCGTGGGCTCTACCCATATCGACGCCCTGCGCCGGTTCGTGGTGGCCAACGGGCTGGACATCGGCTTTGCCTACGACGGCGACGCCGACCGCTGCCTTGCGGTGGATGAGCAGGGTACCGTCGTCACCGGCGACCACATCCTCTACGTCTGCGGCAAGCACATGAAGCAGGCGGGGGAGCTGCCCGGCAACACGGTGGTGACCACCATCATGTCCAACTTCGGCCTGTACCGCGCCTTCGACCGGGAGGGCATCGCCTATGCCAAGACCGCTGTGGGTGACAAGTATGTGTATGAGTATATGGCACAGAACGGCTGTGCGCTGGGCGGTGAGCAGTCGGGGCATATCATTTTCTCCAAGTACGCCTCCACCGGCGACGGCATCCTCACCAGCCTGAAGCTGATGGAGGTCATGCTGGAGCAGAAGAAGCCCATGAGCAAGCTGCTGGAGGGCTTGACCATCTATCCGCAGGTGTTGGAAAACGTGCGGGTGAAGGATAAGAAGGCCGCCCGGGAGGATCGGGACGTACAGGCCGCCGTGGAGGCGGTGGCGGCGCGGCTGGGCGAAACGGGCCGTGTGCTGGTGCGTGAATCCGGCACGGAGCCGGTGCTGCGCGTTATGGCGGAGGCACCGGAGGACGCCATCTGCCGGGAGTGCGTGACGCAAATTGTGAATGTTATCCGGCAAAAGGGACACTGTATTTCATAAAAAACCGCGTAAAATAAGGGGACGCCCACGGGCGTTCCCTTATTTTAGGTTGACAATGGCAAACGACACCTATATTATAAAGAATATTCGAGCAAGGCGGGGACATAGGCGCCCCGCCGTCTGACGCGGAAAGCAGGGAGGGCGTATGGAGCGCATCACCAGTCGAAAAAATCCGTTGCTGGAGCATATGCGCCGGCTGGACAGCGCCGCCTACCGGCGGGAGCGGGGGGAGTTTCTCTGCGACAGTCCCAAGCTGGTAGAGGAGGCGCTGCGCCACGGGGCGCAGGTGGTGAGTCTCGCCGTCAGCGACGGTGTGGCGTTGCCGGAGGGGGTGGACGCTTCGGCGCGGTGCGTGGCTGTGCCGCCGGACGTGATGGCATCCATTTCACCGGTACGGACGCCCCAGGGGATGCTGGCGGCGTGCCGGATGCCGGACACCGCCCTGCCGGAGAAGCTGACGGGGCAGCGCTATGTGGTGCTGGACGGCGTACAGGATCCCGGCAACGTGGGTACGGTGATCCGGACGGCGGACGCCTTCGGCTGCGACGGCGTGATTTTGCTGACCGGCTGTGCCGATCCGTACAGCGTCAAGACACTGCGCTCGTCCATGGGGGCGGTGTTCCGTCTGCCGGTGTGGTGTACCGATGTGGAGACGCTGCACGTCCGCCTGCGCGACGCGGGACTGCCGCTGTACGGCGCGGCGCTGCGGGACGACACGGCGGATGTGCGGGCGCTGCCGCTGCACCGCTGCGCCATCGCCATCGGCAGCGAGGGACGTGGACTGACGGCGCAGGTGCTGGCACTGTGCGACCGGACGGTGCGCATCCCCATGGAAGCACACTGCGAATCACTGAATGCGGCTATGGCGGCGGCGGTGCTGCTGTGGGAGGCGTACCGCTGAACAAAAAAGAGGAGATGAGGGGATGGCTGCGCTGAAATACTGGCTGTGGATGACCACGGCGCCGGGACTGAGCAACCGGACGAAGCTCCTTCTGTTGGAGCATTTTTCCTCACCGGAGGACGTATACTATGCCCAGCCGGACGAGCTGTGTCTGGTGGAGGGCGTCACCAAGCAGCAGGCGCAGGTGCTGGCGGATAAGTCGCTGACCCGCGCCGAGACGGTGCTGGCGGATTGCGCCAAGGACGGGCAGTTCATCGTCACCATGGACGACGCGGCCTATCCCGGCCGCCTGCGGGATATGTACGACCCGCCGGTGGTGCTGTACGGCAAGGGCTCCATGCCGCTTTTTGACGAGGAGGCCGCCGTGGCCGTGGTGGGTACCCGGAAGTGTACGCCCTACGGCACAGGGGCTGCGTCCCAGTTGGGCTACGAGCTGGCACGGCAGGGCGGTCTGGTGGTATCCGGCCTCGCCAAGGGCATCGACGGCGCTGCCCATCAGGGGGCGCTGCGGGCCGGCGGCTTTACCGCCGCGGTGCTGGGCGGCGGTGTGGATGTGATCTACCCGCCGGAGAACCGGAGACTCTATGAGGACATCGCCGCCACCGGCGTGCTGCTGTCGGAGTACCCGCCGGGGACGGAGCCGAAGGGCAGCCATTTTCCGGTGCGCAACCGCATCATCAGCGGTCTGAGTCTGGGCGTGCTGGTGGTGGAGGCGCCGGAGAGAAGCGGCGCGCTCATCACCGCCAATACCGCGCTGGAGCAGGGACGGGACGTGTTCGCCGTGCCGGGCCCCATCAACGCCGATACCAGCCGGGGCTGCAACCAGCTGATCCGGGACGGCGCGGGACTGGTCATGGAGGCGTGGGACGTGCTGGGTACCTACCAGCGGCAGTTCCCGCAGAAGCTGCGTCCCATCCGGGCAGCCATGCCGGAGACGCCCAAGGGCGCGGCGGATGAGACAAGGGATATGCCGGTACCGGCAAAACAAGAGGGGGAAAATATACCGGCAAGGCCGGTTTTGGATCTGGCAGGTGAGGGCGCGGCGCTGACTGACGACCAGAAGCGCGTCCTGCGGGTACTGCCCGCGGATCGTCCGCTGCTGGCGGATGAGGCGGCGGTGATGACGGAGCTGCCCGTGCGGCGGGTGCTGTCGGCACTGACCATGCTGGAGATCGACGGATATGTCTGCCGGCAGGGAGCGGGAAGCTTCCTGCGGACGGTAGAACTCAGGGAGGAATAAGGAAACTATGGCAAAAGCAAAAAATCTGGTGATCGTGGAGTCCCCGGCCAAGGCCAAGACCATCGGCAAGTATCTGGGGCCGGATTATCAGGTGAAGGCCAGCATGGGCCATCTGCGCGACCTGCCCAAGAGCACGCTGGGCGTGGATGTGGACGGGGACTTTACCCCCAACTATAAGCCCATCAAGGGCAAAGAGGATATCATCAAGGATCTGAAGACGGCGGCCAAGGGGAGCCAGACCGTCTACCTCGCCACCGACCCGGACCGCGAGGGAGAGGCCATCAGCTGGCATCTGAAATACCTGCTGGAGCTGCCGGACGAGAAGGCCCGGCGCGTGACGTTCAACGAGATCACCAAGAAGGTGGTGACGGACAGCATCCAGCATCCCCGTGACATCGATCAGGATCTGGTGGACGCCCAGCAGGCCCGGCGTGTGCTGGACCGCATCGTGGGCTATCAGCTCTCTCCCCTGCTGTGGAAGAAGATCCGGCGGGGCCTGTCGGCGGGCCGCGTCCAGTCCGTGGCCATGCGTCTGGTGGCGGAGCGGGAGAAGGAGATCACCGACTTCGTGCCGCAGGAGTACTGGACGCTGGACGCCAGCCTGAAAAACCACGCCGGGGCGCTGTTCACCGCCCATTACTACGGCAAGGGCGGCAAGAAGTACGAGCCGTCCAGCGAGGGGGACACCCAGGCCATCATGGATGAGCTGCGGGAGCTGCCCTTTACCGTCAGCTCTGTGAAGCGGGCGGACAAGCAGCGCTCTCCCGCGCCGCCGTTCACCACCTCCACTTTACAGCAGGAGGCGTCCCGCAAGCTGAATATGACCCCCCGCCGCACCATGGCCATTGCCCAGCAGCTCTATGAGGGCGTGGACATCACCGGCGAGGGTACGGTGGGTCTCATCACCTATATGCGTACCGACTCACTGCGTATCTCCGCCGAGGCGCAGGCGCAGGCAAAGACCGTGATCTGCTCCCGCTACGGAGAGTGCTATTACCCCGCGTCCACCCGCGCCTACAAGACGAAGGCCGGGGCACAGGACGCCCACGAGGCCATCCGCCCCTCCGACCCGGCGCTGACGCCGGAGCAGGTCAAGGGCGACCTCACCGGCGAGCAGTACCGACTGTACCGCTTGATCTGGAGCCGTTTTCTGGCGAGCCAGATGGCCAACGCCGTCTACGACAGCATCAGCGTGGAGATCGGCGCAGGCGACCACAGCTTCCGCTGCTCCGCCAGCAACCTGAAGTTCGCGGGCTATACCGCCGTGTACGAGGAGAGCCGTGACGACGACAAGGAGGAGAAGGAATCCCCCCTGCCGGAGCTGGCGGAGGGCGAGAGCGTGACGCTGGAGAGCTTTGCCCCGGCGCAGCACTTCACCCAGCCGCCCGCCCGGTACACCGACGCCACCCTGATCCGCACCATGGAGGAGAACGGCATCGGCCGCCCCTCCACCTATGCCCCCACCGTGTCCACCATTCTGGACCGCGAGTACGTCATCAAGGAGGGCAAGTACCTGCGCATCACACCGCTGGGGCAGGTGGTCAACGACCTGATGTGCCAGCGCTTCCCCAACATCGTGGATGTAAAGTTCACCGCCCGTATGGAGAAGAAGCTGGACGATGTGGAGTCCGGCGATGTACAGTGGAAGGACGTGATCCGCCAGTTCTATGTGCCGTTCCACGAGAATCTGGAGCAGGTGGAGAAGGATATGGAGGGCGTGTACCTGAAGGTGCCCGACGAGGTGACGGAGGAGAAGTGCGACCTGTGCGGCCGGAACATGGTCATCAAGTCCGGCAGGTTTGGCCGATTTCTGGCCTGCCCCGGCTATCCGGAGTGCAAGTTCACCAAGCCGCTGGTGGTGGAGATGCCGGGACGCTGCCCCAAGTGCGGCGGCCGCATTCTGAAAAAGACCAGCCGTAACGGCTACACCTACTATGGCTGCGATAAGTTCCCCACCTGCGACTTTATGACGTGGGACGTGCCGGTGAAGGACGACTGTCCCGTGTGCGGCCAGACGATGTTCAAGAAGGCGGGGCGGGGCTTCAACAAGCCCTTCTGCGCCAATCCGGCGTGCAGCAACTTCCTGCCGGAGGACAAGCGGGGCTACCGCCGCCGCAAGACCGCAGACGGCGCGGAAAATGCGGAGGGTGCGGCGGAGACGGCGGCAGCGGCGGAGGATACCGCCAAGAAGACCACCAAGACCGCCGCCAAGAAGACCACTACCGCGAAAACCACCAAGACTGCCGCCGCGAAGAAGACCGCCAAGACCGCGGAGAAAGAGCCTGCCGCCAAGAAGACCACCAGGACGGCGGCGAAAAAGACCACCACCAAGAGCACCGCTGCCAAAAAGACCACAAAAAAGGCCGCGGAGAAAGCGGAGTAAGACATGAACCATGTGACCGTCATCGGCGCGGGACTGGCCGGCTCCGAATGCGCGTGGCAGCTGGCCCAGCGGGGCGTGGCTGTGACGCTGCGGGAGATGAAGCCGGAGAAAAAGACCCCCGCCCATGTGACCGATTATTTTGCAGAGCTTTGCTGCTCCAACTCCCTGCGGGGCGCGGGGCTGGAAAACGCCGTGGGCCTGCTGAAGGAGGAACTTCGGCGGCTGAACAGCCTCATTATGCGCTGCGCAGACGCCACGGTGGTACCCGCCGGCGGCGCGCTGGCCGTGGATCGTGACGGCTTTGCCCGCATGGTCACGGAGACCATTTTCAGCCACCCCAATATCACCATGATCCCCGGCGAGGTCACGTCCATCCCGGAGGGGGACGTGGTCATCGCCTCCGGCCCCCTGACCTCCGACCCGCTGGCGGACGCCATCGCTGAAAAGCTGGGCGGCGGCACCACCCTGAACTTCTTCGACGCCGCCGCGCCGCTGGTGGCCTGCGACAGCGTGGACATGGACAGCGCGTATTTCGCCAGCCGCTACGACAAGGGAACGCCGGACTACATCAACTGCCCCATGACCAAGGAGGAGTATCAGGCCTTCTGGCAGGCGCTGATCGCCGCCGAGGAGGCGGAGGTACACGGCTTTGAGGATAAAAGCGTGTTCGAGGGCTGTATGCCCGTGGAGGTCATGGCGCGGCGGGGCGAGGATACCCTGCGGTTCGGGCCGCTGAAGCCCCGGGGGCTCATCGACCCCAAGACCGGGAAGGAGCCCTACGCCGTGGTGCAGCTCCGCCGGGACAACGCCGACGGCAGCATCTATAATCTGGTGGGCTTCCAGACCCATCTGAAGTGGCCGGAGCAGCGGCGTGTGTTCACCATGATCCCGGCGCTGCGGAACGCCCAGTTCCTGCGGTACGGCGTGATGCACCGCAACACCTATCTGGATTCCCCCCGTCTGCTGGATCGCTACTACCGGCTGAAGGCCGAGCCGCGCATCGCCTTTGCCGGGCAGATGACCGGCGTGGAGGGGTATGTGGAATCCTGCGCCAGCGGCTTTCTGGCAGGCGTGGAGCTGGCGCGCCGTCTCAACGGGCAGACGCCCATCGACTTCCCGGCGGAGACGGCCATCGGCGCGCTGGGCCTGTACGTCAGCAACGGCTCGGTGGGCGATTTCCAGCCCATGAACATCAATTTCGGCATCATCCCGCCGCTGGATCACCGCGTCAAGGGCAAGCGCAACAAAAACGCGGAGCTGAGCCAGCGGTCACTGGAGATCCTGGAGGGCATCAAGCAGGAGGTATTGTGGACATGAAGATCATCGTAGATGCCATGGGCGGCGACAACGCCCCGCAGGAGATCGTCAAGGGCGCGCTGCAGGCGCAGAAGCGCTTCGGCGTGAGCATCGTGTTCACCGGCGACGAGGCCGCCATTCTGGACGCCGTCCGCGCCTGCGGCCTGACGGAGCTGCCGGACGGCGCAGCCATCATCCCCACCGCGGAGACGGTGGAGATGTGCGACGACCCCGCCACCGTATTCCGCCGGAAGAAGGATACCTCTATGGGCGTGGGGCTGACGCTGCTGAAAAACGGCGGCGGCGACGCCATGGTGTCCGCCGGCTCCACCGGTGCGCTGCTTACCGGCGCGACCCTCATCACCAAGCGTATCCACGGCATCCGCCGGGCCGCCATGGCGCCGGTGATCCCCACCACCACCGGCAGCGCTGTGCTCATCGACTGCGGCGCCAACGCCGAGTGTACGCCGGAGTATCTGGTGCAGTTCGCCTATCTGGGCAATTTCTACGCCCAGCGTGTGCTGGGCGTGGCAAAGCCCCGGGTGGGCCTTCTGAACATCGGCACGGAGGACAGCAAGGGCACCGACCTCCAGAAGCAGACGCTGGCACTGCTGCGGCAGGCCGATGCGCGGGGCGACCTGCACTTCATCGGCAACATCGAGGCCAAGGAGGCCATCAAGGGCGGCTGCGACGTCATCGTGGCCGACGGCTTCTCCGGCAACATCATGCTCAAGAGCATCGAGGGTGTGGGCTCCTTTGCCGGCTCCGCGCTGAAGGGGATGTTCAAAAAGAACCTGCTGACGAAGCTGGCGGCACTGCTGGTGATGCCCGGCCTCAACGACTTCAAGGCGCGGCTGGACCCCAACAAGGTGGGCGGTACCGCCTTTATCGGCATCTCCAAGCCTGTCATCAAGGCCCACGGCGCCTCCAACGCCGAGGCCATCGAGAACGCCGTCGGGCAGGCCATGCAGGTGGCGGACAGCGGCATTGTGGAGGCCATCACCGCCAACATAGGCAAGATGCAGATGGTGACCGAATAAAAAAAGGCAAAAAGGTATTGACACTACGGTGGGATTGCCGTATTCTATTCGAAGAAAAAAAGAAGGAGGAATACCCTGTGACAATGGAGGAGATCTTCAAGACGATGCAGGACCTCATCGCCGAGCAGTTTGCCATCGACACCGATGAGATCAGCATGGAGAGTTCTTTCGTGGACGATCTGGGTGCCGATTCCGTGGATCTGGTCGAATTGGTCATGGCCATGGAGGAGGAGTTCGACATCGGCGAGATCGATGAGGAGGATCTGACGGCGCTGAAGACCGTTGGCGACTGCGTCCGCTACCTCAACGGTAAGCTCGGTTGATCTGACATAGAGGAAACGAGACACGGCCCCGCCTGCGCGGGGTCGTCTTTTTAGGAAGGGGGAGCATATATGCATACCTTGGAGACGAAGCTGGGCTACGTCTTTCACCGCCCGGAGCTGCTGGAAAACGCGCTGTACCACAGCTCCTACGCCAACGAGCATCGGGGCGCGGGCATCAGCAGCAACGAGCGCCTGGAGTTCCTGGGCGACGCGGTGCTGGGCTTCGTGACGGCGGAGTACCTGTACACCAAGCATCCCGATATGCCGGAGGGCGACCTGACCCGTATCCGCGCCGCGCTGGTGTGCGAGGAGAGCCTGCATGAGGTGGCTCAGTATCTGGGTCTTGGCGAGTACCTGCGGCTGGGCCGGGGCGAGGAGCTGGGCGGCGGCCGCCGCCGTCCGTCCATTCTGGCGGACGCCACGGAGTCGGTGTTTGCCGCCGTCTATCTGGATGGCGGCATGGACGCCGCCCGCGACCTGATCCACCGCGTGCTGCTGGACAAGGAGCAGGAGGAGCAGGTGGAGGAGCGCCGCCGGGACTATAAGACGGAGCTGCAGGAGCTGGTGCAGCGTAAGCCGGATCAGACTCTGCGCTACGAGATGGTGGGGTCCTCCGGCCCGGACCATGCGCGGGTGTTCGCCTTCCGCGTCCTGCTCAACGGACAGGTGGCCGGTACCGGCGAGGGGCGCAGCAAAAAGGAGGCCGAGCAGGCCGCCGCCCACTGCGCGCTGGAGCGTCTGACGCAGTAAGACGAGGCGGGTACATACGGACGGAGGGGCTTCCGCCCGCGTGTACCCGCTTTTTTTCGCAGAGAGGGAAACCTTTTGCCCCTCGCCTGCGTCTAAGGAGTAGAACAAGCAGAAAGGAGCTGATCCCATGGGAAAACGCATCGCGGCGCTGGTGCTGGCTGCGTGCATGGCGCTGCCGCTGTTCGGCTGCGGCAGTAAGCTGACGGCACAGAGCCTGACGGAGGGCGTGACCGCCCGCACCATCGATACGCACATCGACCTGACCGACGACAGCACGGCTGTCATGGACTTTGCCGCCGCCCTGCTGCGGCAGACAACGCAGGAGGAGGGCGTGCTGCTCTCCCCGGTATCCCTGCTGTACGCGCTGGGCATGACCGCCAACGGCGCTGGCGGCACCACGCTGTCCCAACTGGAGAAGGCCATGGGCATGGATCGGGATACTCTCAACGACTACCTCTATACCTACCGCATGAGCCTGCCGGAGAACACCAAGAAGTGCAAGCTGTCACTGGCCAACTCCCTGTGGGTGCGGGACATCTTCCGGGTGGAGGACAGCTTTCTGGACAACTGCGTCAGCTACTATGACGCGGAGGTGTACCGCTCCGCCTTCGACGAGGCCATGAAAAACGACCTGAACCACTGGGTCAGCAACCAGACCGACGGCATGATCGACAAGCTGCTGGAACAAGCGCCCGGCGAGCGCACCATGCTCTATCTGGTGAACGCCGTGTGCTTTGACGCCAAGTGGGAGAAGCCCTACGAGAAGGAGAACATCCAGAAGGGCGCGGTGTTCACCGCCGCCGACGGTACCCGCCAGACGGCGGATCTGCTGTGGTCGCAGGAGAGCCTCTATCTGTCCGACGACAACACCACCGGCTTTATGAAGTACTACGACGGCGGCCGCTACGCCTTTGTGGGGCTGCTGCCCAACGAGGGCGTCTCCATAGCGGACTATGTGGCCGGACTCACCGGCGGCAAGCTCCACGCCCTGCTGAATGACCCCCAGCACGGCACGGTGGAGGCCGCCATCCCCCGGTTCAAGGCGTCCTCCTCGCTGGAGCTGAGCGACGCGCTGAAGGCCATGGGCGTCACCGACGCCTTTGACAGCACGGCGGCGGATCTGCGGGCCATGGGCGGCGCGCCTAACGACCAGCTGTATGTCAGCGCCGTGCTGCACAAGACCTATCTGGAGCTGGACGAGAACGGCACCAAGGCCGCCGCCGTCACGGCGGTGGCGAATGAAGCCGCCTGCGCTGCGCCGACGGAGGTGCATCGCGTGGTGCTGGATCGCCCCTTCGTGTACATGATCGTGGACACCCATGCCAACCTGCCGCTGTTTTTGGGGACTGTGACCCAAATGGACGGTTGACATTTGCCTGCGAAGCGCCTATACTGTCAGTTTGCCGGATGCAGCGAAGGCCGCATCCGGCAAACTGATACAGGAGATCTGTTTGTATGGACTATTATCTGCTGACCGATCTGGCGGCCACTATGGGGTACCATCTGGCCATGTCCGGCGCGGAGACCTTCCGGGTAGAGGACACCATCCACCGCATCCTGCGGGCCTACGGCGTGGAGTGCGAGGCGTTCGCCATCCCCAACTGCGTGTCCGTCAGCCTGGAGGCCGCCAACGGCAAGCCGCTGATGATCATGAAGCGTATCGGCTTCCACGGCAACGATCTGGAGGCGCTGGAAAAGCTCAACGCCCTGAGCCGCCGCATCTGCGCGGAGCGTCCCGACGTGGACGAGGCCATGGCGTGGCTGGAGGAGACCATGAAGGCGTGCCGCTCTTACAGCACCGGCGTGTTCTATCTGGGCAGCGTGCTGGTGGGTCTGGGCTTCTGTCTGGTGTTCGGCGGCACGCTGCTGGACTGCCTGTGGGCGGGGGCGATGGGCCTGATCATCGGCCTCATCACCCGCTTTATGGACAAGCAGGAGGCCAACCCCTTCTTCAGCACCCTGCTGGCGGCCTGCTGTATGGCGCTTCCGGCCTATATCGCGGCGGGGCTGGGACTGATGAACAGCCCTGATGCCGCCATCATCGGCGCGCTGATGATCCTTGTCCCCGGCCTGCCCATCACCAACTCCATGCGGGACATCATCTACGGCGACACCAACTCCGGCATCATCCGGGTGGTGCAGGTGATCCTCACCGCGCTGGCCATCGCGCTGGGTACTGCCGCCGCGTGGCACCTGACTGTCGGCGTCTACGGTCTGACCGGCTCCACCACGGTGAGCTGGCACCCGCTGGCACAGGCCATTGCGGTGTTCGTGGGCTGCTGTGGCTTCTGCATCCTGTTCAACGTCCACGGACGGGGCTGCGTGCTGTGCATCATCGGCGGCGTGGTCACATGGATGCTCTACCTGCTGTGGGGCGCGCTGGGCTGCGACATATACGCCGCCAACCTGTTCGCCGCCCTGTTTGCGGCGCTGTATGCCGAAGTGATGGCGCGGGTCCGCAAGTGTCCCTCTATGCCCTATCTGGTCATCACCATCCTGCCGCTGCTGCCCGGCGCCGGTGTGTACTACACCATGAGTCTGGGGCTGGAGGGCGACATGATGGACGCCGTTGCCAAAGGACTGGAGACCATCGGCGTGGCTGGGGCGCTGGCGGTGGGTATTCTACTGGTATCCTCCGTGTTCCGTATCCTCAACCGCCGCATCCACGGCGCGCGGACGCTGGAATCCTGAAACGTGAAAAAGAAAGAGGTCTGCACCGCAGACCTCTTTCTTTTTCACTCGTCGATATACGCGTGGGGGTCGATGGCGCTGCCGTTCTGACTGACGGAGAAGTGGAGGTGGGGGCCCATCTCGCTCTCCGCCGCGCTGGTGGAGCCGACACAGCCGATGACGTCCCCGGCGTGAACGGACTGACCCTCCGCCACCGGCACGTCGGCTTGCAGGCTGCTGTAATGGGTGGTGTAGCCGCCGCTGTGCTCAATGACCACGGTGGTCCCCATCAGCTCGTCGTTGGTGACGGAGACCACGGTGCCGTCCGCCGCCGTCTTGACCGCCGCGCCCTCCTCGGCCTGTACGTCGATGCCGTTGTGGGTGCGCCAGTCCGCCATGGTCTGGTCATACAGCAGCTCCGTCATGCTGAACACCGTGACGGTGGTGCCGTCCAGCGGGGAGACCACCTCCGGCAGCAGCTCCACCGGCTCCTCGATGACCACCGGCTCCTGCACCGGCACCTCCACCGGCTCCGGCTGGATCACCGGCTTGGTGGGCGGGGCGGGGACAGGCGTCACGGGGGCGGGCTTGATCTCGATGACGGGGTCGGGCTCCCTGACGGGGGAGGCGGAGGAAAACAGGGTGATATAGCCGATGGTGCCGGCAGCCAGCAGGCACACCGCAAGGGCTATGTAGAAGCCCTTGCCGCCGAACATGGCACGGATCTTTGATTTGTCGAGTCTGCTCATACGCGCCTTTCAGGTGGGATACACCCACCGCCGCGGTTTCCGGCCCGCGGCTCGCCGGAATAAAAAAGTCTCTGCCTGCATTGTGACCAGACAGAGACTTTTTTATTCATTTGGTTTTGTACCTCAGTCGTAGAACTCCTCCGTCAGACCCCGGCGCAGCAGACCGGCCAGCACATCCTTGGGGACGGCGCGCTCGTAGAGGATGTCGTGGACGGCCTTGCAGATGGGCAGCTCCACACCGTACTTCTTTCCCAGCAGCATCAGCGCCTTGACGGTGTAGTAGCCCTCCGCCAGCTGGTGGTAGTCCTGCCCCCGGACGAAGGCCTCGCCGAACTGTCGGTTGTGGCTGTACGGGGAGAACACTGTGGCCTCGTAGTCGCCCAGATGGCACAGCCCGTAGGCCGACAGCTCACTGCCGCCCATGGCCTTGATGAGCCGGGCTACCTCCCGGGTGCCGCGGCTCATGAGGGCACCCTTGAGACTGCCCATCTCGAAGCCGTCCAGAAAACCGGCGGCGATGCCCACCACGTTTTTGGCGGCGGCGCCCACCTCGTTGCCGATCATGTCGCCGCCGTAGTAGAAACGGATGAGGTCGCTGGAGAAGGACTGCACCAGACGGCGCTTGACGGCGTCGTCCTCGCTGTCGATGACCATACAGTTGGGGATACCGCGATAGAACTCCTGCACATGGCCCGGCCCCAGCCAGACCGCCACGGCATTGGACGGATGCAGGCACGCGGACGCGATCTGGCTGAGCCGTGCGCCGGTACCCATCTCCAGACCCTTCATGCACAGAACCACCGTGCGCTCCCGCAGGGCTTGCAGCTCCGGCTGACCCAGCAGGCTCCGCAGATTCTGGGAGCCGATGGAGATGATGACCGTCTCCGCACCGTCCAGCGCGGCGGCGAGGTCGGTGGACAGCGCCACGGACTCCGGCAGCGTCAGCAGATCGTTCTGCCGGGTGGCGAGAAACGCCTGCATCTTGGGGGAGGTGCTGCGGCCGTACAGGGTGACGCGGTGGCCGATGTGGTCGAGGTACCATGTGATGAGGGAACCCCACCGTCCGCAGCCGATAACTGTGATATTCATGGGTATATCTCCTTATAACGAGACCCCGAAGCGCCGCTTCGGGGTCTGCTGTTCATACAAAGCGAACGCTGCCTTATTTGACGATCAGTGTCTTGCCGTCCATCTCCTCCGGGCAGGCAAGGCCCATCACATCCAGAATGGTGGGGGCGATGTCCGCCAGACGGCCCGGACGCAGCTCGGTGCCGGCACCGCAGAGGATGAAGGGTACGAGGTTGGTGGTGTGGGCGGTCATGGGGCTGCCG
>OHKI01000392.1_pt1 | contig 18665 bp, 17 predicted proteins | sample 1568771 | NCBI WGS metagenome assembly OHKI01 (sample SAMEA3879540, study PRJEB24766) | human gut metagenome | biome: human-associated habitat; feature: feces | place: USA | collected 1985/1987 | reverse complement strand
TTAGCCCCCTCCCATGTCCTTGGCGACGCTCTGCGCTGCCTCCGTGTGCGGTCACATCGGTGGCGCGACAGCCCCTGTGGGTCCAAAAGTATGTGGAAAGATTATTTTTGCGGCAAAAACGCATTTTTTAGACCATTCATAGCCATTACATCGTTTTTTTTGACTAATTTTGAATAGGTTTAGCCGTTTCCTATGGATATCATTACCTCCACGGCGACAGCGACGGTCAAGCCATAAAGCCCAAATACGACAACAACCATACGACAATATGAAATTCTACCACTATCTGATTGCGTTGATAGGCATGATGTGCCTCGTCACGGGATGCAAGAAGACGCCCCAGCAAATCTTCAGCGAGCAGAAGTCGGGCGTAGTGCTCATCTGCAATAAGTTCTACTACGAGATTACGCTCAACGACACCCATTTCTACTTCTCCGGACTCGACGAGGATGGCGATTTCAGCAACCTCACCGCCGACCTCAGCGAGATAAGGCAGAACGCCGGCGTGCTCAACGGCACCGGGTTCTTCATCGACAACAAGGGCAGCATCCTGACCAACCGCCACGTGGTGGCGCCCGAGGTCGACAAGGCCACCGTGCGCAAGAACATGAACGCCATCATCATGGGCTATGCCCAGTATATCGAGGTGCTGCAAGACTCGATGAACCAGCGTTACCAGGCGCTCCAGGCCTACGCCCAGGACCAGGTCTACACCGACTATGACGGCAACAGCTATACCAGCATGAGCCAAGAAGAGTATTTCACCATCAACTCCGAGCTCGAGAGCCTCAAGGAGCAGTACCGGCAGGCCCAGGAAATCAAGCAGCAGCTCCAGGAGAACATCCTGAACTACAACTTCGATGTCAAGCTCCACTCCCAGTTCGGCATTGCCTATGACGGCAGCAGCGTGGCTTCGTGGGACGACTTCATGAAGACGCCCTGCACCCTGAAGCGCGTCTCCCAAGACGCCAACTCCGACCTCGCTCTGCTCCAGCTCGACCGCGGCGTCACCCCCGATGGCAAGTACATCTTCACCATCGACGAGACCAACATCAAGGTGGGCGACAAGCTCGAAATCAACCAACCCCTCTACATGATAGGCTACAACCGTGGCGTAACCCTTGCCCAGACCACCAGCGGCATCAGTGCCCAGTTTACCAGCGGCACCGTCACCCAGCAGCCCGATGGCAACCGCGTGATGTACAGCATCCCCGCCATGCAGGGCTCCAGCGGCTCGCCCGTTGTCGATGACCACGGCCGCGTGGTAGCCGTCAATTTCGCCGGCACCAATGGCAGCGACAACTTCAACTTCGGCATCCCCGTGCTGCGCGTGGCCACATTCCTGAAATAACAATAACCCTATACAAGTTTTTTAATACAACTATGGCAACAGTTGACGACAAGAAGATTATTTTCTCTATGGTGGGAGTATCCAAGATTATCCCACAAAACCGAAAGCAAATCCTCAAGGACATTTACCTTTCATTCTTCTATGGTGCCAAGATAGGTATCATTGGTCTGAATGGCGCCGGTAAATCTACCCTGATGAAGATTATCGCCGGACTGGAACAGCCCACACAGGGCGAGGTGGTATGGAGCCCCGGCTACAGCGTGGGCTATCTGCCACAGGACCCACCACTCGACGAGACCAAGACTGTCAAGCAAAACGTGATGGAAGGCGTGCAGCAGGTCTATGACGCGCTCGCCGAATACGAAGAAATCAACCGCAAGTTTGGCGAAGAGGAGTACTACAGCGACGCCGACAAGATGGACAAACTCATGCAGCGTCAGGCCGAGGTCCAGGACATCATCGACGCCACCGACGCGTGGAATATGGACTCTAAGCTCGACCGCGCCATGGCAGCCCTGCGCTGTCCGGCTGGCGACCTGCCCGTGACCAACCTCTCTGGTGGTGAGCGCCGCCGCGTGGCTCTCTGCCGCCTGCTCCTTCAGAAACCCGACGTGCTCCTCCTCGACGAGCCCACCAACCACCTCGATGCCGAGAGCATCGACTGGCTCGAGCAGCATCTGCAGCAGTATGAAGGTACAGTCATCGCCGTGACCCACGACCGCTACTTCCTCGACGACGTGAGCGAGTGGATACTCGAGCTCGATCGTGGCGAGGGCATCCCATGGCACGGCAACTACTCTTCATGGCTCGACCAGAAGACCAAGCGTATGATGCAGGAAGAGAAGCAGGCCTCCAAGCGACGCAAGGCTCTCGAGCGCGAGCTCGAATGGGCACACATGGCTCCCAAGGCTCGTCAGGCCAAGGGTAAGGCGCGTCTCAACGCCTACGAGCAGATGCTGGGCGAAGAGCAGAAGGAGCGCGAGGAGAAACTCGAAATCTTCATCCCCAACGGACCCCGCCTTGGCAACAAGGTCATCGAGGCACAGCATGTCAGCAAGGCCTTTGGCGACAAGGTGCTCTTCTCCGACCTCAACTTCATGCTGCCTCCTAACGGCATCGTGGGCGTCATCGGCCCCAACGGCGCCGGCAAGACCACCCTCTTCCGTCTCATCATGGGACTGGAGCAGGTCGACGGCGGTACCTTTGAGGTTGGCGAGACCGTCAAGCTCGCCTACGTAGACCAGCAGCACAAGGACATCGACCCCAACAAGAGCGTATACGACACCATAGCCCAGGGCAATGAGACCATCCGCATGGGAGGACGAGATGTCAACGCCCGCGCCTATATCTCGCGCTTCAACTTCTCCGGAACCGACCAGAGCAAGCTCTGCGGAACCCTCTCCGGCGGTGAGCGCAACCGTCTGCAGCTCGCTATGGCACTCAAGCAGGAGGGCAACGTGCTGCTCCTCGACGAGCCTACCAATGACATCGATGTCAACACCCTGCGTGCCCTCGAGGAAGGTCTCGAGAGTTTCGCCGGTTGCGCCGTAGTCATCAGCCACGACCGCTGGTTCCTCGACCGTATCTGTACCCACATCCTCGCTTTCGAGGGCAATGGCGAAGTGTTCTACTTCGAGGGCAGCTACTCCGATTACGAGATCAACAAGGCACGCCGTCTCGGCAACGAGGAAATCAAGAAGGGCCGCTATCGCAAACTGATGGAGGACTAATCCTCCCTCCTTGCGCCGTCGCGACCCCTACGGCGAGAGCCGCGCCATCCCCGTCGCCCCTCGCCGTATAGACCACCATAGACTACGCCCTGAATGGGAAGAGAGCAGTCTCTGTCACTGCCTTTCCCCATTCAGGGCGTAGCTTTTATTTGTTTGCCAGTGCTGTTTGTGGTCTATCCCGAAGAGCAGACTGGCTGCGCCTCCTTATAGTCCGCTATTTGTAAATCGCCAGCCATCGGCTGGCGATTTTTCATTCCCCGCAGTTGCTCTTTTCGGCCTACTGACCAGCTGCTGTTTATGGTTGCGGGCCACAAGAGTCGCCCTGCGGCATCGGGCATTGCGACCGATGCCGCTGTCGTCCTATTTCTTCTTGTAGACCACGATGCCGTAGACGCGGCTCTTCACGTTGTCTTGCGGGTTTACGCGGCGCAGCGTGATGGTGTGGTCGCCGTCCTCGAGGTCAAAGTTGCAGTAGATTTCGTTGGCACGACTGTGCTTCGAGGCAGGCATCTTGACGGTCTTCACCACCTTGCCGTCGAGCGTCACTTCGACCAGACCCACATAGTCCTGGTCGTCGGCAGTGAGTTCGCCACGCACCACCACGCCGTTGCCGTTGAAGCGTATGGCGCCCACACGGTCGATGGGCTTGTTGCCCAGTCCGCGCTTGCCCACGGCCTGCATGCCCTCAAACGATTGCTCCAGACGCACGGGTTTCACCCCTTGGGTCTTTATCTTCACCGTCTTGGCGGTCGTTTTGCCCCCGTTGAGGGATATCACCTTTAGCGCATGGCGGGTCGAGAGTTCGGTGGCGCGGCGCAGCGAGATGTCGGTATACTCGAACGGACGGTCTTCGACGAGGTCTATGCAGCGTTTCCAGTTGTCGGGGATATTGCTGTAGCCCAGCATGGTACCCAGGATGCCGCCGGCTGTCGATGGGTTGCAGTCAGAGTCCTGTCCGCAGCGGGTAGATATGTCGATAGTGCGCCCGAAGTCGCCCTTGCCGTAGAGCAGACCCATGATGACGTATGCGCTGTTTACGGTGGCGTCTATGCTGGCCTTGCCCCTGAAGTTGTCGGGACAAGCCTTGTGGCGGCCATACGTGTTTTCTATCTCGCGCCATGTGTCGCGCCAGTCGGTGTTGGTCCTGCAGAGTCTTATCACGTCGCTCATGAACTTGTGGTAGTACGACTGCTCGGGGATGGCCTTGAGCGCCTCGGTCACGATGTAGTCTACATCGTTGGAGATGAATGCCAGCGAAAACATCGTTGCCACATACACGCCGCCATACCATCCGTCGCCGTAGCTCATGATGTGGCCGATGCTGTCGGTGTAGTAGGCGGCAGCCTGGGGCATGCCCGGCGCCATCAGTCCGGCATAGTCGGCCTCGATCTGGAAGTCTATGTCATCGGCATGGGGATTGTTCTTCCAGTAGCCCGTAGCCGGAGGCTCCATACCCTGCAGGATGTTGTAGCGTGCGCCCTGGTTGGCAGCCCAGAGGGGATAGCCCGCATGGGCGAAGGCATGGGCAAACGCCGAGGAGGGCGCGTTGAGCCCCAGCCGTTCATAGACCTCCACAAAGGTCAGGTCCATGTAGATGTCGTCATACAGTCCGGGGAACGTGTCGAAGTAGTGGCGCACCAGGGTGTCGTTCCAGGCTATGGCCACCGAGTCGGGAATCATGCGGCCGGGATATTTGAACTCTGTGGGTCCGCCATAGGCTACGCCGATGGTCTTGCCAGCCCATCCGCCCCTGATTTTGTCTGTCAGGGCCGAGCGGCTCAGCGTCACGGTCTTGGCTCCTGCCCCCACGGCCACAGCCGTCATCAGGGCAATGAGCGCTATTCTCATTCTGTTTGTCATAATTGGTGCTATTAAGGATGTCGTCTGAAATGAAAAGACGGAATGTAACGCCCCTCTCATCAGGATAGAGCATCACACCCCGTCTTTGGGAAATATTAAGATAAAAACTACTTAGCCTTCTTCTTGAAAGTGAGATAGCTGTACACATTGCTCTCCACGTTGTCTTCGGGGTTGAGACGCTTCATGGTGAGCACGTGGTCGCCGTCCTCAAGGTCAAAGTTCCAGTAGAGGTCGTTAGAGCGTGCGTGATTGTTGCCAGGCAGCTTGACGATAGGCATCTTCTTGCCGTCGATGGTTATCTCCACCTCGCCCACGTAGTTGGGGTCCTTGGTGCGCAGATGACCGCGGATGACGATGCCACAGCCGTTGAACTTGATGGCGCCTACCTTGTCGATGCCCTTGTTGCCGAGTCCTATCTTGCGTACAAACTCCATGCCCTCAAACGACTGCTCCAAGCGTACGGTCTTGATGGGCTGGGTCTTGATTTTCACAGCCTTGGCTGTCACCTTGCCGCCGTTCTTGGCTATCACCTGGAGCGCGTGCTTCATGCCCAGCTCATACACCTTGTTCAGTGAGATGTCGGTGTAGATGAAGGGGATGTCCTCTACAGGCTTGAGCGAGTTTTTCCAGTAGTCGGGGATGTTGCTGTAGCCCAGCATGGTACCCAGGATACCGCCTGCGGTCGAGGGGTTGCAGTCTGAGTCCTGTCCGCAGCGTGTCGACACTTCCATAGTCTTGGTATAGTCGCCGCCGCCATAGAGCAGACCCATGATGACATAGGCGCAGTTGATCTTGGCGTCGATGTTGAAGGCGCCCTTGACACCGTCGGGGCAGAGGTCGGTGGTTCCCCACTTCTTCTGCATCTCGTGCCAGAGGGTCTTCCAGTCCTTGCCAGCCTTGAAACCGGCGATGACGTCGGCCTGGCACTGGTAGAAGGTAGACTGCTCGGGGATAGACTTGAGGGCTTCGGTCACGATGTAGTTGACATCGTTGGAGAGAAACGCCAGCGAGTACATGGTGGCTACATAGACACCGCCGTACCAGCCGTCACCATAGCACATCATGTGGCCGATGGCGTCGCTGTAGTGTGCGGCTGCCTGGGGCATACCGGGAGCCATCAGACCGGCATAGTCGGCCTCAATCTGGAAGTCGATGTCGTCGGCATGAGGATTGTTCTTCCAGTGGCCCGAAGCGGGAGAGTCCATACCCTGCAGGATATTGTAGCGGGCACTCTGGTTGGCGTGCCACAAGGGGTATTTGGCATTGGCGAAGGCGTGGGCAAACTCGCTGATGGGAGCGTCCAGCCCCTTCTTCTCAAATACCTCTACGAAGGTGAGGTCCATGTAGATGTCGTCATACAGACCGGGGAACGTGTCGTAGTAGTGTTTCACCCGGGTGTCGTCCCATACTATCTTGGTCTCGTCGGGGATTATCTTTCCGTTGTACTTGAACTCTGTCGGACCACCAAAGGCGCAGCCTATGGTCTGTCCTGCCCAGCCACCCTTGATTTTGTCCTGCAGGGTGGCACGGGTCATGGTTACGGTCTTTGCCGAGGCTGCGACAGCGAGAAGCGACGCAAATGCGAGGGTGCAGACTTTCATTGTTTTCATGCGTTATATATTAATGTGTTTAGTTTATGACTTGGCTACGGCGATCATGCCCAGACCCACGATGAAGAGCACGAACATGAGAGAGAGCAGGATGTTGACGATGCTCTTGCTGCCCTTGAACTCCTTCCAGATAAATACGCCCCAGAGAGCGGCAATCATAGGAGCGCCCTGGCCGAGAGCGTAAGAGATAGAGGCACCTATCTTGCCGCTGGCGATATAGCTGAGCACAGTACCCAGGCCCCAAACGCAACCGCCGAGCACACCTACCATGTGGGTCGACAGCTTGCCCTTGAAGTAGGTGTCATAACCTACAGGCTCGCCTTCGAAAGGCTTCTTCATCACGATGGTGTTGAAGAGGAAGTTGCTCACAAAGATACCCACTGCGAAGAGGAAGAAGGCGGTATAGGGAGTAGCCAGACCCTCGGCGGGGTTCTCAAAGTTGGTCACGTCCATAGCGCGGGCCACGAGTGCATAGAAGGTAGACATCAGCACACCGGCGATGATGGCGAGCACCACGCCCTTCTTGGCTGTCGAAGCCGCATTGCCAGTCTCCTTGGCTGCTTCGCCGTTGCCCTTCTTGGCAGCAGCTACGCCGTTGAGTATCAGGGCTACCATAACGAGAGCCACACCCGAGAAGATGAGCACGGGGTCGCCCTGGTCACCACCTACGAAGAGGTAGTTGTTGACTACACCCAGCACCAGAGCCAGACCGCAACCTACGGGGAAGGCGATAGACAGGCCGGCAAGCGAGGTAGAAGCCGAGAGAAGGATATTGGACAGGTTGAAGATGATACCACCGGCAACGGCAGAGAGCACGCTGGCCGAAGACACCTGCTTCAGGTCGTCGACAAAGCTGCGGCCACCCTCACCAAAGCTACCCAGAGTGAAGCCGATCAGGAGAGAGAAGAGCAGAATACCGATGACGTAGTCCCAGTAGAAGAGTTCGTAACGCCAGGTCTTGCCGGCAAGTTTCTGGGTGTTACCCCACGAGCCCCAACAGAGCATCGTAACGACGCAGAGCACCAGGGCTACTGCATAACTGCTTACTATAAACATATTTGTATAAGATTTAGATTGTTAATAATTGCGCGATTGACTGATTAGAGTTTCACCTCGTCGAGATGGGGCATAGACATCTGGGCGCCACGACGGGTCACAGAGATGGATGCGGCCTTGTTGCCGAAGAGGATGGCATCGGGCAGCGACTTGCCCTGCGACAGAGCCACACAGAGCGCACCGCAGAAGGTGTCGCCGGCAGCGGTGGTGTCGACAGCCTTCACCTTGAAGGCAGGCACACGGATGAGCTCGCCGTCGAGACGGGCACACACGCCCTTGCTGCCCACGGTGATGATGACGTCCTTGACGCCCAACTTCTGTATCTCGTCCATAGCGGCGGGGATGTCGTCTTCGCCCTTGACCTCGATGCCCGCGATGTAAGAGGCTTCGGTCTCGTTGGGGATGAGCAGGTCCACATTCTTCAGCAGAGCCTCGGGCAGCGGTTTCTTGGGAGCCGGAGCCGGATTGAGCACCACATAGGCTCCCGCCTTCTTGCCCAGCGCGGCAGCCTCGACGAGCGCCTCGACGGGGGTCTCCAGCTGCATCAGCACGATGCTGGCATCGGCAAACAGCGCCTCGGCCTCGCGCACATCAGCAGCGGTCAGACAGGCATTGGCGCCCGAGTCGAGCACAATGTTGTTTTCACCTGAGTCGATGGTGGTGATGATGGCCACACCCGAGGGTGCCTCGGCAGTCACCTTGAGTGCCGATACGTCGATGCCCTCGCCTCGCAGCATGTCGATGGTGGAGTTGCCAAACTGGTCGTCGCCGACCTTACCTACAAATGCGGTGTCTCCACCCAAGCGGGCTGCGGCTACAGCCTGGTTGGCACCTTTACCGCCATGATTGGTCATAAATCCATGGCCAAACATAGTCTCGCCAGGTAGTGGGAAGTGGTCGGCTGAAATCACTAAGTCTGTGTTGGCACTGCCCACGACGAGAATTTTTTTGTTTTCTTTCATTATCATGGTAAACCTGGTTATAATTTGCAAATTGACAGTGCTAAAGTAAAAAAAAATTAACCAAGCGAAAAAGAAACATTGGAAGACCTGTCCCGGATAACCGGCTACTCGAAAACCACTATTTCTCGGGTACTCAACGGAAAAGGCAAGGAATTCCGCATCAATGACGAGACGTGCCAGCAGATAATTCAGGCTGCCAAGGAGCTCAATTATCGGCCAAATCTCGTTGCGCAATTTTTGCGCAAGTCCGAGGGCCGAACGCTCGGAATTGCCGTACCATATCTCAGCAATCCCTTCTTTGCCCAACTGGTGTCGACCATCACCATCGAGGCCAAGAAGAACAACTATAGCGTCATGCTCTTTGACACCCAGGAAGATGCCAACATCGAGAAGAAGTGCATCTCGGCGATGGTAGAGTACGAGGTCAACGGCATCATCATCGCCCCATGCTCCGAGACGCCCGATCTGCTCGAAATCATCAGCAAGAACATACCCGTAATCCTCATCGACCGATATTTCAGAGACTCCTTCCTGCCCTATGTCTCGACCAACAACTACAAGGGTGCCTACGACGCCATGATGACGCTCCTCAACGCCGGCCACCGTGACATCCTCTGCATACGCGGTCCAGAGACAGCCGTGACCACCCAGGAGAGAGTCAAGGGATGTCGCAAGGCGGTGATAGACTTCGGACAGCCCGTGCGCCTGCAGATGCTGGGCAACGAGTTTTCCATCCAGAACGGATATACCGAGACCAAGGTGGCGCTCATAGGTCCCCGCGTGCCCACAGCCATCTTTGCCATGAGCACCAACATCCTGCTGGGCACCATCAAGGCGCTCCGCGAGCAGAACATGGACATCCCCAACGACATCTCGGTAATCTCCTTCGACGACAGCGTCTTCCTCGACTACATGAACCCGCCCATCACGCGCGTGGCACAGCCCACCGAGCACATGGCGCTGGCTGCCGTCAAGATGATGATCAACTGCATCAACGAGGGGCAGCAGTTGCAGTCGCGCATATTCATGGCGCCCACCGTCATCGCCAAGGAGTCGGTCAAAATCATCAACCCCCTTGTAGTCCCCACCGACAACAGATAGAAATAACCCCAAGACTGGCCGGAAATAGTTCCAGTCAGAACCCTTAAAACTATAATGAATATGGACAAGTATGTATGTGATGTCTGCGGATACATCTACGACCCCGCCGTAGGCGATCCCGACAATGGCATCGAACCAGGTACAGCATTTGAAGACCTGCCCGAAGACTGGCTCTGCCCTCTCTGCGGTGTAGGTAAGGACGAATTCAGCAAGGTGGATTGACTCCGCCTCTCTATCGGATAAAGACCGACGGCCGGCGACCCTATATATAGGGCTGCCGACCGTCGGTCTTTCTGTTGCAGTATGCGTCTTGTTCAATATGGATTCCTCCAGCACTCTGCTGATGACCTCCAGTACTCTGCTGATGACCTCCAGCAATTTTCTGACCATCTCCAGCACTCTGCTGATTATCATCGTCGGCTCGTGCCTATTGATACGAGCCCTCGTGCCTATTGATACGTGGCTTCGTGCCTATTGATACGTGGTCTCGTGACTTCCGTTACGAGCCGCCGACGATGCCTCCGGTGTCGCCAGATGCGGTGACGGCGAGCGCTGTGGCCCACTCTGGCCTTGGCTTCGTGCCCGCGTCAGAAACGGATGCCCATTCCTATCGACACGGGATAGCACTTGGGGGCGTTGGCGGTCTTGAGCAGCGGGGTGAGCGCCGTGCGGGTGTAGACGACTATGGCTCCGTAGCCGGCGCGCAGGTCGAGGCTCAGTCCCACGGGATTGAGATTGATGTCTGAAGCCGATGTGCGCTTGTCGCCATTGACCACATAGCGCGACCGCTCGTGCCAGCGCAGTTCGAGCGATGGTCCCACGGCCACGAAGGCATTAAGACCGAGCCGCTTCTGCCATTCCAGCATCACGGGCAACCGCACAAAGTCGTACATGAGATAACTCTTCTCCACGTTTTCGTCATCGGGGCGGGTGGCAAACGAGGTCTTGCCGTCGCTGGTGGCAAGCACGGTGTTGCCCTTGAGGTGGTTGAAGACTTGTCCCACTGACAGCGACGAGGTCAAAGCCAGGTTCTGGTGCACGCGGAAGCCCACGCTGGTGAGCGTGATGCCCCATTCCCACGACTTGGCGTCGCGTGTGGGCAGATTGTCGCCACTGCTCAGCGACATGGCGCTGCTGCCCAGGAGATTGTAGCCGAAGTAGAGCCACGGGTAGTTGTTGACGATGCGCCCCTTCTTCTTGCCCAGCGACGAGGGGATAAACGGCGAGGTCACGTAGACCTGCTCGATGTCCTGGCCGTCGACAAAGCGGGTCTCCGACACCTTCTTCATCTCCTTCTGGTCTTTGCCGTAGACGGTGACGGTGGTGTTGGCGTCGGTGCCGCTTACTACGATTTGTCTGTTGCCCACCACGATGGTGGTGTCTTTCTGTTGTGCTGCGGCATAGTGGGGCATAGCCATGAGCGCCACTGCCGCGATGATGTGCTTGATATTCATTGTCGTGTGTATTTATGTCTTATTTTCTTCTGGAGTAGCACAGCGTCATGATATCGTCGGGCGAGAGGCGCCCCTCGATGTAGATGACCGTGCCGCGCTGCCCTGCGCCGTTGCTGAAGAGTATGTAGCGGTTCAGACCTTCGGCTGTGGGCTGCATCATGTAGTATCCGCCGGTGACGAGTCCGTCTTCGACCACCTCGCGTATCTTCCTGGCGCGCTTGCGGTCGGCCTGCAGATAGGGCGCCACGTCGTCGGCAAGGTGCTTGTATACCAGACTCTTGTATATGTTGAGCTTGTAGCCCTTCAGGGTGGCGTTGCGCATGGATACCATCTTGCATCCCTTGGCGTGGCCGTACCTCGTAAAGACCTCGTTGACGCTCAGCCCCGTCTGGGCGATGGCTGCGAGGTGCATCATCAGCGCAAGCGCCACCGCCATGAGGGTGCGCCGGGCTGTAGTCGTTATGTGATATTGTGCCATAGTCGTATTGTTTGTTCTCTATTGTCTTTCCATCATGCCGAGAGCCGCAAAGGCATCGTCGTCGTCCTCGAGCTGTATGGTCTGCAGGGCGCTGAGCGCCTCGGCTCTCACCTCGCTGCGGTCGGTGCATACCTTGCCGTCGATGACGGCATAGGTAGAGGCGCTGGGGCGTGGCCATACCATCACTGCCACCGCCACGACGGCTGCCGCCGCTGCAGCCCCTATCCACAGGCGGCGCACCATCGGCGTCGGGCGCCGGGCGGTGTGTCGGGGCGCGGTGGGGGCAGTCGAGAGAGAGTGGGCTGTCTCCATCCGTTGGCCATCGACGTAGCCGAAGAGCGCCTTGTATATCGCCCATTCGGCGGGGATGTCGTCGGCTGTGGCGAAGTAGGCGCGCAGACGGGCTTCCTCGTCGTTGGTGGTGGCGCCTGCCATGTAGCGGTCTATCAGCCGGGTTATGTCTTGATGATTGTTCATATATTGTTACCTCCTTGTCGTGTGATATGGATAAACTGGGTGCGGATGGCGATACGTGCCCGAGAGAGGTTCTTGCGCAGATTGGCTGCCGAGCATCCCGTGATGCGCATAATCTCGTCGGCGGTGTAGCCTTCAATCTCCTTCATGCGGAAGAGTCGCTGCTGCAGCGGCGGCAGATGGTCGATGATGTCGCTCACCAGACCTATCTGGTCGCGCGCCTCGACCCGCAGGTCTTCGTGCCCTATGTCGTCGGCGGCAGAGAGCCGTCGGCTGTGGCTGGCGTGGCGCTGCTGGTCGTAGAACCTGTTGCGCAGCATGGTCACGGCCATCGCCCTGAGGTTGTCGCCGGCATCGAGACGCTCGCGCATGTCCCAGAGCCGCAGCAGGGTCTCCTGGGCCAGGTCGTCGGCGTCGTCGCTGCTGGCCGTCAGACTGACGGCGTATCGCAACAGGTCGTCGCGCAGCGGTATGATCGTATGATAGAAGTCTTCTGTAGTCATATCCTTTCACACTAATAACGTATGAAAAGCCAAAATAGGACATAACAAGCGTGAAAAAAACTGAAAAAAGCGGGAAAATCGTCGCCGCCATGCAATCTTTCGCCACCTTATACATTATATATATAATAAAACGAACAAAGATGAACAAGACAACCAATGTAATAGCCGCCGCCGTCATGGTGATGATCGGCCTCGGCTCGTGTGCCACCAGCAAGCAGCCCGCTGCCAAAGACGCAGACATGAACGCAAGTAAGATCGTGGAAATAGAAAAGCTCGACAGCGAGTATCTCGTACTCTCCGACGCCCAGCAGTCGGCTCTGCGGAGCATCAACGGCATGGCGTTCGACCTGATGCGTACCCAGGCGGGCATGGACTCCAAGGTGGTTTCGCCCATCAGCGTGTCGTATCTCATGGCGATGCTCGCCAACGGCGCCAACGGCACTACCCGTGCCGAAATCATGAAGACCCTCGGCGTAGACGACAGTCAGATGGATGCGCTCAACGAGGTCTGCAAGTCTCTCATTGACAAGGCGTCGCGCCAGGACAGCCAGACCCGCATCAATGTGGCCAACTGCATCGCCGTAGACCAGCAGGCAAGTCTCAACCCCAACTATGTAGCCAAGATGAAGAACTTCTACGACGCCGAAGTGACCAGCCGCGACTTTGGCAAGGCTTCGACGGCAGACTATCTCAACGGCTGGTGTCAGCGACAGACCCACGGCATGATACCGCGCATCATCGACCAGCTCAGCGCCGATGATGTGGCTGTGCTGATGAATGCCATCTACTTCAACGGTACCTGGGCCGACAAGTTTGATAAAGCCGACACCCGCGTAGAGCCCTTCCACGGCTATACCCGTGACATCAAGCGGGCGCCGATGATGCACCGAGAGGGCAGGATGTACTATGCACGCATGCAGGGATATGGTGCAGTGATGCTGCCCTATGGCAACGGCAACTACACGATGACCGTAATGCTGCCCTATGAGGGCAAGTCGGTGACCGAGGTGATGAACTCTCTCGACGCCAGCGTCATAGACAGCATCTGGCGCGCCGCCGAAGAGTGCAGGGTAGACTTGAAGCTGCCACGCTTCACCATAGCCACCGAGACCCGGCTCAACGAGCCTATGGCACAGCTCGGCGCCGCCGCCATGTTTACCCCCGGCCAGGCAAACTTCAGCCAGATGACCGCCCAGCCCATCTACATCTCGGGCATGCTGCAGAAAGCCAAAATCGAGGTGAGCGAAGAGGGCACCAAGGCTGCCGCCGTGACCTCGGTAATGGTGCGCACCACCGCGCTGGAGCCTCAGGAGCCCTGGTTCGTCAACTTCCACGCCGACCGCCCCTTCATCTACATGATTACCCATCGCCCCACGGGAGCCATCTTCTTCGTGGGCCAGTACACAGGCGACGACCTGTAACCTTCGTCATACCCAATGTAGTCTCTGGGCTTGTCTCCGCGAAGGAGGCAAGCCTTTTTTCGTTCCCGTCGACCCGTGCAAAAACCGAGAGGTTGGCCCAAAAAACCATAAAAAATGCTCTGCGCCGTTTTTTTTGTCCACTCCGATACGTCCTATCTTGATAATTATCAGTATCTTTGTGGCAGAAACAATCACAATGCTACAAATCATGAAAAAACTGTTTATCTTCCTGCTGTTGCTGACAGCCATCCCCATGATGGCGCAGAACACCACCGAGTACGAGGTAAAGCTGAAGAACAAGATGCACATGAACGTACAGGTATGTACGGACGGCATCTTCCGCGTACGCTTCTCGCCTCGTGACAAGTATGCCGAAAATCTCATGCTGCGCTACAATGTGCAGAAGAAAGACTGGCAGCGCGTCGACTGCAATACCACCGACAAGGGTGGAGTGATGACTATCACCACTGGACTCTACTCCCTGACCATCGACAAGAAGGACGGCTCTATCAGCGTGGCCGACAAGTCGGGCAAGAAGATAGTGGACCGCGTCAACTACCTCAAGGGCACCGACCCGCTGCTCGCCTCGCTGGGCAAAGACATCAATGTGAAGTTTGCCGACATGAAGGTGGCAAAGAACAATGGTATTATCGGCGACGTCAAGACCTCGGCTGCCGCCAAGGATACTGCCGAGACCGGCGAATACAAGAAGTGCAGCATCATCAACTTCACCCTGCGTGAGGGAGAACGCTTCTACGGCGGTGGCAGCACCAGCCGCGAGCACATCCAACACCGAGGAGAGTTGCTGCGTATGTGGACAACATACCAGCACACCGAGATACCACAGCCCATGCTCATCAGCAGCAACGGCTGGGGCGTCTTCAACAACACCACACTGAAGCACTTCTTCGACATCGGCCGTCACCAGAAGGACATCATGTCGGTCTACAACACCACCGACGAAGCCGACTTCTACCTGATGCTCGGCAAGGATATGCCCGCCATCATCGACGCCTACACCCTCATCACCGGCCGTCCTTACCTGCAGCCCAAGTGGGCCTACGGTCTCTGCTTCGGCCCCAACATGCTCGAAAACCAGTTTGACATCCTACGCGACGCCATCGAGTTCCGTCGTATGGAGGTGCCTTGCGACCTGCTTTGGCTCGAACCCCAGTGGATGGAGAAGCGATACGACTTCTCTACGAAGAAGAAGTGGAACTACAAGCTCTTCTCGGCAGAGGCTTACTGGGACTCATGCAAATACCCGAAGAAGGAAAACCATCGCCTGCTCGTCGGACGCCTCAAGAATATGGGCTTCAAACTCGGCCTCTGGCTCTGTGAGGAATACGACCTGAGTATCGCCGAAGAGGACGCGCTGGCAAAGGCTGCCGGCAAGCCCGAAAGCGGCAAGGAGCACTGGATGGACCACCTGCGCAACTTTGTAGACAATGGCGTGCGCGGCTTCAAGATGGACCCCGCCCGTACTATCGATGAGCATCCCACACGCGACTACTACAACGGTTACTCTGACAAGGTGATGCACAACCTCAACCAGATACTGCTGCCCAAGCAGATGGAGGTGATGATGCGCGACCATACCGGCCGACGCAACTGGCATCACTACACCGCCGGATGGGCTGGTACACAGCACTGGGGTGCATCGACCAGCGGCGACAATGGTGGCGGCAAGACTGCGCTCTTCGACCAGCTCAACCTGGGTATGAGCGGCTTCCTCAACACATCGTGCGACGTGATGTCAGTGCCTAAGGAGCAGGAGATGCAGAGTCTGCACTTCGGTCTCTTCCTCCCCTGGGTACAGATTAACAGTTGGTACTCGCTCCTGCAGCCCTTCTACTTCTCTACCCATGACAAGGCTATCTACAAGTATTATGTGCAGCTGCGCTACCGTCTGCTGCCTTACATCTACACTGCCGCCATCGAGGGTGCGCAGACTGGTATGCCTATTGTAAGGTCGATGCCGCTCGAGTTCCCTGCCGACCGCAATGTCGACGATGCCTGCTATCAGTATATGTTTGGCAAGAACTTCCTCGTAGGAATATTCAGCAATGAGGTTTATCTGCCCAAGGGCGAATGGACCGACTTCTGGAATGGTGAACGCGTACAGGGTGGACGCACCGTGAAGCGCGATATCCCTGAAGGTCGTGCCGGTCTGCTCTTCGTGCGTGAGGGCTCTATCATCCCCATGCAGCGCGACATGAACTTCGTGGGCGAATATCCCATCGATACCCTCACCGTCAAGGTATTCCCCAAGGGCAAGTCTTCTTACACCCTCATGGAAGACGATGGCGAGAGCTATGACTACGAGAAGGGTGCCGTGGCACGTACCACTTTCGACTGCGCCCAGAACGGTCAGCGCGTCGACTTCACCGTGCAGCCCGTCAAGGGCCAGTACAAGGGTATGTACACCAGCCGTACCTATAAGCTCGAGGTCTATACCCACCGCCGTCCTACCGCTGTCAAGGTCAACGGTGTGGCTACCAAGGACTTCACCTATAGCCCCGAGGGCATCGTCAGCGTTACCCTCCATCAGAAGGACGTCCATGCCAAGGCTACTGTAAGCATCCAGTAAGTCTGCCGGCATAACCCATATCTCCGCAGGGATACCCGCTTCTGGCGCAGAGTCAGAGGCGATGCCCTCCGGAACACCGATTATCCATATACACTACGCCCTGAAGGGACCGAAGCAGCCGTTTGGCTCTGCTCTCATCCCTTCAGGGCGTAGTGTGTATCATGGCGTGAGTCGCCTAATCCTCCAGATACCCCTTGGTGAAAAGGTCGTAGGAGATAGCTTCAAGTTCGGCTACGCTCCGCTGGCTCAGCGCGCGCTCTATCTTGTCTATGATTTCTCGGCGCCGCATCTCGTCGTCGCCGTCCAGCCGTCGTGTATATCTATTGGTCATGGAGTTTCAGAAGTGAATGGTTATGGTAAATGCGAAAGTCATTGTTGCTTGTCTATCGGTCATGAATTTTCAGGAGTGAATGGTTATGGTAAATGCGATAGTCATTGTTGCCATACATGCGGTTGATGTCGAGCCGTGCCGTGGCTGGCACCTGTGGTGCCTTGGTGCCTTCGCCTACCACCGCAGTACCCGTCTCTACTCGCAGTTCATCCCAGAGGTCGCGGTCTATGAATGACTTGAGCGTAGAGGCACCCCCTTCCACGATGAGGCTCTGCCGCTGCTCGGTGTAGAGCCGCTCCAGAATAGCGTCGATAGTCGTGCTGTGGCTCAAGACAATCCGCTCGGGCGCCGGGCCAACCCAGTGGCGCACATTGAGCTGTGGCTTGTCGCGCTCGGCAGTCACCCTGCCCACGAGGATGGCGTCGCTCTCTGCCCGCAGACGGTGCGAGACCATCTGGGTCATGGCGTTGGATATCATCGTGGGCTGGTAGTGGTCGTCGAGGAAGCCATCAGCAGTCTGCGCCCACTTCAGGATGATGTAGGGACGATGATGGGTGTGCATAGTGATAAAGCGGCGGTTGAGCCAACGACATTCGCGCTCGAGCACACCCACTCTGACCTTGATACCGGCGTCGCGGAGACGCTGGATGCCACGTCCGCTCACACGGGCGAAAGGGTCGATGCAGCCCACCACAACGCGCTTGACGCCCTTGGCCACGATGAGGTCGGCGCAGGGAGGAGTACGGCCGTAGTGGGAGCATGGCTCCAGGCTGACATAGAGTGTGGCACGGCCGAGGAGCTCTTCGTCTTCGGGCTTGACCGATGCAAAGCAGTTGACTTAGGCATGGCCCTCGCCGCAACGCACGTGGTAACCTTCGCCGATGATGCGGTCGTCGGCCACGAGCACCGCGCCCACCATGGGGTTAGGCTTGGCGTTCTGTTGTCCACACGCTGCCAGTTGCAGACAGCGTTTCATGTATCTTTCGTCTATATCCAGTGTTGTCATCATCGTCTTATTTATGCCAGTATTTTACTTCCACCTTCTTGCCATGCTTGTCCTTGACGGTGAGTCTCAAGTCGCCGCCGTTGTGGTCAAAGTAAGTGGCGCGTAGGGGGTGTAGACCAGCCTTCATGGCGTGTTGGCCAGTCACTTCCATAATGTCGTGCATGCCGTCGCTGTCTACCACCATCTTGTCGTCGATGATGAGTTGGCTGCCGTCATCCGAGTAGAGCGCGAAGGAGTAGATACCGTCGTGGGGCACCTCGATATACCCCGTGATGACCAGTCCGATATTCTCGCGGGCCTCGCGAGGAATGACCACGCCATCGGTGACATATTCGCCCTTAATCTGAGCCTTCTCGATGCCGGCACAGTTGTCGCCGCCATAGTCATACCACACGTTGCTCAGCCCTGGCAGCAGTTTGCCGTCCACGCCTACCGCCTCTGCCATAGTCGTCTTGACCAGCGAGGTGCTCACGGCGTCGCCCTTGCGTCCGTCGGCGCCAAAGGGCCTGAAGATGAAGTGCGTGGTCTGGCTCACCGCAATCGGACCGGTATACTTGGGCGACGATACCTGTGGCATGGTGCCGTCGGTGGTATAGTGTATGCTCACCGAGGGGTCTATGCAAGCCACGCTCACCGTGTCGCTGTCGGTGAAGACGGCGGTGCGGATGAGTCCGGTCACATCGGGCAACCTGTACTGTATGCCCATCGCCTCCAGACGGGGCAGATGCTTGAGCATAC